>OGXM01001286.1_pt1 | contig 14188 bp, 13 predicted proteins | sample 1576271 | NCBI WGS metagenome assembly OGXM01 (sample SAMEA3541579, study PRJEB24748) | human gut metagenome | biome: human gut; feature: human-associated habitat; material: faeces | place: China | collected 2012 | reverse complement strand
GGCGATTCTCATAATGTCAGGATAAGCATCCGACTCCAGTTTCCGGTAAGGAGCACACCGGACAGATCTCTCGCCGATGCCCGGTCATACCCAATATTGTAATAATAATTGGATGTATTCTGCGCTTTTTTAAGCATCGACAACGGAAGATAACATTCCGAACAATATCCATTTTTCCGCACCTGTGCACCACAATGGGGGCACAGCACCGGTCGCATTGTTGTTGCCATCTTATCTTCTCCTTGCCCGCACAGATACTGCATTATCCAATATGCTGCCTGTATTTCTCAAGTCCTGTGTCATCTGTAATACAATATCACTGATATCCTTCAAATCATTGCTGTAAATGGCTTCCTCCGCCTGATTCACTTCCGGAATCGGCGAGAAACGCTTCAATTCTTCTTCAAAATTTATCATACGGTTTCCTCCCATATGTCTTTTATCTTTCCTATCAGATACAGAGAGCCCACGCAAAACAGCATGCCGCCGCGTGCCTCCACAGCTGCATATGCTTCCGCGAAACAGCTTCGGATGTCATTATCTGCATAGACATGTACATTGCGTTCCGTCTTCTTCGCACAATCGCGGAACAATGCCGCAATATACTCTGCGGAGATTGCGCGGTCAGAATCCAGCGACGTCACATAGACCGCCTCCACTTCCAGATTCTGCATCAGATATGCGATCATCGGTTCGTAGTCCTTATCCCCGGCGACTGCAAAGAGAAGTGTTTTCTCCCGGTCTGCATACCCAGCATTCACGCTCTCAGTAAATCGCTCGATGGCACTCTCGTTGTGTGCCCCATCGATCACGATATTCCCATTCAGCTTCTCCATACGTCCCGGCCAGAAAAACGCATCCAGCGCAAGCTGTATTTTCTCCTGTGCGATTTGCCTGCCTAACAGCACCGTACCTGCTGTGATCGCAGTCACGGCATTGTCTACCTGATAGGTGGCCACACTATCAAGCCGCAAACCATTGTAACTATAATAGCGGCTATACATTGAAAAATCAATGGTTTTATCTGTAAATTCATCGATATTATACTCCACATTTGCGACATTTATTGCTTCTGCCGCAAGTGCTTCTGCCTGATTTTTTACGACGGCATCCGCTTCCAGACTGCCCGTGTGGTACACAACTGGAACGCCTGTTTTTATAATCCCGGCTTTTTCTCCAGCAATCGCCTCGATCGTGTTGCCGAGATATTTCATATGATCGAGCCCAATCTCTGTAATGATCGTCAACACCGGCACAAGCACATTGGTCGCATCCAGTCTGCCGCCAAGTCCGGTCTCGTAAATCACATAGTCCAGCTCCAGCTTGGAAAAATACACCGCTGCCATCGCAAACAGGAATTCAAAATACGAGAGATGCTGCAGATTTTTCTGCACCGCATGCTCGCATGCATTCCGTACAATCTGGTAGCATTCGACGAATTCTTCTTCTGTGATTCCCTCGATCCGTTCTGTGATGGAGATCAGATGTGGGGACGTAAAGGTACGCACCCGGTATCCCTCCTCTGTGAGTATCGCACGCAGGAACTGCACCGTAGAACCTTTTCCGTTTGTACCAGCCACATGAATCGCCTTATGTGCAAGATGTGGATTGCCAAGCAATGCCATGACCGCCTCTAAGTTCTCATTTCCTGATTTATTTCTTCCCTCTGTATGAGGTCCAAACAGCGGGATCTGGTTAATATAATCTTCTGCCTCTTTCATACTGTTGTTCATAATTGATTACTTCCTTTTTGTCCCGCAATCACCTAGCGGTTATCCACTTTCTCCGGATATAAATCATGATGTACCAGACGATCGTAAGCGACCTTTTCCCAATTTGTGCCCGGACGTCCATAGTTACAATACGGATCGATAGAGATTCCTCCACGTGGAGTAAATTTTCCCCAGACCTCAATATATTTCGGGTCCATTGCCTTGATCAGATCCTTCATGATCGTATTCACGCAATCCTCATGGAAATCTCCATGATTTCGGAAACTGAACAGGTACAACTTCAACGACTTACTCTCCACCATGCGCACATCCGGCACATAGGAGATGTAGATTGTCGCAAAATCCGGCTGTCCAGTAATCGGACAAAGACTTGTGAATTCCGGGCAGTTGAATTTTACGAAATAATCATTGTCCGGATGTTTGTTGATAAACGTCTCCAGAATATCCGCAGAATAATCAGACGGATACGCTACGTGCTGGTTTCCCAGCAAAGAAATTCCTTTTTGTTCTTCCTCTGTTCTAGCCATTTCTATCACCTCATAATCGAATCATTTTATCTAAGTGGAAGGAATAGATCACCTGCTCCTTCACCTTTTTTCCTGTCAATCGTTCCAGCACCTCTGCATACGAGGCAAGCTGTGCCCGGTATCTGCCAACCAGAGTCTCCTCGTCTGCGGCATCGGTCTTATAATCCATGACCACCACGTCGTCATCCTCATAAAAGTATGCATCAATAATTCCCTGTACAACTAGTACATCCGGCTCCGTGACATCATACACCTCCGATGCCGGAATACCCGCAGAAAACTGCCGTTCCTTGTACAGATTGCCCAAGCGCGCAGCTTCTATCATACGGCATCCAAGCGTAGATTGCAACATCTTCCTGATTTTGGCTTCCCGGATTGCCACAAGTTCCCGCTCCTCGAAAATGCCCCGCGCAAGCAATGCCGCCTTTTGCTGTGCGATATACGCATCCAGATCTCCGTCTGTATCCACCGCTTCAAATGGCAGCATTTCCATAAATTTATGAACGATCGTACCACGCTCCGCACCGGTAAGTGTGCCTGTTTTTCCTGCAGACTGTGCTCGTTTCGGAAGGTTTTTTTCTATTTCCTGCTCCGCAGTATCCGGAAGGGCAAATTCCGTATTGATATCATACCCTTTTCCATCATAGGCTTTCATCTTCTTAATATCCGAGATTGACAGCTTCGCTCCCAGGGTCGTCATCGGCATATGTGGATATACATAGGATACACTCGCCTCGTTTTTCGCATAGAATACATCTTCCTCTGCCTGCTCCGCCATACGGCGGATGTCTTCTAACTGTAACCGTTTGTGAAGCTCCATCGGAATCATCGCTGTCAGAATTTCCTCCTGGTTGCAAATCTCCATACGAATCTTCCCCTGCACCTTGCAGGCTGCCGCCAGCCGGTTATAACGCACCATACAGGCAAGCAGATGCTTCGCATAGCTGTCGGCATTTTTGCGGACATTATACGGAAGCAGCAACGGCTCCATATCTTCTACATAGGCATATTTTGCAAGCAGACGGTCCGCACCGCGTATTGCACCTGTAAGGATCAGCTTTTCCTTCGCACGCGTCATCGCCACATAGAGCACCCGCAGATTCTCTGCCATCATCTCCGCATCCTCGAGTGCCGCATAGATACTCCGAATCGCAGTATTATGTTTATACCGTCCTTTTATGTGCATCGCCATTGCAGCCAGATAATAGTCCGGATGCACCTGCACATTATCCTTTAACTCCATCCGGTTAAACTGCCGTCCCATCCCTGCGACAAACACGACCGGATATTCAAGTCCCTTACTCTTGTGGATACTCATAATCCGCACAACATCCGCATCCTCGCTCAGCACGCTTGCTTCGCCCTCATCCTTTTCCATCAGCTTCAGCTTATCGACATAGCGCAAGAAATGAAACAATCCTTTGTAATATCCATTTTCAAACTGCACTGCCTTTTGCAATAGCATATCGACATTGGATTTGCGGATATCGCCTGCCGGCATTGCTGTCACGTATTCATAATATCCCGTCTGCTCCAACAGCTCCCAGATGAGATCCGATACTGATAAATGCTGTTTTTTCTCTTCCGGGTGTGATACTCGGAGCTTATCTGAAAGTGGTTTTAGATCTTCGATCAGATCAAGCAGGCGTCTGACTTTTCCGCCAAGTTCTGTATCTGCCTGATCCTCTGCATAATACTCACAGATATCGTACAGACACAATTTTTCAGATACGGCATTCCGCACCGCAGCACATATCTGCGCAAGTTCTGACTCATTCAAGCCGCCGATCGGCGACAACAGCACTGCCGAAAGTGGAATGTCCTGCCGGCTGTTGTCAGCCACGGAAAGCATTGCCATGATCACCTGTATCTCGACCGCCTGAAAATATCCCTTGGACTTTTCAAGATATACTGGAATCCCCTGTGCCGTGAGCGCATTGTAGATCACATCGCCATAATCCTTCAGGCTTCTTGCCAGTATCACAATATCCTTATACCGAACCGGGCGGTAACATTCTTCTTCCTCGTCATAGACCTGCATGCCGGTATCCGGCTGCATCAGCGATCGAATCCGGTTCGCGATCATATAGCCCTCCACCGTATCTTTCTCCGGAGATCCATACTGGCGAAGCTGCTCCTCGCTCAAATCCCCGGTATCATCTACATCAGCAAACAACAGTTCCACATCCTCGGCAATATGGACGCCCTCCGGTGGCTCCGGAAACTGCTTGCCCGGTACAAGTGCCTGTTTCTCATCATATGTGATACCACCTAAATCGCTTCCCATCAACTGATAGAAGAAATAATTGATTGCGCGCAGCACAACCGCACGGGAACGGAAATTATGATTCAGTTCGATCTTAATATCGTTTCCTTCCGCCTGATATCGGTTATATTTTTTGACAAATATCTCTGGACGCGCCATACGGAAACGGTAGATACTCTGTTTCACATCGCCCACCATGAACATATTATGCACGTCGCGGGATTTGCCCGATACTGCAGTCAGAATATCCTCCTGCAGATAATTGCTGTCCTGATACTCGTCAATATAGATTTCCTCATACCGGTTTGCAATCGTCTTTCCGATTTCTGTTGGAACTGCTGTACCATCCTCATCATAGCCGGCACACACAAGCTGGTATGCCATATGTGAGATATCCGAGAACTCCAGCATCTTCCTTTTCTGCTTTTCTTCCATAAACCGCGTCATGAATTCCTCAGTCAGGGAGAGTAACGGAAGCAGATATGTTTTTAACAGCTGCATATCTTCTAAGATCTGTGCTTCCGACTGCTTAAAGCTGTCAAGCTTTTTGCTGTCAAATTCATCCTTATATTCCTTGCGGAGCGTCTTACAGGCTTCCTGTAATTCTTTGTCTCCGGTAAACTTCTTTCTCGAAAGCGTCGCCCATTTACTCTCGATTGCCCCCTTCATCGCAGCATAACTGTCCGCCTGCCCGATTGCCTGCAGCTTCTCGATATCCGATTCGATCTGCTCCCGGTACTGCTCCGGTCCATCCGCCTCCTCGCAGATCGCAAGGCACCGCTCTGCAAGCTGTACGGCTGCCGCCGCCTTTTTATGCAGGATATCAAGCATCGCCTGCATCCACGGTGCATGGTTTAAATCCTCCGCCGTGTCAATCTGCAGTCCCATTCTCGCTTCCTCTAAAAACCGCTCCGGTGCTGGAAAACTTGTGATCTGCCGATAGATCTTGTCCAGCACATCCTTCAGATTGTCGTCCCGTTTTCCATCACAGAACACCTCCAACAGGCGCCCAAATTCTGTATCGCCCTGTTCCTGCAGCTGTGCATACTTTTCCTCAAAAAGCGCGGTCATTACATCATATTTCAACATTTCCAGCATACCCGGATCTCCGATTCCAACCGCCGGGTCCAGATTCAGATAACTGAAATACTCCTTTACGATATTCAGGCAGAAACTATCGATCGTCGTGATATCCGCACTCTGGATCAACATGTTCTGCTTTGCAATGTGTTCCGATTCCGGATACTGTTCCTGTGCTTCCTCCAGCTTTTTCAAAAGCTTCTCTTTCATCTGCGCCGCTGCCGCCTTAGTAAAAGTCACGACCAGAAAAGACGTGATATCGACCGGATGCTCCGGATCAATCATCTTCTGGTAGATACGTTCCACGAGCGTTGCCGTCTTACCGGAGCCTGCAGCTGCCGATACAAGAATTGTCTTGTCTCTCTCTTTAATTACCTGTTCCTGTTTTTCTGTCCATGGCATACGCTATGCATCTCCTCCAATAACTGTTCCTTCTCCTTTGCGCTGTGCTTTGTGTAGTGATAACGGTTGTTTCCGTATTTTTCATCAAACCGGCACACATCTTTGTATGCGCAGTAATCGCACGCGGTCTTGTTGGACTCCCGCATCGGATTTTTGTCGATCACTCCCGATTTCATCTGCGTGACAAGTGCAGATGCCTTGTACTCGGCATAGGCAAGCACTGTGTCAAATTCCTCCGCATCATCCCGTGCCAGTCCTTTGTATGTCAGCTGCCTCTCCCGTGCTTCCTCCGCCTCTGTCTCATTTTCCGCCTGCACATATGGATCCTGCATATGATAATAATACATACTGTCTGTCACAATCTTATAGTGTTCTGCCTCCGCGCGGTTTTTGTTCCACTCCTGATCGACCAGTTCACGCATCACATCTGTATAGATTGCAAGCTGCAGTTCCAGTCCCTCGTACAGATCACCAAGATCAAACTCATGTGCCCCGGATTTGTAATCGATCACACGCAGGGAAATCGTCTGCTCTGCTTCATTCACATACAAATCTCCGCGGTCCACCACGCCAACTAAGGACAACTGTTCATCTCCAACCTGCAGTTTTTTTCGGAATGCATACTCAAAATACCGCGGTTTGTAAGACGCATCCATCATCGCCTGCAGCTTCTGCACGGTCCGTTTTCCGATTCGGATCAAACTCTTCCGTAGCACTTCATACTGTCCGGCATCCAGCTCCTGTCCGGCGTATTCCTTCGCAAAGTTTTCATTCACGAATTCCTCTGTCTTCGCATCCCGCTCCTGCTCGGACAGTGTCTCCCATGCATTGTCCTTCTGATCCCGCACATAGCAAAACATCTGCTCCATCGCACCGTGCAGGATCATACCGACGTTCCGGTTGTCGATACCATGAATCTGCCGCTCCTCTAACCGTAGAATGTATCGAAGGAAAAATGCATACGCACAGCTTGCATACTGTTCCAGCTTCGATACGGACATCGCCATATCCTGTAACCGGATCAGCTGTGTGACCTGTTCCGCCAGCTTCTCCGGCAGATTCTGGTACTGCATCGCCTGTTTCATCCGTTCGAGTGTCCGGGCATCTCCATGCTTCAGATACAGCTTATATAACTGCAGTGTCTCTTTCTCGTGGCTGTGATTACCCTCGAGCAATTCCCGGATTCCTATGATTAAAACCTCCAGCCCGGATTTGTCTGTCACGATCCGGTTCTCCATCCGCTGTCCCTGTAATTCCTTCTTGTCCGGAAAAATTCTTCGAATCCGGTCTAATATATAAGATGGCCTCATTGTCTCATTCGTGGCACTCATACACACATAGGATAAATGCAGACAATCCTTTGGCTTCGTCATGTTCTGATACAGGTAAAACTGTTCGGTGTAGCTGTTCACCCGCTCTGTCGGCGCCATATGGATACCAAATGCACCCAGTCGTTCTTTCTCGCGGTCATTGATGATCTGACTGCGTCCGGCACGTTTCGGAATGACGCCGTCATTTACACCCACAATAAACAGCGCCCGGATATCACCTAGTCTGGTTCGCGTGATATCGCCGACTACGAGCATATCCAGTGTCGGTGGCACCATACCAAGTGTGACATCCTTCATTCCTACGGCAAACAGTTCCTCAAACTCCTGTACATTGACCGTGTCCTCCGGCATGATCTCCACCATCTTGTCAAAGATCTGCCGCACCTTCTCATACAGTCCGGCATCTTCAAACTGCGTCTCCATCGAAAGCGTCTCCATAAGCGCATAGATGGCTTCGACAAACACGGAAATCTTCTTTTTTCCACCGGAGACTGCCTTGTAAAATGGCTGCAATATTTCCATCACAACCTGCCGCATCTCATCCACGGTGTCATCCTCGCCGTTTAGAAATGGCTGGCTCCAGCTCCGGATTCCCTTTCGTCCACGCGCCAGCACGTAGTTTTCCAGCATCTCGATCTCCGATTGTTCCAACGACTTTACAACTCCGGATTTTAAGAACGCAAACACACTGTCATAACTGAAATTCTCATCGACGATTCGAAGCACATGCATAAGCGCATCCACACATGGATGATTCTTCACCGGCATGGTCATATCAATAAAATATGGAATCTCATATTGCGGCAATATCCGCTTCGCAAATTCCGCCGTCTCCTCCAGATTTCCACTCACGATTGCAATATCCCGGTAACGATAGCCCTGCTCCATCACAAGGGTACGAATCTGTTCTGCAACGCCGGTCAGCTCCTGCGCCGGCGTATCATACGCCGTAATCGTAATCGCCTGTTCCTCGTCTTTCCCGACACGGTACGGATAGCGGAACAGATTCTGCTCCAGATGTGCCAGCGGATGTCCCTTGCTCCACCGTTTACAGCCATCCTTTCCTAAGAGCAATGCCGGTTTCACAACCACATGTGCCTGCTCGGCAGTAAGCAGCAAATGCTCGATTGTCTGCTTCGTAAGTGCAAACAGTTCGTGCTCTGCCACGTGCTTTTTCTCATAGGTTGCCGCGTCAATCGTCAATACGATCGTCACTTTTTTCGCCCGGCGCAGCAACACGGAAATCAGATTCAACTGAATCGGTGTAAATCCGGTAAATCCATCTAATACGATCTCACTGCCTGCAATCATCTCCGATTGTTCCGCTGCCGCGGTCAGGAGTTCCAGCATCTGTTCTGCTACGATAAAAGCCTGCCCTTTCTTCTCCTCAAACGCATCGAAAATTACCAGCATGTCCTGCAGCTTTCTCGCAAGCACACGTGCCTCCTCCGAATCGTCCAGCTTCTGTAACGCCTCCCGCAGCCGTTCCCGTGGAATATCATACTGGTAGATCTCTGACATCAACGATTTTGCCTCGTCGATAAATCCTGCCTTATCCAGACTTCCGGCATACAGAGACAGCTCTTCTTTGTGCTCCTGTGCTGCCTTTCGCAGCAACATAGATTTTCCGAAATCCTCCAGCACTTTCTTCGGCTTGATATGCAGCTCATCAAATATCCGATATGCCAGCCGATTAAACCCGATGACGTCAATCTGGAAGCTGCCGCCGCGCGGATGCTTCTGCACAAGCTTTCGTTGAATCTCCAGCGAATACTGTTCCGGGACAAGCACGATCACATTTTCCCGCTCATCCTGCATTGTCCGACGTATAATGTCCTCGTAAATATATTCTGATTTTCCTGCCCCGCTTGGGCCAAGGATAAACTGTAACGCCATGTACTCCTCCGTCAAAAAAATAAGCCGGAAGTTTTTCGCTCCCGGCTTTTTCTTAATCCTGTTTAAACAACTGATCCTGTACCTCTTCGATATCCGGATACCAGACGCCTTTGATCTTGATGAAATCAATATTTACTTCCAGATACTGTCTCTTCACGCCATTGCGATCCTTCATCGTTCCACGCAGTCCAAGCTTCAGAGTAACACCCTCTCTTGCATCTGCAGTCTTACCATGCTCCAGCTGGATCTTGTCATTGAATGCATTTACCTCAGAAGTGCCCCAGATGGATGTATCAATAATCTTGATCGATGTGTAGTTTGTCTCCTGCACATATGGTAAGATTTCCTCAACCAAGGCTTTGTTTGCTGTTATGTATTCCGGTACTAATGCCTGTAATTTCTCACTGTCATCCTCATTGACCGCTGTCTGGAATGCTTTGACTGCATCCTCATAAGTCTCCGGTCCGTTCGGCTTTAACACAACCTTTGTCACAAACATATAAATACCAAATACGATTGCTGCAAATATGATGAACTTGAAGATCGTGCCAAACACTTTGCCGACGCCGCTTCCGCCGCCCTGTTTCTTGTTCAGCTCTTTGTATTCCTTTACGTCTTCCTTCGTAATCTTGACAGGATCTGTTCCCCCGATACTGTTCCCATCATAGATGTCACCATAATCATCGGTTGGTGTATATGCCCTTTGCTGTACCGGCTTCTTTCCGTTCTCACCTTTCAGCCCAAGACTTGTCTTCATCTTCACCACCGGGCGCCCACATTCCGGACAGATCGTAATTCCATCCTGCACCCTTGCTCCACATGATTCACATACAGCCATATTACTAACCCCTTTCTTCTGTATCATATGTAGTATAGTATATCTCACGGAGGCATTTTCTTCAAGTGATTCTTTTCTTATGAAAGGGAAAATCGCGAAAAAAAAAGGATACAATCTGTATCCTTTTAAAAGCAGTTCGTAGGGGAATCGAACCCCTGTATGCACTTCAAAAACCGCATAAAATAAGGAGGTTTGAGTACATCATCTTGAAGTGTAAACAAAAGTGTAAACAAATTATTTACACATCTTATATTGTTAATTTATATCACTCAATTTTAGGGTAGTCATATTAATTTATGGCTACCCTATTTTTTACGTTTTACTTATTTAACTTGACTTCTCTAATTCCGAAGTGCAAATACTCCTTATGATTCTCATCACTTTTCCACTCTTTCATATCGTTGAAATAAGAATTTCTTGCAGTGTCTAAATCATCATATTCTTTCATAACTTCGAATGTGGAATAATTTGTATCGGTCGAAGCTATAGTCTGATATTTGTAATTATTATTTTTCTTCGGTTGTTCTTTTTTCTTTCTTGGTGGCATATGTCTCACCTACTTCCCTGTACTTCCGAAACCACCAAAACCTCTATCTGTATCAGATAATTTATCTGCTTCCTTAAATTCGATTGGAACATAGGGTAATACAACTAACTGTGCAATACGCTCTCCTGGATTAATAAGTCGAGACATATTAGAGTCATTGTGCAAAGCAACAATATATTCTCCACGGTAATCGGAATCACATACACCAGTACAATTACTAGGTCTAAGACCTTCCTTAGTTGCTAACCCTGATCTTGCGAAGATTGCACCAAATGTTCCTTCTGGCAACTCCATTGCTAGTCCAGTTGGGATCTTAATTGTCTCATGTGGTGAAATATAAATTGGTTCTGATATTGCAGCATGTAAATCCATTCCTGCCGAATATTCACTACCTCGCTCTGGAATAATTGCTAAATCATTGAGTTTCTTAATCTTAATTTTTGTTGTCTTCATTTTTTTGTTCTCCTTCTTTTTTATTCACAACTATTACCAATAGAATATTTCATATAATATTTGCCATCTGATTCATAAACAGAGCCTCCATAATAACCATATCCGTAAATAATATCATCTGACATATCTGCTTTAATAGCTGCACTTACGCTTGGCTGAGACTCATAATAATCATACTTTTCTTTGGTAATTTCTCTAGTAATTTCTCTCATTTTTATAATTCCTTTCTTAAATAATTAATGTAGTTGCCCCATTGTCCAATTGAATGAATATACTCTTTGCCCTTCAAACCTTTTAATTTCATATCTGCTTTTATATTTTCTATTGGATTTTGTTTTGTTATTAAAGTCTTGATAAAATTATTTGACGTGTGACAAATAGACAGAAGTTCGTTCTTTGGAACATCTGAGATAACTGATTTATATTCTGTAAGATCTGATTCTGGAATTGTGTAATTAGATTTTGGTAGATTCTTTGAGCTGAATGGTGAGATACCTGCTCCCGATGTTCGTGGCTTCAATAATGGGATTACTTGAGCTGAATCTGCATATTTGAATCTAAATATTACTTCTGAATCACCTTTTTGAGTATACAAGATAATGTTTGGATTGATTTGTTGGATTGCTTTTATAATATTATTACCACGCTGCAATGATGGAATGTACGCTTCTAAAATACTGTTACCATAGTAGAAAACTTTATTACCATGTTGGCATGATATATAAATATCGCAATCCTCGTAAGTGTCATTTAGCTTACGATTAAAATCATTTGTGTCTCTGTTGTATTCAACGAGAAGTCGATACTTACCTTTGAATTTATCAATAAGATATGACGTATTTATCACCTACTTTCTTATGTTTTAATCGCAATAAAGTATAATTTTGTTCTGAGTGCATGTTTGATTTATATCAATTACACGTTGATTTTTACTGCCTCGCCATTTTAATGTAAGATCTTTCTTCTCATCTATATACTCTCCGTCAACAAGCACATCTACATAATTGGATATAATATCCCATCTTTTTGACCATATATTCGAAGGATCATTAGGCATTTCCCAAATTTCTTCATATTGTGCTCGTGTTACGATATCTTCTATTTTAAATCCAGTATATAACCAAATAGATTTCTCAGGAAAAGAAATACGGATTTGTTGGACTAATTTGAGGACTTCATTAAGGTTATTTTCGTGTAGTGGATCACCACCACTGAAAGTAATGCCCGATATATAGTCTTTAGACAGTTCGTTGAATATCTCTTGTTTTGCCGATTCGTCAAACGGAATGCCACTATCAGGATTCCATGTTTGAGGATTTTGACAATTATAACAATGGTGAGAACAGCCTGAGAGCCATAAAACGACTCTCAGACCATCACCATTATTTTGATCAGGATATGTTATTGTGTGATAATTCATTTAATACATCCTCCTTATATTTGAAAATATATCCACCAGTTTGATTCCTTCTCCCTTTTAATACAGCTATTACATTAGGTTGACTAAATCCATAATTTTTAACTCTCTCGATAGTGTTATATTCCCTAACAAAATTTTCATTTAGATCATATTGAATAATTGATTTTCTGCGTTTAACTTCGCTATTTCTAATTGAAAATCCAATTCTTTCTTTTCGTGTTCCATGATTTGAATTATATTTTGATGTACACCATTCAAGATTATTTACACTAGGGTTCTGCTTATTTTCATCTTTGTGATTAACTTCTGGCAAATTATCGGGATTCGGTATAAAAGTTTCTGCTACCAACCTATGAACTTTTTTGATTTTTCTTTTCCCATAATCATCCCTAAGTTCTACTTGTAAATATCCTTTTGAATCTAACCAAGGCTTTAAGTACCTTTTGCTCAGAAGGGAATAGACATTCCCCTCTGTATCAATAGTATAATTTTTGAAACCACTTATTTCTTTTGTTATAATTTCTATAATTTATTTTTCACCTCCTTATATTACATTGAAACTCTATCCGCAATTTCTGCATTCTTAGCCTCGTTATATCTTGTTTCGCCATGTACTCTTGTAAATCCCAAGTATCCGTTCATCCTGTCAATTTTAGTAATCATCTTGCTGCCACATTTAGGACATGTATCCATTTCTACTTGCTGATATCCGCAATCTTCACAGTAGCACATAGCAAGATTTACTCCTTCATAAAAACCTTTATCCATTGCTCGAAGAATAAGTGTTTTAATAGCTTCTTTGTTATATCCGAGATTGTATCTGCAATACTGAATCTTTCCACCATTAAATAAATTCCAGAAACGTCCTTCTTTATCCTGTTTTTCAATAGGCGACATTTGTTCCGAAACATGACAATGGAACGAATTACTTACATAAGGCTTGTCTGATACATTCTCAATAATTCCATAAATCTTGCGGAACTGTTCAATCTGAAGACCACACAACGATTCGGCAGGAGTGCCGTAAATTGCATATAAAATATGGTCTTCCTCTTTAATTCGATTTGTATAATCGTTGATATATTGCATAACTTCTAATGCAAACTGTCCGTCTTCACGAATAGATTTACCATTATAAAGTCTTTGCAATTCGTTCAATGCAGTAATTCCATAACTCATTGTCATTGGTGGAAGAATTGACTTGATCTTATCTGTTGGCTTTAAATTACCACCAAGTAAACCACCTTCACAGAAAGCAACTGGATTTACGCTTGCCCTCAATTCACCAATATAATCATATGTTCTTTTATGTAATCCACGGATTAATTCAAGATAGTAATCAAGAACTTCATAGAAATCTTTAGACTCCCTACGAGCCTTTGCAAGAATCATAGGAAGATGAAGAGAAACAACACCAAGATTAAAACGCCCTTCAAATATTGGTTTATCATTTTCGTCTATTGGATGTATACCACCTTTTTCATACCACGGAGATAAGAAAGCTCGGCAATTATGACTATATATTCCACTAACCTCAAAATGTTCGCTATCTGTCATTACATCATAACTATACATAGTCATATTTACAGGAATTACTTCCAAAACTTCGGCATTAATATTATAATGGTTTGAATAGGTTTCGACATAATGCTCACGTTTCTTTTCACATACAATGTATGGTAGCAATTCATCAAT
>OGXM01001271.1_pt1 | contig 14306 bp, 9 predicted proteins | sample 1576271 | NCBI WGS metagenome assembly OGXM01 (sample SAMEA3541579, study PRJEB24748) | human gut metagenome | biome: human gut; feature: human-associated habitat; material: faeces | place: China | collected 2012 | reverse complement strand
TGGATAAAAACTGGATTTTTTATAAAAACCCGGACAGTGTGGAAGGGGAAAACGTAACACTTCCTCACACCTGGAACGCAGTGGATGGGCAGGACGGTGGAAACGATTACTACCGTGGAACCTGTAAATATGCCTGCACATTCAAAAAACCGGAGATGGATCAAAACGGAAAGGCTTATCTGGAGTTTGACGGAGCAGCCATGACGGCAGATGTGCTTGTAAACGGAACAGAGCTTTTCCATCATGAAGGTGGATATTCCAGATTCCGTGTGGATGTCACAGAACATTTAAAAGAACAGAATCAGTTAGAAGTGCTCGTTGATAATTCCGATAACACAAAAGTCTATCCGCAGAAGGCAGATTTCACATTTTACGGCGGACTGTACCGCATGGTGAAGCTGGTGACTGTGCCGGAAAACCATTTCTGCATGGAGTATGCAGGAAGTAATGGTATTAAGGTGACACCGGAGGTAACGATTTTAGACGCCGGAGCAAAAAAGGCAGACGCAGAAGTGACCGTGGAACTCTGGATAGAGGGAAAATCTGCTGACGTTATGGTGACGGTGGGAGATGAGAAAAAGAGTGTTCCTGTAGAGCATGGATATGCAAAAGCAGTGTTTGAACTTACCAATGTACATCTCTGGGATGGCGTGGATGATCCGTATTTATATACGGCAAAAGCGGAACTGTCTGATGGAGATAGCGTAGAGACAACCTTTGGATGCAGAAGTTTTTCCATTGATCCGCAGAAAGGATTTTTCTTAAATGGAAGGTCTTATCCGCTTCGCGGTGTGAGCCGTCATCAGGACCGCGCCGGAGCAGGCAATGCGCTGACAAATGAGATGCACCGTGAGGATATGGAGATCATAAAAGAGCTTGGAGCGAATACCATCCGTCTTGCACATTATCAGCATGCGCAGGAATTTTATGATCTGTGTGATGAAAACGGTATGATCGTATGGGCAGAAATTCCGTACATTACGATGCACATGTCAGATGGAACAGAGAATACATTAAGCCAGATGAGGGAGCTGGTCGTTCAGAATTACAATCATCCATCCATCGTCTGCTGGGGACTTTCCAATGAGATCACTGCAGCAAGTGCCGTAAATGAGGAATTATTGGAAAATCACAGAAAATTAAATGATTTGTGCCATGCACTGGATACGACAAGACCAACGGTTATGGCAGACGTGTTTATGTTAGAGACGGACAGCCCAATGTTAGAGATCCCGGAAATGAACAGCTATAATCTGTATTTTGGCTGGTATTTAGGAGAGTTAGAACAGAATGACAGTTTCTTTGATGCGTATCACAAAACATATCCGGATCGTGTGATCGGACTTTCCGAGTATGGCGCAGACGCCAATCCGGCTTACCACAGTGCAAATCCGGAACGGGGCGATTACACAGAGGAATATCAGTGTATTTATCATGAGCATATGGCAAAAATGATCGAGGAGCGCCCGTATCTGTGGGCAACACATGTCTGGAATCTGTTTGATTTTGCGGCAGACGGAAGAGATGAGGGTGGAAAACACGGTGTGAACCAGAAAGGTCTTGTGACCATCGACCGTAAGCTGAAAAAAGATGCCTTTTATCTGTATAAAGCATATTGGAGCAAAACTCCATTTGTCCATGTATGTGGCAGAAGGTATGTGGAGCGTACCGAAGATGTGACGGAGATCAAGGTTTATTCCAATGAGCAGAGCGTCACACTCTTTGTGGATGGCGTGGAGAGAGAAACATCCGAAGGTTCCAAAGTATTTAAATTCAAAGTTCCAATCACAGGAACACACAAAATTAGGGCAGTGTCCGGTACCTGTGAAGACGAGATCACTGTAAAAAAAGTAGAAAAATCAAATCAAGATTATATATTTAACAAACAGGGAGATGTTGTCAACTGGTTTGACAGGGATGATTTTAAGGCAGACCATTATTCTATCTCGGATACGCTCGGCGAGCTTGCACAGAACGAGATGGCAAATGCGATCGTACAACGTCTGATGGCGCAGGCATCAGCAAGCCGTGGCGATGTGGCAGAAAGTGTGAAAGATAACCCGGCATTGCAGCGCATGATGCAGCGGATGACATTAGTCAGCCTTTTAAAACAGGCAGGTGACGCAGTGAGCGAGGAACAGATGAAAGCGCTTAACGACGCATTACAGAAAATCCCGAAAAATCAGGCATAGGAAAGGGATGGTTACGAACATGACAAAAGCAATACAGCAGATTATGCTTGGAACTGTGACAAAGAATGAAAAACAGGCAGCAGAATCTTTAAAGAGGATCAAAGCGGCCGGATATGACGGCATTGAACTGAATGGGTTTATGATAAAACCGACCTCTTTTCTGGTCAGAATGCTCACAAAAGCAGCCGGTATGCCGGTCGGAAAAGGCGGGGATTATGACTGGAATGCCCTCGTGAAAGAGGCAGGACTTGCCGTGACAAGTATCCATGAGGATCTTGGCACGATAAAAAGAGAGCCGGAGACTGTTATCAGAGAGGCTGAAAAATTTGGCACAAAATACGTGGCCATCACCGGAATGTACCGTTTTGATTATTCCGATAAAAATGCAGTGCTTGGCTTGTGTCAGGACTTAAATGCTTCCGGAAAAATTTTAAAAGAGGCGGGCGTGGAGCTTTTATATCACAACCACAACTGTGAATTTTTGAAAGTTGAACCGGGAAAAACGGCATATGATCTGATCCTCTCTGAGACGGATGCTTCGTGTGTGAATTTTGAACTGGATTCCTACTGGCCAACAGAAGCAGGCGTAAATGCACTGGAACTGATGAGAAAGCTTGACACAAGAATGAAGCTTTACCATATCAATGACCGTGGAACAAGACTGTCAAAACCTGCCATGACACCGATCTTAAAATCGGACAGCATGGAACTCGGCTATGGAAACATGGATCTTGTTTCCCTGATCACGCAGGCAGAAAAAGTGAACGTGGATGCAGTGATCTTAGAAAGCCACAAAAACTGGGTGGACAATTCTCCGTTAAAGTCCATGGAGTTAAGTGCAGAGTTTATGAATCAGTATGTTCGTTAGTGCATAGCTGGAAGGAGGAAACGCAGGGAATGGAAGAACTGAAAATGCATTTTATCACCTCAGACCGCGGGTACCGCGAGGGAGAGGTATTTGTATATGAGCAGAAATTTACCGTGAAAGATGTGAAGAAAGCAGTGTTCACAGCAACCGCACTCGGAGTATATGAGGCAGAGATCAATGGCGTCAAAATCGGAAAACAGATGTTTGCACCAGGATATTCCTACTATCCGAGGCGTGTGCTTTACCAGACTCATGAGGTGAGCGCACTGCTTCGTGAGGGTGAGAACACATTGCGGGTTTATCTTGGACAGGGCTGGTATTGCGGCCGTTTCCTCTGTGAGAACAAGACACAGATTTACGGGGAAAAACCTGCAGTATCGTGGATTTTAAACATCGAGGATGCGGGTGGCGTCCGGGACATTGTATCCGGCGAGCAGACGGACGAACTGGAATCTCCTTACGAATACGCCGGGGAGTATGACGGTGAGATTTATTTTGCGGATGGAAGAAATCAGGTGATCGGACATCCGGTATCTTTCAAAAACGAACTGGATTTTGCGTTGGAGCCGACATTGACCGAAGTCACGTTACAGGAAGAGATGGAGGTGAAAGAGGCAAAGCAGACAGGAAAAGTGACGATTCTTGATTTTGGACAGAACTTTGCTGGAATTGTTGAAATTAATCCTTCTTTTCTCACAAATGAGACAATTACAATCCGCCACGGAGAGATTTTAAATGCAGATGGAAGTCTTTACACTTCCAATTTGCGGAAAGCAAAGGCAACTATCATCTATCATGCCGGAGCGGAAAAGAAAAAATACCGTCCGCGTTTTACCTATATGGGATTTCGATATATGGAACTCTCAGGCGTAGATTATCAGTCGGGCATGATCAAAGCGTATGCGCTTCACACCGATATGAAGCGCACCGGATACTTTTCGTGTGAGAATCCAATGGTTCAGAAGTTATATGAGAATCAGGTCTGGGGGCAGAAATCCAACTATGTGGAAGTGCCGACCGACTGTCCGCAGCGGGATGAACGTATGGGTTATACCGGGGATGGTCAGGTGTTTGCACGCACCGGAGCCTACAATTTTGACACCAATGATTTCTGGAAAAACTTTTTGCGTGATCTGGAACTGGGACAGCTTGACAACACGGAAGGGTATGTGTGTGCCACTGTGCCGCAGACCGGACCTGCCGGAATTGGTTTTATCAGCATGTTAGGCTGGGGAAATGCAGTCACAATTTTACCGGAAATGCTCTATCAGCAGTTTGGAGACGAGGAAGCACTGCCACGCCAGTACGAGAGCATGAAACTTTTTGTGGAGGCGGAAATCCGGAAAATGGGAAAGAAAAATCTCTGGATTGGACCTTCTTTGGGAGACTGGCTTGCAATGGGAAAAGGGATCGCATGGCAGGCAATGCACAACAATCCGGTATCGAATGCCTTTATCGTACATGATCTGAAGGTCATCAGCGAGACGGCAGAGCGTCTTGGGAAAAAAGCTGATGCAGACAGATACCGCAGACAGCTGGAAGCCACAACGAAAGCATATATTGAGAAATTCGTGAGCAAAAAAGGAATTGTGGCAAAAGATTATCAGTCTGCTTATATTATGGCATTAAAATTTGTATTGCCGGAGGGAGAACTGCGGGAACTGGTGAAGAAGAATTTTGCTGCCAATATCCGCAAAAATGGTCTCCAGACAGGATTCTTTGCAACGGAACATCTGCTTCCACTTTTAGTGGAAGCGGGAGAGACAGAACTCGCCTATGATATCCTGCTACAGGAAGGCTGTCCGGGCTGGATGTATCAGGTCAAATGCGGTGCGACCACGACGTGGGAACGCTGGGATGCATTAAAGCCGGATGGAACGGTCAACGAAGAGAAAATGGCAGGTTCCGGCGACAATATGGTTTCTTTCAATCACTATGCATTTGGCAGTGTCGGAGAATTTTATTATCAGTATATTCTCGGAATCAAACCACAGAAACCGGGTTTTGCAGAATTGCATTTCGAGCCGTATCCGGACAGACGGCTTGGCGGTGTGAGCGGAAGTTATCTCTCAAGAGCAGGAAAAATTGAAAGCTCCTGGAAGTATGAGGAGGATGGCTGTCATATCTCATTGAATACGCCAGTAAAATCGGAAGTGGTTCTGCCAGACGGAAAGAAAGAGACAGTGGAGGCAGGAACCTATCAGTGGCTCTGTTGAAAATAATTTTGGAAAATAAGGACACTTTTTTGAACAAAAAGTGTTCTTTTTTTGCGCTCATTTTTTTCCTAAAATAAAAAATAGAAAAGGAACACAGATGCAGGAGAGGGGGAAACTATGGAGCAGTATTATCTTGCAATCGACATTGGGGCTTCCAGCGGCAGACACATATTAGGACATATGGAAGACGGAAAAATGGTATTGGAAGAAATATATCGTTTTCCGAATGGAATGACCGAAGAGAACGGACAGAGATGCTGGAATGTAAAAGCACTTTTCAGAGCAATTTTAGAGGGAATGAAAAAGTGTAAAAAAGCGGGAAAAAGCCCGGTGAGTATGGGGATTGATACCTGGGCAGTTGATTTTGTCCTGTTGGATAAAGAGAATAAAATGCTTGGAGATGCAGTCGGTTATCGGGACAGCCGTACAGCAGGAATGGATGAGAAAGTCTATGAGATCATCCCGGAAGAAAAGTTATATGAGAGAACAGGCATCCAGAAGCAGATTTTCAACACCATTTATCAGTTGATGGCGGTAAAATCCAACAATCCCGAAATTCTCGAACACGCAGAGACCATGCTGATGATCCCGGAGTATTTTAATTATCTTTTGACAGGAGAGAAGGCATCAGAATATACGAATGCAACCACGACACAGTTAGTATCCCCGGAAACAAAAGACTGGGATTATGAGCTGATCGAAATGTTAGGATATCCAAAACAGATTTTTCAGAAAATAAAGAAGCCGGGAATCGTACTGGGAAATCTGACGAAAGAAATTCAGAAAGAGGTCGGATTTGATTGTGAAGTCGTCTTACCGGCAACACATGACACCGGTTCCGCAGTGATGGCAGTTCCGACAAATGAGGACAATACCATTTACATCAGTTCCGGAACGTGGTCACTGATGGGGACAGAATTAAAAAAAGCAGACTGTTCACCGGAAAGCAGACTTCATAATTTCACGAACGAGGGAGGATATGAATATCGTTCCCGTTATCTGAAAAATATCATGGGACTCTGGATGATACAGTCGGTCCGAAAAGAACTGGCACCAAAGCAGGGATTCGGAGAGATCTGCGAGGCGGCGGCAAGGGCGGACATTGCATCTTTGGTAGACTGTAATGACGACCGTTTTTTAGCACCGCAAAGCATGACAGAAGAAGTGCAAAAAGCCTGCGCAGAGACCGGACAGCGGATACCGGAGGGAATCGCAGAAACAGCGTGCGTGATTTATAACAGTCTTGCACAATGCTACGCACAGACGATCCGGGAGATCGAGGAGATGTCAGAAATTACATATGAAAGCATCCATGTTGTCGGCGGAGGAGCCAATGCGGCGTATTTGAATGAACTGACTGCAAAGGCAACCGGAAAGACCGTTTATGCCGGTCCGACAGAGGCAACAGCCATCGGAAATCTGACGGCGCAGATCATTGCAGCAGGAGAACTTGAAAATTTACAGGCTGCAAGAAAATGTATCTTTGAGTCTTTTGAAATAAAAAAATATGAGAAATAGCAATCAGGAATATCAGAAAAAATATATGCCGGAAGCGGATGTTGTGCCCGGCAGAAAGGTGAGGTAAAAATTTTATGACGGTACAGGAAAGATATGAAGCGGCCAGGAAAATGTATGCAGATGTCGGTGTTGATACAGATGCAGCGATCGCAAAATTAAAAGAAATTCCGGTATCACTTCATTGCTGGCAGGGCGATGACGTGACAGGATTTGACCATGACGGACCTTTGACCGGTGGAATCCAGACAACCGGAAACTATCCCGGAAAGGCAAAGACACCGGAACAGCTGATGCAGGACATGGAAGAGGCGATGAGCCTCATGCCCGGCAAAAAGAAATTAAATCTTCATGCAAGCTATGCAATCTTTGAGAAAGGCGAATTTGCAGACCGCAACAAATTAGAGCCAAAGCATTTCAGAAAATGGGTAGACTTTGCAAAGAAATACCATGTTGGGATTGATTTCAATCCGACATTTTTCTCACATAACAGAGTAAAAGACGGACTGACACTGACAAGCCCGGACGAGGAGACAAGAAGATTCTGGATCGAGCATGGAAAAGCATGTATCCGCATTTCGGAATATTTTGCAAAAGAGACAGGTGTTCCATGTGTGATGAATATCTGGATTGGGGATGGATACAAAGATATTCCGGCAGACCGAATGGGACCGCGCATGAGATATAAGGATTCTATCGAACAGATCATTGCAGAACCGCATGATCCAAAGCTGGTAAAACCATGTGTGGAGTCTAAGGTATTCGGAATCGGTGTGGAGTCTTACACAGCGGGATCAGCCGAGTTTACATTGACATTTGCGGCGACACACGAGAATGTCCTTCCGCTGATGGACAATGGACATTATCATCCTACAGAAGTAGTGTCGGATAAAATACCGGCATTACTGTGCTATTTCCCGGAGATCGCACTTCACATTACAAGACCGGTAAAATGGGATTCAGACCATGTCGTCTTATTCGATGATGAGACAAAAGAAATGGCAAAAGAGATCGTAAGATGTGATGCGATTGACAGGGTGCATATGGCACTGGATTATTTTGATGCAAGTATCAACCGCATCAGTGCATGGACTGTGGGATTTAGAAGCTGGCAGAAAGCATTATTATCGGCGCTCTGTACACCGAATGCAGAACTTAAAAAATTACAGGATGAGAATCGCCTGACCGAGCTGATGGTCATGCAGGAAGAATTAAAGACATTTCCATTTGGAGATGTATGGACCAAATACTGTGAGGAATGTGGAGTTCCCGCAGATAAGAACTGGTTTGCAGAAGTAGAGAGATATGAGAAAGAAGTACTGTTAAATCGATAGCCAGACAAACCATGTAAAAAAGAATGCAGTTAGTTTTGAACACAAAATCAATGATAGAAAACCAAAATGGAGGAAAGAAAAATGAGAGTATTAGATACAGAATTTGTAAAGAATTTTATCCGCACGGCAAACGATGGATGGGAGTAGGGATGGCACGAGAGAAATGGCGGAAACCTTTCCTATCGTATCCGGCTGGAAGAAGTGGAAGCCGTAAAGGAAGATTTTGAACCGAAAGAATGGCAGCCGATCGGAACGACAGTTCCAAAACTTGCAAAGGAATATTTTATTGTAACCGGAAGCGGTAAATATTTCCGCAATGTGATCATCAAACCGGAGGATTCCATCTGTATCATCGAGTTGGATGAGAAAGGGGAAAACTACCATATCGTGTGGGGGCTGGTGAACGGTGGCAGACCAACCTCCGAACTGCCAACCCATCTGATGAACCATGAGGTAAAAATGATCGCGACAGGTGGGAATCACAGAGTAATTTACCATGCACATCCAACCAATATTATTGCGCTGACTTTTGTATTGCCACTGGAAGATAAGGTGTTTACAAGAGAATTATGGGAAATGTCAACAGAATGCCCGGTTATCTTCCCGGAAGGTGTCGGCGTTGTTCCGTGGATGGTTCCGGGCGGTCGTGACATCGCAGTGGCAACCAGTGAATTAATGAAGAAATACAATCTTGCAATCTGGGCGCATCACGGAATGTTTGCTTCGGGAGAAGATTTTGACCTGACATTTGGGTTAATGCATACCGCTGAAAAATCCGCAGAGATCCTTGTGAAAATGTTGTCAATGCAGCCGAATAAGAGACAGACCATCACACCGGATAATTTCCGTGATCTTGCAAAAGATTTCAACGTGGCACTGCCGGAAGAATTTTTGTATGAAAAATAGAGTAAAGTAGAAGCGTTTATAAAAAAATGCGTGATAAAATCACTTTTCAGGACAATTGCCGTGCGTAATGTCATGGAAGGTGATTTTTTCTTTCAAAAAGGAACTTTATGTGATATAAAAGAAGGAGGCTTCGGCTTAAGACACATATAAAAAGCGAGGATAAAAATGAAACAAGACTATAAAAAAACAACATACGCCTGTTTTATCGGTTATATTGTTCAGGCGATTGTCAACAGCTTTGTTCCGCTGTTATTCGTGACATTTCAGAAAACATACCAGATTCCACTGACGAAGATCACACTGCTTATTACGATTAATTTTGTGATACAGCTTCTGATAGATCTGCTCTCGGCGGGATTCATTGATAAAATCGGTTACCGGGCATCTGTGATTATTGCACATATCTGTGCGGCGGCAGGGCTGGTACTGCTCACGGTTTTGCCGGAACTTTTCGCAGATCCGTTTGTTGGCATTTTAATGTCGGTCGTGATTTATGCAGTGGGTGGCGGTTTGCTGGAGGTGTTAGTCAGCCCGATCATTGAGGCATGCCCGACGGATAATAAGGAAGCAGCAATGAGCCTTTTACATTCCTTTTACTGCTGGGGATGTACCGGCGTTGTTTTATTTTCCACAGTGTTTTTCGCACTGTTTGGAACGGAACACTGGAAAATCCTCACACTGTTGTGGGTGATCATTCCGACCTGCAATATGATTTTATTCACAAAAGTGCCAATCTACAGTCTGCATGAAGAGGGCGAGAAGGGCATGACCATGGGAGAACTTTTCCGGGAAAAAGTATTCTGGTTTTTAATGATCATGATGGTGTGCTCCGGTGCATCCGAGCAGGCGGTGAGCCAGTGGGCATCAACGTTTGCGGAGCAGGGACTTGGAATCACCAAAACGATCGGTGATCTGGTGGGACCGATGGCATTCTCTATTTTAATGGGAACTTCCCGCCTGATTTATGGAAAATATGGAGACAGATTCGATCTGGATCAGTTTATGAAATTAAGTACGCTGCTTTGCATTGGCTCTTATCTGCTGATCGCATTTGTGCCGGTTCCGGCGGTAAAGCTTGTGGGCTGCGCAATCTGCGGCTTTTCAGTTGGAATTATGTGGCCGGGAACGTTTAGCAAAGCGTCCACATCCTTAAAGCGGGGTGGTACAGTGCTTTTTGCACTGCTTGCGCTGGCAGGAGACCTTGGCTGTTCCGGTGGACCGACACTCGTGGGATTTGTTTCGAGTGCGTTTTCCAATAATCTGCGCGTGGGAATTGGAACCTCGATTCTTTTCCCGGTTTTGCTGTTGGCGGGACTTGTGTTAGTTAGCAGCAAAAGGAACGAAAAATGCCAGATAATTTTTTAGACCTTTTTTAGAAATCGTTCCTTTTCATAAAGAAACGTGAAAGAAATATTAAGATTGCATTAATCCCCTTTTTTTCTGAAAACAATATGGTACAATTTGCCATAGGTCAAAAAAGACAAGGAAAAAAGGAGATTATGGAAACATGGAAGACAACAATGTAAAGGAAAAAAAGCATTTCTTTCATAAAAAAGAAAAAAAGACAGAAGTGGCTGAAGTACCAAAGAAAAAGAAGAAAGTATGGCTAATCGTTTTAATAATTGCAGCTATTGTAATTGTATTGATTGGCAGCGCTGTTAAAAATATGACTTCACAGATCGAGACAGCAGCGAATACGGTTGAGGTAGAACCGGTAGAGAAAAGGGATTTATCCGATTCAGTTTCTTTGAAGGGAACGATTGCAGGACAGAGCAAGACAAATGTCATGTCCCTTGCGGCTGCAGAAATCACAGCAGTAAATGTTCAGGTAGGTGACATTGTAAAAGAAGGCGATCCGCTTGTGACATTAGATCAGAATGATATTGAGAAACAGATTGCAGAGTTAAAGACGAATATCAGCAATGCGAATGCAATCGCAGCAAACGATGCTGCACAGAAGCAGGAAAGCTTAAACGAAGCAAAGCAGGATCAGGCAACGACACTTGCCAAGGCAACAGATTCTGTAAATAAAGCGCAGGCAAGCTATGATGAACTCGTGAAAAAAAGAGATGACTGCCAGACAAAGTTAAATAATAAGAAGAATGAATTGAATACAGCTGGAAATGCCAGGGATACAGCAAAAAATGAACTGGATACTGCAAAGAAAAGTTATCAGGATGCGCAGGCGGAGGCAAGTGCAGATCCAACTAATGCTGATTTATTAAAGAAAGCAAATGATGCGAGCAGTGTTTACGAACAAAAACAAGAATTGTATACATCATTATGTACTAATTATGAAACAATAAATGGAGATATTAAAAGTCTCCAGGCAGAATTAGACGCCTACCCGGATCAATTGAAATCTGCAGAGGAAGCAGTCAACACCGCAAAGAGCAGTTATTCAGACGCAGAAACAAGCACAAACCGCAGTGTTTCCACTGCCCAGAATACCGTTGACATGCAAAAATACCAGACAAGCACGACCAGAGATTTAAAAGACCAGCTGGAACAGTTACAGAAGCAGCTTGCAGACTGTACACTTTCTGCACCGATCGGTGGAGTTGTCACAGCCGTCAATGTATCAGTCGGAGATAAAAACACAGCAGGAACGACCATGATCACGATCGAGGATACATCTTCCTTAAAAGTGATTGTAAATGTTGAGGAAGCTGATATTTTAAAGATCCAGGAAGGAATGCCTGCAACCGTTTCAACAGATGCAACGGGGGATGAAGAGATCAAAGGTACGGTAACACGTGTGGTCAGAGTAAAAAATCAGTCCACCAACACAAACGGTACAGATACCAATACCTCAAGCGGTTATTCTGCAGAGATCACGATCGACAACACAGAACTTCTGGTTGGAATGAGTGCAAAAGCCAAAATTGTGATCAAAGACAGAGGTACACAGCTTGCAGTTCCATATGATCTGATCCGGCAGGACGACAACGGAGATTCCTATGTTCTGGTAGCGGAAGCAAATGAAGATGGAACAGCAACCGCAGTCCGGAAAAATATCAAAGTCGGTGAAGAGGTAGACTATTATACAGAAGTGACAGGCGGCGATCTGAAAGAGGGCGACCAGCTGATCTACGATAATACATTTTCTGTCACCGAAGGTCAGGTGTTTACTCCGGAACAGATATATTCCAATCAGGCACTTGACACAGAAGGCATGATGAGTACGGAGGCAGAATGATCGTGAGTGAACCAGTAATCCGTATGGAGAATATTATAAAACGTTATTACATAGGCAAGCCGAATGAACTGCAGATTTTAAATGGGATCAGCCTGTCAGTCGATCAGGGAGAATTTGTCTCCATCGTCGGTGAGTCCGGTTCCGGAAAAAGTACATTGATGAATATTATCGGTGTTCTGGACCGTCAGACCGAGGGAACTTACTTTCTGGAGGGAAAAGATGTAAATAAAATGGATGATTCCATGCGAAGTGCAATCCGAAATAAAAGAATCGGTTTTGTTTTCCAGAATTTTAACCTTCTTCCGAAGGCAAATGCATTAAAAAATGTCATGGTTCCGCTGTTATATAGTACTGAGAAGGAAAAAAATCAAAAAGAACGTGCCATGGAAATGTTAAAAATGGTTGGCATGGAGGAACGGGCTTTTCATAAACCAAACGAGCTTTCCGGCGGACAGAAACAGCGGGTGGCGATCGCACGCGCAATGATAAATGATCCGGCGATCATCTTAGCGGATGAGCCGACCGGAGCGTTGGATTCCAAAACCGGACATATGGTCATGGATCTTTTTCATAAGCTGCATGAGGAGCAGGGAAAAACCATCGTTTTGATCACACACTCACAGGAACTTGCGGCGGAGACAAAACGGATCGTTACGATCTTGGATGGTAATATCGTGTCAGATAATGGAGGTGAAGGCTGATGTTTTTGGAAAATATAAAAGAGGCGATCACCAGCATTTTCAGCAATAAAATGCGTTCGATTCTGACCATGTTAGGAATTATAATCGGTATCAGTGCAGTCATCACGATCACGACGATCGGTAATTCCATTCAGACTACTTTGACATCCACCTTAAATTCACTGGGTGGCAATACGGTTCAGGCATATGTGGATGCAAGATATCCGGAAGATGATGCAGACTGGGATACCTGGGAATACCCGGAAATGAAAACATCGGACTTTGTGACACAGGAGATGATCGATGAACTGGTGGAAAAATATCCGGATGAATTTGATGGAATAGCAGCTTCTGAATTTCTTGGAAACGGACAGATTCGGCAGGATAAAAATACTTATGCCAATGTATCTGTTCAGGGGACTACTTCCGAGTATATTGATTATATGAAATTAAAGATGTATGCCGGAAGAAACCTTACAAAACAGGATAACAAAACAAAGAAGAACGTCTGCATTGTGGCAGATACCATGGCAAAGCAGTATTTTGGAGATGAGAATCCAATAGGAGAACAGATCACTTATGCAGGCAGCGATGGAAATCTATATAATTTTACAATTGTAGGCATATACGAATATAATGCAGCACTTTTTGGCAAGGTGGACACCAGCGTCCCGGAAAAAGACCGTTCTACTACAATGTTTATTCCAATCCAGACCTGTTTTAAGCTGATGGGAAAGGATCAGTCCGGTTACACAAACTTTAACCTGATGGTCAATTCCCTGGCAGATATCGATCAGGCAACGACAGATGTTACAAACTTTTTTGAAGAGAAATATGCAAACAATAAAAATTTCCATGTTACTACCTATAATATGGCGTCTGATATGGGAATGATCAATACCGTCATTAATGTGATCACGATCGCAGTGTCCGGCATTGCATTGATCTCATTGATCGTAGGCGGTGTCGGTGTCATGAACATTATGCTTGTGTCTATTACCGAGCGTACAAGGGAGATCGGTGTCCGGATGGCACTTGGAGCGAAGAGGAGCACCATCCGTATGCAGTTTGTCATAGAAGCGATCGTACTCTGTATCTTTGGTGGAATGATCGGGATATTGATCGGGGTGTTTAATGGATTTGTATTAGGCAAAGCAGCGGAGTTTGTGATCCAGAATATGTATTCTGAATATTCAAGCTACATTATTATGTCGGTACGGCCATCTTTATCCGCTATTGTACTTTCCTTATTCTTCTCCATGCTGACAGGAGTATTCTTCGGATACTATCCTGCAAACAAAGCAGCCAAGATGGAAGTAATCGATGCATTGAGATATGAATAACCCGGAGTTTAGGTTATGAACTGCCGCTTGTGGGTGGTGTTACGGATTTTCGC
>OGXM01001261.1_pt1 | contig 14362 bp, 12 predicted proteins | sample 1576271 | NCBI WGS metagenome assembly OGXM01 (sample SAMEA3541579, study PRJEB24748) | human gut metagenome | biome: human gut; feature: human-associated habitat; material: faeces | place: China | collected 2012 | reverse complement strand
ATTCTTCTACATGCGTATCTTCTTTCGGCGTGAGGCGATAGAAGTCTCCGAAAAAAATCGTGTCATTATTTCTTACAAGCGGTTTTCCTCTGTAATAAAGTGGAAATGTAGTTTTAGTGTTAGACATATAATCCTCCAATCGCAGTAAGTATGATTTATAAACGGTTAAAGAAACTACTGTGCCTTGTGCAAGGAAATTTGCACAAGGCACAAAAACGCAGTAGATTCACAAATTTAAGGTCTTACCATAATACTTTTTATTTTGGTAAGATATGCTTCAGATTTTATTTAAAACCATCAGGCACTCCTTTTAGCAATGATGTCTTAAAGATTTAAATAATTCTTTAGCAAAACTTCAAGCAAATCATCACGATCAATTTTTCTTATAAGATTTCTCGCGTTATTGTGAGTAGTTATATAAGTGGGATCCTCAGACAAAATATATCCGACAATCTGATTCAGAGGATTATAGCCTTTTTCCTCAAGAGCCTTATAAACCGTAGTAAGAATAACTCTTATGCTCTCATCTTTATTGCCGTTAATAGAAAAGACCATAGTTTTGTCCTGCACGAGTACCACCTCCATACTGCTTATTTTAGCATATACATTATAGGATTTCAAGTACAAATTGTAAATTTGACACTAAAATGACCAATTTATTGTGCATTATGCTCTAAGAACTGCACCCTCATTTTCAAGAGCCTTCATAATTTTCTTCATAGTGCTGTTAGCGTGTTCATCTGTGAGGGTTTCATTATGAGAACGCATTGTGATTCTGAATGCAACATTCTTCTTACCCTTTTCAATCTGTTCACCTTGATATACATCAAAGAGCTTAACAGATTCGAGAGTAGAACCAGCAGATTTTTTCATAGCCTTTTCGAGTGTAAGAACAGGGATATTCTCATCACAGATAACTGCAATATCTCTTGTTACAGCAGGGAACTTAGGAAGTGGAGTATACTGCTTTTCAGATTTTGTATACTTAAAGAGCAAATCAGCCTCAAGCTCAAAAGCATAAACTCTCTCAACGATACCATAGTTTTCAGCTACCTGTGGGTGAAGTTCGCCGAATACGCCAATTCTTTCGCCGTCAATAGTAAGAACAGCACAACGACCTGGGTGATATGCAAATTCATCAGCGGAAGCCTCTACATCATAATCATAGATTGAAAGTCTGTCGAGAGTTTCTTCTACAATGCCCTTTAACTCAAAGAAATCAGACAAGCCATAGAAACCACCTATAAGCTTATTCTTTTCGACAGGAAGCTTATCATCTGTTGTAGGAATATACTCACGAGCAAGCTCATAGAGATAAGCCTTTTCGTTTCTGTTGTTATAGTTCTTTGCAAGGATTTCAAGAATTGAAGGAAGTGCAGTTGTACGCATTACGCTTGTATCCTCACCGAGCGGATTTGTTATAACAACTGAACGGCGAAGTTTGCTATCCTTTGGCATAAGAATCTTATCATAATACTTAGGGCTTACAAAAGAATATGTCATAATCTCGCTCAAACCAAGAGCAAGCATTGTTGACGCAATCTTATTATCAAACTTCTGACGAGCTGTATACTTACCCTGAGCACCACCACTTATAGAAGTTGATGGAATTGTATTGTAGCCTACAAAACGAGCAATTTCTTCTGCAATATCAGCCTTATGCTGGAGGTCAGGTCTGAATGTTGGTGGAAGAACATCTTCTCCGTCAAATTCACATTCAAGCTTTGTAAGAATAGCCTTCATTTCGTCAACAGAAAGCTTTGTATCAAGGAATGAGTTAATCCAATCAGGCTCAAGAGCAATTCTCTTTCTTACATTTATCTTGTCGATAGATTCACCAGCAAAGTCGATAATCTCGCCATCATATACATCTCCTGCGTCAAGAAGCTCTACAAGCTCACAAGCTCTCTGAAGTGCAGGCAAGCAATTATTCGGGTCAAGTCCCTTTTCGTAGCGTGAGGAAGCGTCTGTTCTCATACCATGCTCTTTAGCTGTAAGACGGACAGATGCACCATCAAAGTTAGCAGATTCAAAAACGATAGTGTTTGTATCATCAACAATTCCGCTGAACTCTCCACCCATAACGCCAGCAATAGCGATAGGCTTATTTTCATCTGCTATAATAAGGTTCTTTTCGGAAAGCTCATGCTCAATTCCGTCAAGAGTTGTAATAGTTTCCCCTGCTTTTGCATTTCTTATACGGATTTTAGCACCGTCAACAAAACGCAAGTCAAAAGCGTGCATAGGTTGACCATATTCAAGCATAACATAGTTAGTAATATCAACGATATTGTTAATAGGACGAACTCCCATAGCACGAAGTCTTTCACGAAGCCAGCGTGGTGATGGCTTTACTCTTACATTCTTAACGATTTTTGCACTATACATCTTGCAAAGCTCTTTGTTTTCAATCTTAACATCGAGCATACCCTCACAGCTTTCGCCGATACCCTTTACAACAGGCGTATGAAGCTTAAGTGGCTTATTATAGGTAGCGGCAGCCTCTCTTGCAAGACCAATAACAGAGAAACAATCAGGACGGTTTGAAGTGATTTCAAATTCAACCTTTGTATCATTAAGACCTATTGCATCTCTTATATCATCGCCGACCTTGCAATCCTCTTGAATAAGGAAAATGCCGTCCTCAATAGCATAAGGGAAATCATGAACAGTTACTCCAAGCTCTGCAACAGAACAGAACATACCTTGGCTCAATACTCCACGAAGCTTGCCCTTCTTAATCTTGATACCATCCTCCGGAAGCGGCTCGCCATCATGTCCGCCTGCAACCTTACCGCCATCTAAGACAACCGGTACGAGGTCGCCTTCCTTTACATTTGGGGCACCTGTCACAATCTGGATCGTCCCGGCACCGATATTTACCTGACAGATAATGAGCTTATCTGCATCCGGGTGCTTCTCGATCTTCTCGATCTTACCAACTACTATCTTCTCTAAGTTCTTATCTTTTTTCTCGTATCCTTCTACATGGGAACCGGACAGTGTCATCGCATCTACGAAATCCTGTACGTCCACGTCTAAATCAGGAACATATACTTTTAACCATGAAATCGGTGTATTCATCTTCTTACCTCCATCTTAGAACTGATTCAAAAATCTTGTGTCGTTTTCGTACAAGAGACGCATATCATCGATCTCGTACTTCAGAAGTGTGATACGCTCCAGTCCGATACCAAATGCGAATCCTGAATACTCTTCCGGATCAATGCCACACATTTCCAATACGTGTGGATGTACCATACCACAACCAAGAATCTCAATCCAGCCACTGCCCTTACATACACGACAGCCCTTGCCGCCACACTTGAAGCATGTGATATCTACCTCTGCAGAAGGCTCTGTAAATGGGAAATGGTGCGGACGGAACTTCGTCTTTGTCTTCTCACCGAAGAATTCCTTCGCGAACTGATCGAGTGTTCCCTTCAGATCTGCCATTGTGATTCCCTTGTCAACAACCAGTCCCTCAACCTGATGGAAAGATGGTGAATGAGTTGCATCTACTTCGTCAGAACGGAATACACGTCCCGGTGACAGAATACGGATTGGCAGCTTGCCCTGCTCCATGATTCTTGCCTGTACCGGTGATGTCTGCGTACGAAGCAGAATGTCCTTTGTGATATAGAATGTATCCTGCTCATCCTTTGCCGGATGGTTTGCAGGGATATTCAAAAGCTCAAAGTTGTATTTGTCATATTCGATTTCCGGTCCAGATACGATCTCATATCCCATACCGATAAATACACGCTCCAGATCTTCAAGCGCGATCTGGTTTGGATGTCTGTGTCCGTCGATCTTCTTCACACCCGGAAGTGTAACATCGATTGTCTCACGCTTCATCTTCTCTGCACGCAGGGCAGAATTGATGGATTTCATCTTCTCCTCGAGCTTTGCCTCGATGTTCGCACGTGTCTCATTTACCATCTGTCCAACCTTCGGACGATCCTCCGGAGCCACATCCTTCATACTCTTCAATACCTGGGTTAATTCACCCTTCTTACCAAGGATCGACACCTTGATATCATTCAAGAGGTTGATATCCTGTGCCTCGGCGATCTTGGAAAGTGCCTGTTCTTTGATGCTTTGCAACTTTTCTTTCATTTCCTGTTTTCCTCCATGTTATACCAATTTCAGATGATTGCAAACCAGAAACACATCATACGAGCGATTCATAATTACCATTTCTACGCAGACACGCTCTCGCTCGGTTCATCACGCAGTGGTACTAAATTCACGACGATAAATCCGTCGTTCATTAAGTACCAGCGTGCTTCAACGGTCTGCTTTAGAATTGGTAATTACGAATCACTCAATCCACATATTGGAACTGCAATCATCTGATATGTGTTTCTAACCAGTCATAAAAGGCAACAAAAAAACTTCGCCCTTGACTAGGGACGAAGTAATATCCGCGGTACCACCCTGATTCGACTATGACAGTCGCTCTCATTGTATGCGTAACGTGCATAACACGACGAATCCTACTTTCCACTGCACCACGACAATGGTATGTTCAAATCCGCGACTCCAGTGTGAAAATGAGATCTTCCTCTACTGAACAGGGCTTGCAGCCATGACCCCGTCTCTCTGTCAGGTCTTGAAAATCCTTGTTGCACCTTCAACGTCTTTCTATTTATTATGTTCTTGCAGGTGCATCATCATTCAGTAAATGCATCTATCAAAAAACATTTTAGCACAATAAATAACTGTGTCAACCCCGAAAATGTAAACTGCTGAATCCTATTTTAGGTGTTTATTTTCGTATCCCAAGTTTTAGCACAAGTGCCTCCTGAAGAACCCCCGACACATTGATATGTGCCCTTTCTGCCTCTCGGTTTAACCAATTCGGAAGTGTCACATTGCGTCGTACAGATTTATTATCTAATTTTCTGCGATATTCATTAAAATCAACATCTATCAGTGTGACTGTTCCTTCCCCATCTCCATAAAATGTACCCTTTGATATATCTATATCTTTCAATTCTCTTGGATTCGGCAATTCTTTTCCCTGATCGTCATAATATATCCCCTTTACACCTATTGCGTCCCTCGCCATGTCAATTGCATTTACAATGCCAAATCCTTCTGTCAGTATTTCCAAGTCTGGCACTTCAATCAAAATCGTATTTTTCTCATCCTGTATTTTTGTAAATATAACTGGATACACCTGTTTCATAGTAATCATCTCCTCATCTACCGGGGATACTATATTATATTCCCCATTTTTTTATATTTGTCTTGCAAATCGAAATCCAATTGATTTTAACTTTCTTACCAATTCTCTCTGTTTCATCTCTTCTCCTTTGATTATACACATTATATACACATTGTAAAGATTTTGATTTTATATCACAAAATGTTTGAAAAACCGTATCATGGCATACATATATTTGTAAAGCGTAAGTTTGGAACATTTAGAAAAGCTGAGGAAATATGCGGGTTTGAGAGTAAAAAATTATTTTTAATTCTATATTTTTTGACATAAAAAAGGTGCACCTGCATCGTCAGGTACACCCTTTATTTTATCCATATATGATTACTTTCCCAGCAGCATCACGAAAAGTCCTACCGGCAGGGCGATCACCGCCTGCGTAAACATTCCGATCACCGCATATTTGATATGATGCCAGTAATCGTGATAAGCATCGACCATATCCTCGGTTCCCGGAATTACCATTTTCTTGCTATGGCAAAACCAGAGACAGTCCACAACCAGTGCATCAAACCACATTTCTGCCACCCACATGAGATATCCATGCAGCCAGCCTGTGAAAAACGTGCGTGCTCCTCCGATATAATACGCCAATACCGTCTGCAAAACTATGTATCCGATAAAAAATCCAATCTTACCGATCGTTGCCTTTTTCATCAACTTGCCAGAGCTTTCCTCGATCAGTCCAAGCTCTCTGCATCGATCCTGTATTGCTTTTGGATACTCTTGTATCAATCCAAGTCTTCCTTTTTTTGCCATATTGATTCCGCAGATCGTAAATACCACGACATTAAAAATAATGATTTCCAAAACTATATTCATGCGTTCCATCCTCCATCATCTACATCATTATCCCCGAATCGCATCCACGCACGCGTCAATCAACTCTTCTTCTCTAAAATCAATTTCATAAAACAAATCTGTCTCCGGTTCTGACAAGGTCAGCCGGTACAATTCTCTACCACTCCTTTCCTCCACCCGATTCTTGGACAGATACCGCACATCATCGAGGCGGATTACGTCCGTATGGAACCAATATGTTGCAATCAGAAAATTATCTGTCACATAGATTCCATGATAATGAAAATATAATTTATCGCGTAATTCTGTATTGAGCTGTTCGATCACAGCACTTCTACGCCCATAGGCACGCAGCTTCTTTGCCTGCGGATTCTTGTATGGCCGCATCCACAACCGGACAACATATGCCAGCACAAAGACATACAGCATCGACAACGCCGCAACAATAATATACGCAATCCCCGTATACACATATGGGAAATCCGGTTCACTGATGACATAAGAATCATAGAATCCATCTAAAATGTTCATCGGAACCTCTCCATTTTTTGACAATCCGGCTATGATATGCTCCGTGACAACCTCATCCTTTACGATACGTCCCTTCACTGTCCGCTTATCAATACTGTTTTGTGGCTGTTTTGTTTTAATAAGCAGAAACACCATATGATCATCTTCAAAGCAATAATAATAGGCACCCTTGATTTTGTTTTCCACCAGATAATTATATCCCGTGTAATACAGATTCTCCGCATTGTACCGGACACTTGTAGTGCCATCTGAATATAGCTGCGCAATCTGATCCTCAATCGGCTCAATCTTCGTAAGCTCATAACATTGCACCACATGGAACAACGAATAACGCACCCCAACAAAAATGAGTACAAGCAATAAGACCATGATAGGGAGCATCATCGCCAATGTATTTTTTATCATTATGATTTCAAACTTCTTGTGCTTCATCGAATCCTGTCGCCTTTTGTCAATTTTCTCTATCTTAACATTTAACGAACTTCCATTCAACTTTTTTTAACACTTCGCAGGCAGGCGCATAGTATAAACCATAAGAATTTTTAGCGGAGGCATCTCATGAGCGATTTGTCAGCTACACAGTGCGGTTGCGGCTGTGGAAATGGTTTTAACATCGGAAATGGCAGCAACTGTTCCTGCATCTGGATTATCATCCTGTTGTTATTGTGCGGTGGCTGTGGCGGCGGAGGATTCTGCGGTGGAAACGGTTGCGGTTGCGACAATGACTGTATCTGGATCATCCTGATTCTCCTCTTCTGCTGCGGAAATAACAATGGCGGCGGTTGCGGCTGCGGTTGTTAATAGAGGAATTCTTCGGGACTCCCTTGCAAGTTCACTTGTAAGGGAGTTTTTGTTATCTGTTGTACGACAGCGGTTGCATCCTCTTCCTCCGGCTCATATTTTTACAGAGTCGCACATATATTAGACTAACAAGATTTCAGAGCATCCGCCATGCTGCATAATCATCCGCTCGATCAACTGATCCATGACGACTCCCTGTTTTTCTTGGAAGCCATGATTCCTTTTGTGGACTATGCCTACAAAAAACCGTTGATCCTCTTAATCAAATATCAGGAAATCCGCGCCCTGATGCAATGCTTCGACCACCCGGACTATGTTGCCTCCTGCGGGTTCGACTGTCACCCGGAAAGTTCCGAAGAAATGATGGAATGCATGTGCCGTTTCCTGCCGGGCGATTTTGCAGGCAATATCAAGAACATGCAGCAGATGCTCAAAATGATGCAGGTCATGCAGGCGATGAACGATTCTGGAGCACAGGAACCGCCACCAAATAATAATTGTGGAAATCCCTGTGATTTCCCGCCACAACCGGGCTGCGGTGCACCACCTCCGCCACCGGACTATGCGTCGCGGCAGGACATTGGTAGAAATCCAGATCATAATTGCAACAACCAGTCAGGCAGGCACAAGGATCTTTATTCCAGCGTCATGGATATCCTGAATTCCCAATAAATAGAAAGGTTCTCCTATGTTTGAACAAAACCCGAAACTTCGAAACATCCATCCAACCAAATTACGAATTATCAACGAAATCAAGGAGCAGAGCAAATACCAGTCCGCCGAGGAGCTGCTGCCGCAGATCCTGCAGATCAATCAGGAATTAAAACGCCGGAACTTAAGTTTCACGAAAGAAGAATCCGCGTTGCTTCTCGAAGCAATGGAAGAAAGCATGTCCCCGGCGGAGCGTCAGAAATTCCAGATGATCAAATCTTTTTTCCTGTAACAAAAAACGGCTGCCTGACACGGTACAAAACCATTGTCAGACAACCGTTTTCTTTCTATTTCTTCAGCAAATATTACTTACATACAATATTTACAATCTTACCCGGTACGTAAATTTCTTTTACGATGTTGCCAGTCAGCTTATCAGCGACGATCTCCTTTGCACGGGCAAGTACGGCATCCTTATCCTCGTCCTTTGCGACAAGAACCGTTCCTCTTACCTTACCGTTGACCTGTACACCGATCTCGATCGTTGCATCAACGGTCTTTTCTTCCTCGTACTGTGGCCATGCACTGACAGACAAGAAATCTTCATGTCCGAGAGACTCCCAGATTTCTTCTGTCAAATGTGGTGCAAACGGGCAGAGAAGCTTGATGAAGATCTCAAGCTGTTCTTTGCTCAGCTTACCAGCACTGTAAACAGTATTGGTCAGTGCCATCAAGGTTGCGATTGCTGTATTGAACTTTGTTTCCTCGATATCACTGCTTACCTTCTTGATTGCCTTGTGGAAGCTTACCTCCAAAGCATCTGTGGAAGGATCATCAGATACCATATCTGTCATACCTGCTACACGCTCCAAGAAACGCTTACATCCCTTTACAGAGCTGTCACTCCAAGGAGCTGCGGCTGCATAATCACCCATGAACAATACATATGTCCGGAGCGTATCTGCGCCGTAATCTTCTACGATGTCAAGTGGATCGATAACATTTCCCTTGGACTTACTCATCTTATCACCATCTGGTCCTAAGATCAGTCCCTGAATCGTACGCTTTGCATATGGCTCCGGTGTATTTACCTCGCCGAGGTCATACAGGAAACGATGCCAGAATCTGGAGTAGATCATATGTCTAGTTACATGCTCCATACCACCGTTGTACCAGTCAACCGGCATCCAGTAGTCGATCTTCTTACGATCTGCAAATGCCTTATCGTTGTTTGGATCAATATAACGCAGGAAATACCATGATGATCCTGCCCACTGTGGCATAGTATCCGTCTCACGCTTTGCATCACCGCCACACTTCGGACACTTGCAGTTTACATAGGAATCAATCTTTGCCAGTGGAGACTCACCGTCCTCACCCGGCTCGAAGTTCTTCACATCTGGAAGCTCCAGAGGAAGCTCCTCATATGGCACTGCAACGACACCACAGGATGGACAATGTACCAGAGGAATTGGCTCACCCCAGTATCTCTGACGGTTGAATGCCCAGTCCTTCATCTTGAACTGTACGCCTGCTTCGCCAACGCCCATCTTCTTGATTTCCTCAACCATGCGGGCGATGGAATCCTTCTTATTTGTAAATCCATTCAGGAACTCTGAGTTGACCATCTCACCGTCACCCGTATAAGCTTCCTTCGAGATATCGCCACCCTTGATAACCTGAATGATATCAATGCCAAATGCCTTTGCAAAATCATAGTCACGCTGGTCATGAGCCGGTACTGCCATGATCGCACCAGTACCATATCCCATCATAACGTAGTCAGCAATGAAGATCGGAATCTTCTTGCCGTTCATCGGGTTGATACCCATAAGACCTTCGATCTTCACACCTGTCTTATCCTTGACAAGCTGTGTACGCTCGAACTCGGTCTTCTTCTGGCATTCCGTACGGTATGCCTTGATGGCATCCATATTTGTAATCTTGTCAGCATATTTATCGATCAGCGGATGCTCCGGTGCGATAACCATGAAAGTTACACCGAACAATGTATCTGGTCTTGTTGTATAAATCTGAAGCTTCTCATCTGTTCCATCGACATCGAAGTTTACAAATGCACCAGTAGACTTACCAATCCAGTTTTCCTGCTGCTGCTTTACATTTGCAGGATAGTCGACATCCTTCAGACCCTGCAGAAGCTTATCTGCATATTCTGTAATCTTCAGATACCAAACCGTCTTCGACTTCTGTACAACCTCGCTGTGGCAGATATCACACTTACCTCCCTGACTGTCCTCGTTGGAAAGAACAACCTTACAGCTTGGACAATAGTTAACGAGTGCTGTATCACGGAATACAAGTCCCTTCTCGAACATCTTCAGGAAAATCCACTGTGTCCACTTGTAGAACTTCTCATCGGTTGTATCGATCACACGGCTCCAGTCAAACGAGAATCCAACCCGCTTCAACTGCTCGGTAAATCGCGCGATATTCTGATCTGTGATCTGACGCGGATGGGTACCTGTCTTGATTGCATAGTTCTCTGTTGGCAGACCAAATGCATCGAATCCGATTGGGAACAATACGTTGTAACCCTCCATACGACGCTTTCTGGATACGACTTCTACACTGGAATAAGCCTTGATATGTCCTACATGCATACCCGCTCCACTTGGATAAGGGAACTCTACTAATCCGTAGAATTTCTTCTTGTCTGAGAAGTCCTGTGCTTCAAACACCTTGGCATCTTCCCATTTTTTCTGCCATTTTTTCTCGATTACTTTGAAATTGTGTCTCATAATGTCTCCTTTTACTAAATCCGCCTCTTATACGAAACGGTTTAATTTATCATCATATTTATAATCCACAGCCGCAAGTTTTTGCTCGAGATCTTCTCTTGCAGTCCGGAATTGTAAACAAAAGCTGTCCAGATTGATGCCGTCATCACGCAGTCTCGTATTCACAAAGCTTAAGAGCATCATCGGATCCTTCGGTAAATTTTCGATTGCCATTATAACACCTCTCCGGTAATCAGCCAAGGGGCTGGTTGATTTACAAACATACTATCTTTGTTTGTCTTTGCCACATTGATCTGCAATACCTCCATATTTGAGATACCGTACTTATCAAAGAGTGGCTTGATGCCAGACAGGATATTTAACTCCAATGTATAGATGACAAACTGCATCTTCGGATTCTTCTTCAGCAGTCTCTGAATATCTTCTTCGAGATGCTTGTTCGCAACGATAAAGGAAAGTCTTGGTATTGGAATCTTCGCCATAGATCCCTCGGATAAGTCTGGGATGATCTGGACGTTGTGCACGCCAAACTGCTTCACATTATCCTCCATCGTATCCTTGGCGCCCTTATCATTCTCCACACAGATGATTGCACCATCACTTGCCACAAAAGCTGCCTCGATTGCGATACTCTCTGCATCAACTAAACAGATCGTATCCTGCGAATCCACACCGAGCAGACTCATGATGACGGCACGGATTTCCTTGCCAACATACTTGATCGGTCCCTTCGAGAACATCTCGTTGCGCATACCGATCCGGTACGATTCTCTTGTCTTCTCATTCAGAATGAAGATTACTGTTGGGCCTGTGATCTTTCGGTTGATCACCTCTTTGATCTTGACATGTTTTACCTGTCCTTCTTCCTCGATGCCAACCGCATACCACATATCATAATCGCCAAAGCCTGCCTCCCAGAAATCATAGAACAGATCCTCATGGGATTCATCTGCAAAAATCAGCACACGTTTGTGTCCTTCCACGGTCGGTATTACATTTTTCTGTTTTCCACAAATATCCAGAAGTTTGATCTTCTCCGGACTTACCTGCATCTCTTTTGAAAAATACTCCATCCAGTTTAAGATCTGCTTTGTTGCATAACTACCTTTTGCCATACTCGCTCCTCCTTGTCTCTCTATGTTTGTAACCCTTTATTTCTCGTCTTTCTCTGTTTCTTTTTTCTCTGCTTCCTTCGTCACATTTTCATGCTTTTTCAGATGCATCTTCTCCATCCAGCGGCGGAACACCTGCTTCATCCGGCTTTCCCTCAATGTCTTTCGCTCATCGTGGCGCTCCTGGTAAATCGGCTCTCCAGTCTCCTCGTCGAATTTCTTCAAGCGGATATAATCGCCTGTGGCTGAAGATAAATCTTTCGCACGCAGCTTGTCCCGGAGCTGTACTGCGAAAAATGCATACAGACACGCAAATACCGGAACACCTAAGATCATACCTGCCACGCCGAACAGATCACCACCCACTAAGATTGCAAGCAATACCCAGATACCGGAGATTCCGGTTGCATCGCCTAAGATCAATGGTCCTAAGATATTGCCATCAAACTGCTGCAATACAATGATCCAGATGATAAATACCACGAACATGATTGGATCATCCATCAGTGCTAACAACGCACCCGGTACCGCTCCGATAAACGGTCCGAAGAATGGAATGATATTTGTCACACCGACAACCACACTGATCAGCACCGCATACCGCATGTGTACGGCTGAAGTAAATATAAAGCATATGATTCCAATGATACAGGAATCTAAGATCTTACCATTGATAAATCCGCCGAACACGACATTTGCATACGAGCATCCTTCCATGATCTTGTTACCTGTCTTCTTGGAGAACAGACAATAGATCACCTTCTTGCACTGCGCCAGCAGCACATCCTTGCTCATCAGCAGATAGATCATAACGATCAGACCGATCAGGAAATTCATGACTGCCTTGATTCCGACAACCACGCCGGAAGAAAGCGTCTTCACGATTGTGTCGAGGTTCGGCATGACCTTATCCTTCAGAATCGTAAACACATTATTTTCTGCATAATCAAGCACCTGTGACAACTTATCCTCAATCATCTGATTCTGTGCAAATACTTTTTTGATCCACGCCTCAGCTGAATTGATATAATCCTCTGTGCTGTTCACAAGATCTGTCAGACTCTCATACACACGTGGGATTACCATCCACAACAATCCAACCAGCAATCCAAGGAACAAAAGCACCGTCAGGATCAAAGCCGGAACCTTCACCTTCTTATAAAACCTATCGTATTCCGCTTCTTTCTTAATCTTACAGATCAAAAAGGAAAGCCCACGCCGAATATAGATCATGATTGGATTCAACATAAATGCGATCACAAGTCCGATAATGATCGGTGTCATCGCAGAGACAACATTCCCGAAAAATCCGAAAATAGACTTCCACTGCTTTATGACTTCTGCAAACAAAATACATGCACAGCCAGCAAGTGCAAGCATAACCCCAAGTTGAAGAATATTTTTATTCCACTTATTTTTCACGCATCTGTCTCCTTCTACTCATACAATAATTACGATTTATTATAGCATTTTTAATTGGTAGAAACAACCTAATTCTTGTTGACACTCCCTATATTATTGACTAAAATATTTTCATATAATACGCAAAGGGGTGTATGCACAGATGTATCGGAATATCATCAACGACTTTGCTAACTGGTACGACCAGACAAAGCGCAAAATCTTATATGTAAAGGGCGCAAAGGGTGTCGGTAAAACATGGGCGGTTCGCGATTTTGCCACAGCCTTTTTCAAGCAGCAATGCTATATCAATCTGGCAGAAGATTCTGCCTGTCAGGATGCCATCGCCGGCGATTCCAATCTGGATCTGCTGCTGTCTCAACGTTTTCCGTTTGGAGACGCATCAGATTGTATTTTTATCTTTGACGAGGTACAGGCAGTGCCGGACTGCGCGGAATTTTTCTATGCTTTCCGCAAGAATCATCCAGATTACACCATCTGTCTGATCGCATCCTCGATGGAATTTACAGAGTTTGAATACAGTCACCCGGACGTTTTTGAGATCTTCCGCATGCGTCCGATGACCTTTGAAGAATATATGATTGCAAGCAAGGCACATCCTTTCATAGATGCAATTTCAAAGCATAAGGACACGCCGCTTACCAATCTTGAAATCGGCGCAATCACCTCTATGCTCCGGGAATACCTGTTAGTTGGCGGTATGCCGGGCGTAGTCCATGCGTATCTGAAGAACCGGGATCTGTCCATCATCCGTCCGATGCAGGAGGCACTGTTGGAAGACTATGTCCAGCTTATGAAACAGACTTACCCGGTCGCACTCTACCAGCGATGCAAGCGCATCTTCCGGAGTATCCCGGAGCAGCTTGCCCGCGAGAACAAGAAATTCATGTACAAGTCCGTCGATTCCAATGCACGCAGCCGGGAATACGCCGAAGCAGCACAGGCATTATGCAACCTCGGAATCGCCCGGAAACTGCCACGTCTGACATCTGGAAATCTTCCTTTGGAAGAGCATGTTGATTACAAATCCTTTGAGCTGTTCTTCATCGATCACG
>OGXM01001256.1_pt1 | contig 14387 bp, 12 predicted proteins | sample 1576271 | NCBI WGS metagenome assembly OGXM01 (sample SAMEA3541579, study PRJEB24748) | human gut metagenome | biome: human gut; feature: human-associated habitat; material: faeces | place: China | collected 2012 | reverse complement strand
GGTCGGTACGATGTGATCGGCACCGGCTCCCTGCTGGGGGTAAAAGGCTACGGCAAGGAGCCAAAGTCGGTCCCCGTGGGTTCGGAAACTGTGATCGATATGTACCCTTTGGATTTTGAGGAATTCCTGTGGGCCAATGGCATTTCGGAGCCGGTAGTTGCAATGCTGCAAAAGGCACTGGACGCTGAAACGCCGGTGCCGGAAGCGCTCCACAGCCGGATGAAGCAGCTCCTGTTGCAATACGCCGTCGTTGGCGGGATGCCCGATGCGGTGCAGACATTTGTGGACAGCAAGCAGATGGATGAGGTCCTCCGTATCCAGCGTGACATTGTGCGCTCCTACGAGGATGACATGGTGAAGTACGCAGATAAGCAGGATAAGTCCCGCATCAAGGAATGCTTTCAATCCATTCCCCGACAGCTCGCCAAGGAGAACAAGAAATTTCAGTATTCCGTTGTCCGAAAAGGCTCCACAGCCGCCAAATATGCCGGAAGCCTGCAATGGATCGAGGACGCAGGGATCATTGCCCGCTGCTATAACCTTTCCATCACCGAACTTCCTCTGGATGGCAATGCCGAGGAGGACACATTCAAGGTGTATATGCGGGATATGGGACTATTTGTCAGTATGCTGGAGGACGGCACCCAATACGACATTCTTCAAGGCAATCTCTACGGCTACAAGGGCGCTATCTTTGAAAATCTGATTGCGGATATTTTCTCCAAAATGGGACGAAAGCTCTACTATTTCCACAAGGATTCTGGGCTGGAAGTGGACTTTGTGATTCGCTATAAAGGCGAGTGTACACTTGTAGAGGTAAAGGCGGCAACCGGAAATATCAAGAGTACAAAGACAATTCTGAACCATCCGGAGAAGTACCATGTAAACAGCGCAATCAAGCTGGGAGATTACAATGTTGGGCGTATGGGGCAAGTTCTGACGCTTCCACTGTATATGGCGTTCTTACTGAGAACACTATAAAAAATAACACAATCTGATGATATAAGGCAGCAGGCTGTTTCGTCCTGCTGCCTTGTTTTATCCCCAATGACAAGAACATCAGGGCATTGTTCCGCCAGGTGTCGGAACAAATTACTGCCAATCATCGGAAAAATATTTTGCCAATCGTCGGTTTTTTCTTGATTCTGAGAAATCATAAGAGTATAATACCGGTAGACGAATGGAAACGAGGTGTACCCAATGAAGGTTTATCGAAAAAGAATCGCCGATGATATTCTGAAACGGAAGCTGGAAGGCAAAGGGGCAGTTCTGATTGAAGGTCCAAAGTGGTGCGGGAAAACCACCACAGCAGAGCAGGTTGCAGCTAGTATTCTCTACATGGACGACCCGGAAAAAAAGGAACAGAATATCACCATGTCGGAATTAAACCCCAAACGGCTTTTGCGAGGGGAAACGCCCAGGCTGATTGACGAATGGCAGCTGGCTCCCAAGCTGTGGGATGCAATCCGGTTTGAAGTAGATCACCGGGGGGAATTGGGCCAGTTTGTGCTGACAGGTTCTGCGGTGCCGCCGGACACAAAGGAAATCACCCATTCGGGTACGGGGCGTTTCACATGGCTTACCATGCGGCCTATGAGTTTGTTTGAATCCGGGGAATCCACCGGAGAGGTCAGCCTGAAAGCGCTGTTTTCCCAGCCGGAGGAAATCGATGGGGAATCAAAACTGACCTTTGACCAACTTGCGTTTTTGGTATGCCGGGGCGGCTGGCCCCAGGCAGTGGGGATGCGGGACGAAATCGCGCTGGATCAGGCAATCGACTATTATGATGCCGTTGTTCATGCAGACATTAACCGTGTGGATAATGTCCAGAAAAATCCGGAGCGCGTCAAAAGGCTCATGCGTTCTTACGCCAGAAATCAGGGCAGCCAGATTCCGAATACTGTGATTGCCCAGGATATTACCGCCAACGATGAAAGCTCCATGGATGCGGAAACTGTTGCCTCCTACCTGAATGCTCTGCGCAAGATTTTCGTGGTGGAGGATATGCCTGCCTGGAATCCGAATCTGCGCTCCAAAACCGCAATCCGTTCTTCTGATACCCGGTATTATATTGATCCTTCTATTGCTGCGGCAGCATTGGGAATTGGCCCGCAGGATTTGGTTTCGGATTTGAAAACCTTTGGATTCCTGTTTGAAACCATGTGTGTCCGTGACCTTCGCGTTTTTGCCGATGCTCTGAATGGAGAAGTTTACCATTACCGGGACAAAGAGGGGCTGGAATGTGATGCGGTTGTTCATCTGCGGAACGGCTCCTATGGGCTGGTGGAAATCAAGCTGGGCGGAGATCGACTGATTGAAGAAGGCGCTGCCAACCTGAAAACTCTGGGAGGAAAAATCGATACCGACAAAATGAAAAAGCCGTCTTTCCTGATGGTTCTGACAGGCACGGGGGATTACGCATACCGACGCCAGGATGGCGTTTATGTTGTCCCTCTTGGCTGCCTGAAAGATTAAAATTTTATAGGCATGAGCGAGCGCTTGGTTTTGACCAGGCGCTCGTTTTTTGTGGAAGGAGGATATACCAAACGAAATCAAAACGCATTGTCACTGTTGTTGCCGTAGCGCTCTTCCTGCTGGCATTTGGCCTGACACTGTACCCACTCATTTCAAGTTATGTCAACCAAAAGTGCGCTTCCGAAATCCAGACAGTCTATCAGGAGCTTATCCGGCAGACAGATGATTCTGTTTTACAGGAGGCAAAGCAGCAGGCCATTGCCTATAATCTGGCAATTACCCCCGGTACAGCGAATGCTTACAGCGAAGATGCTTTGTTATCTGCTGCCGAGAATTACAATAGCCAGCTGGACATCGCCGGGAACGGGATAATAGGCTATGTCATAATTCCCAAAATCCAGGTAAATTTGCCTATCTACCACGGCACGGACGCGGAGGTGCTGGATCGTGGCGTGGGGCCTCTGCTGGGCAGCTCCCTACCGGTAGGCGGCAAAAACACCCACACCATTCTCTCCGGCCACAGCGGCATGGCAAGTCAGAAGATGTTTACCGATCTGGAGCAGCTGGCCCAGGGTGATGTGTTCTACCTGAATGTACTGAACGAAACCCTGGCATATCAGGTAATACAGATCAGCACAGTGCTGCCCTATGAAACGGAGCTTCTGAGCATTGTCCCCGGCGCGGATCTATGTACCCTCGTCACCTGTACCCCCTACGGTGTCAACACCCACCGACTACTGGTGCGTGGCTCCCGGATTCCCTACGAGGAAGCTGCGGCAATGGAAGAAGAAACTGCTAGTGTGGAACCGGCTGCATCCACCTGGGAAGCCAAGTATCTGCAAGGGTTGTTGGTCGGGGGTGGTGCCGCTGGAATTGCCGGGTTGCTTATGCTTGCTGCCACACGAATTTGGAAGAAGCACCCCCGGCACCGCAACGGAGGCCGCTATGCGAAACGGTAAACTGCGGGGGCTGCTCATTACGGTTATGCTGCTGGTGTTCCTCGCTGGGTTAGCCTCCATTCTGTACCCCTATATCTGGGGTGCCGCCGTGGACAGCTCTATTGCCAGCACCGCAAAAGACTTTCTTGAACGGGAGGAACCGGAACTGCCCGCTACCACCGTCATTATCGATTCTATTAAGCCGGAGAAAGTCAAGCCCTATCCAGAGCTTTGGGAAGATATGGTGCGGTACAACCAGAACATTGCGGCCCAAGGACAGTCCGGATTATCCTGCGCCTACGATTATCAGAAAGCCAGTTTTCAGCTTGCAGACTACGGCCTCCCGGATGAAATTTTCGGTGTCCTGAGTATCCCCGCCATCGATCTGGAAATGCCCATCTATCTGGGAGCCACGGAACAGCATATGGCAAATGGAGCTGCCCATTTAAGCCAGACAAGCCTACCCATTGGCGGCATGGATACCAACTGCGTCATTGCGGGCCACCGGGGCTACAGCGGAGCCAGCTACTTCCGCTATCTGGACAAGCTCCACGTTGGGGATACGGTTTCCGTGACCAATCTCTGGGAAACGCTGACCTACCGGGTCTGTAAAATCAGGATCATCGACCCCAGTGATGTGGAGGAGATTCTGATTCAGCCAGGGCGGGAGCTTCTGACACTGCTCACCTGTCACCCCTATGCCTCCGGGGGACGACAGCGATATGTGGTCTACTGTGAGCGCACCGAACTGACCACATTTCCCACATCCTAATCGATTGGAGGGTACTCTATGGATTTTATCTGGGAAAGTATCACGGATTGGCTGAAAGAAATCCTCATCAGCGGCATTGTCAACAACCTGTCCGGCCTGTTCGATTCCACCAATGAACAGGTGGGCAACATCATCGGTCAGGTGGGCATGACACCCCAGAGCTGGAACAGTGGTATCTTCACCATGATCCAGAATTTGTCCAATACCGTGATCCTTCCTATCGCCGGGGCAATCCTGGCCATCGTTATGACCCTGGAGCTGATCCAGCTGGTCACAGACCGCAACAACCTGAACGACGATGTATGCTAATAGCGAGGACTTTCAAGTCCTCGCTATTACAACGATGGTCAGCTCATTTGTGGCAGAATAGTATGACCGAAGCACGAGCTTAGAGGATCGTACAACAATATCTTTCCGTCAAGCGTAATGGCATCATCGGCTGTGTGAAACCGATGATGTATCGAAGGAACTCCAACAGTTTTGATTGTATGGCAGTTGAAAATGAACTTTTGGTGCCAACATGTAGAGGTTGACTCACGAAACATCTACTGCTGAAAGTTTAGGCCATATCCAAGTCATGCCGCCGTCGTGCGTATGAAGTGTCATGGTGCGGTCGTTTCCGTCCTTATCGAGCAGTATGATCGGATAGTTGCCGTCATTGCCGGAAAACGTTGGATTCTGCGGCTGCATATTGTATTGCGCGTATTCTTCCGGAATATCCAGTTCCAGCCGCGCCCATGTTTTGCCGCCGTCCAGCGTCCGCGCGATTTCGGGGCCGTTGTCAAAGAAGTAGCGGTAGCTGATAAAGCCGACCATTTCAGACGCAAAGCCAGCGCCGATGACCGTGCCGGTATAAAGCGCGTTCGGGATAGAAATACTCCACGTTTCGCCATTGTCCGTCGAGGTGCAGACGTTCGCTGCGCCTGTTCCGGCTGCGGGCGGCAGCGCAGCGACACACCAGCAGAACGCGCCGATTTTGCCGTAGTAGAAAGTGATGGAGTCCAGATAGCCAAAGGTGAAGGTTTCACTTTTCCTGTCACAGCCGGGGAGCGCCGCAATCAGATCATACGGAACCGTTGCGATTGGCTCCTTGTTGTCCGTGCTTTCGTACAGCTCAATCCACGACGTTTGTGAGTTGCCAACATAGCCAATCAGTTCTACAGTATCCGAAGTTCGCAAAGTATTCTCTGTTTCGGATGTGGATGTTTCTGTATTTGGTGTCGATTCACAGTTTGTTTTGAGATCATATGCAACCTGTAAACAGTTATCTGCGAAAAGCAGTTTGCCGGAAGCAACTATATCGTCACTATTATACGCCCTTTTGACGACCCACAGGCATCCATCCGTTTCGTTAAGTCGGAGTGAGTAATCATATTTCCCGCGATCCTCCAACATGTAACTTGCGCCGTTTGCATAGTCGTAGACAATGATACGGCTGTCGATCATGCCGGAGCCAAAGGTGAGCGTGGAACATAGGTCAGGAAGCCCATCACCGGTAAGATCGCAGAAATATGTGTTCCAGATGGGCATTCCGGTATAAAGCTGCATGACTTCGTTTTCCGTCACGGCCTCCATCTTCTCCGGATACCAGCGGAACGTCACGCCCGGATATTCCGGAAGTTCGATTTCAAGGTTTCCGTCCCAGTTCATTTCCTCGGGCTTTTCAAGGTAATCGAACCACGGCTCCGTATGTGCCGAAGAAGTATCCGCTATTTGCGTGAATGTCGCCTCGCGGGTTCCAAAACAAGACAAGCCGTAACCGTCCGACATTCGGAAAACCAGTTTTCCGTTATCCGCACGGAGAGACGCGGTAAACAGAAGATATTTTTCCGATCCGGCCTCCTGTGCCATCTCCGGGGTGCAGCCATAAAATTCGGCCCATCCGGCAGTTCCCCGTACACGGTATCGAATACAAAAATCTGTGTTTGTGTCGTTTTTGACGATCGTTCCGACAACGGAGAGATCGTCCTGGACGGTGAAAGATGCATCCACAGGGAAATCCGCATCATAACCAAGCTGATAGCTCCACGCGGAGCCGGGCGCCAGCAATTCCGTAATATCGTTTGAGCCCTCCGATTTTGGATTCGTCAGAAAGCAGACCGCTGCCGCAGCACAAACAATCACAGATGCCAGAACGATCCAGAACGCGGGCTTCTTATAGTTCATCACGGACTTTACACGCTCCTTTACTCCCACCTCACCAAAAGCAAGCGGACACGCCGCAATTACACGGCGGTTGACGCTGCAAGCCACAAGTGCCTGTGTATAATCGGCTCTTTGTTCATTGCCCATTTTCCTGATAACCTTTTCATCACATGCAAGCTCTATATCCCGGCACAGCAGTATATAGCTGAGCCACATCAGCGGATTGAACCAATGAATTGTCAGCAGCAGAAAACCGAGTGGCTTCCACCAATGATCCTTGCGGCGGATATGCGTCTGCTCATGGGCAATCACATGATCCATCTCGCGGCTGTCCATATGATACGGAAGATAGATTTTGGGTTTGATGATTCCCAGCACAAACGGAGAGCAAACCTTCTCGCTTTGATAGATGTTGCCCCGCAGGATTACCGCTTCGCAGACCTTGCGGTGCAAACGCCAGTAGCTCACAGCAGAGTAGAGGAAAAGGGCTGCTATTCCGAAAAGCCATATCCCCGTTAAAACCGGAATCCATATTTGCAGCGGATTTGCACTTGCGCCCGGTGCGGGCGTGAACGAGCTGCTGATTACTGGGTTGATAACATGATTGAGGGCAGGAACACCCGTCTGGACGGAAGGTGTCTGCTCCATCATAACGGTTGGGCTGATTGTTTCTGCGCTCGGTATCAGGCTCAGTACACTTTCAATCGAAAACGGGAAAACCATCCGTGCAGCGACAATGCCCCAAAGCAGAACATTTACCCATTTGGGAGCTTTTTTCAAGCAAAACCGCAATGTCAAAACCGCAATCACAACCCAGCTTGCGGATATGCTCATATTGACGATTTTTAGAAAGAGTTCGCTCATGTTGCTTCCCCCTTTCGGATCCGGTCGATCATCTGCTGCACTTCGTCAAGTTCGTCATTAGATAAATCCTGCCGTTTGGTAAAGGCAGCGATAAAAGCAGGAAGAGAGCCTTCAAACTTCTTTTCCACCAGTTCATCGATCTCACACGCCTGCGCTTCATCCTTTGATACAAGAGCGGTCACAATACCATCTTCATTTTTCAGTATGCCGCGTTCCCCAAGGCGTTTGATAACGGTATAAGTCGTGGTTCGCTTCCATCCCAACTGTTCCTGACAAAGCTTTACAAGCTGCGCAGCGGAAATTGGTTCATGCTCCCACATAATCAGGCAGAAACGATATTCACCCTCATGAATCTTTGGTATCTCCATATGCAAGCCCTCCTTGTCTACTATGGTAGACTCTGTGTATAGTCTACACGATTAGACATTCAAAGTCAATAGAGTTCATAGAAAAGTTACACAGGCAGCCGCAGAAAAAGCGGCTGCCTTTTTTATCTGGACTTTGCCAAATCGCTCACGTCAGACCGTAGTAGTGGTGAAAAGCGGGCAGGATGATCTATCCCAAACGCTTTATTCGCAGAAGTGGCCAAAAAGCGTTTTTGAGATTGTAGTAAGAATAGAGAGAAAGAAAATCTCAGCGGTCAATGTTCCCAATGGTGTTAGCGATGTTCCCATTGGTACGTCGCAATTCTGTCGCTGCTGCGCTACCATAAAATCAGAAAAAGTCTCAGCGACGAATGACAGACTGCTGTCGCTCGTTCACAGAATGTTTACAAATACATACCCTGCTTTTTGCCGAGGAAATGTCCGTTGTAAAGTGAAGGGAGGTTTGGAGCAGCAGAGAGCAAGATTCTACCGAGGTGCCAGATTTCGCATTTCGCTCATTCTGTCCCATCAGAATCTTGTTGGGGAGTGCCTTCCCCAAACCCTGCTATACGCAGCCTGACGGCTGCGGCAACCTCGCCCAGCGACAGAGCTTTGCAAGCTCTATCGCCGCGCAAGGTTTTGAAAACCGCTCGAACTGCAACCAGCTCCCGCAGCCAGCACAGAAGAATTTTTCTCACCGGCATACTCAACAAACGGCAGATTTCTGTCCGTTGAAAAGTAGAAAGGGCAAAACATGGGACAAAACCGGAGGCTGATTCACTTAGTAAGGTGGAGAGGTTTTCAGAAATTTTTCTCTGACAGTACCAAGTTTTCGAGAAAAAATGTCCGTTGTAAATTGAGGGGCTTCCAAGCCGGAAAGCCCTTCCCGTGCCGGAGCCGGTAACAGTTTGACCCCGGCGGCACGGTGTTCCTTGACAAGTGAATAGCTTTTTCAGGCAACAAGCTCTCTGTGATAGCCGAGCCGAAGGACGCGCCAAGACCTCCCGCATGGGAGCGAGCGAGAAACGTCAGCTTCGGGAAAGCCGGGTCGTTTCCGGTGGGCGATGACAGCAGAGGGCAGCTACTCCCCATCCGGGATCGTCCGAGCGTGATAACAACCGTCGCAGACCATCCGATGAAAGGCCGCATCAGTAAATTGCGGGCGTGAAGCGAGTGCCGAGAACGTCAGGCAGTCTGAGAAAGCAGAAGTTATAAAGCAAAGGGCTTTCCGTTTTGGAAAACCCTCGTGAGTTTGAGCCGGTAATAGGGTGCAAATTTGCCCCGAAAACGGCGATAAGTGAAAGGAGATGAAGCCCATGCCCCGCAAAAAGTATGACACGCTCCACCGCAGCCGTGTTGTCAAGACCCGCATGACCGAGGAAGAATACGCGGACTTTGCAGCCCGCCTTGCACCCTACGGCATCAGTCAATCCGAGTTTATCCGCAGAGCCATTCAGGGCGCAAGCATCCGTCCCGTTGTCACGGTTTCCCCGGTCAACGACGAGCTGCTTGCCGCGCTTGGGAAGCTGACCGCCGAATACGGCAGGATCGGCAGCAACCTCAATCAGATTGCCCGTGCCATCAACGACTGGCACATTCCCTATCCCCAGCTTGCGGCAGAGGTGCGAGCGGCGGCTTCCGATCTCGCCGCTTTGAAGTTTGAGGTTCTGGAAAAGGTAGGTGAAGCCGTTGGCAACGTTCAAACATATCAGCTCTAAAAACGCCAACTACGGCGACGCTGAAAAATATCTGACCTTTGCGCACGATGAGTTTTCCATGAAGCCCACCCTTGATGAAAACGGGCGGCTTGTGCCGAGGGAGGACTACCGCATTTCCACAATGAACTGCGGCGAAGAAGATTTTGCTATCGCCTGTATGCGCTCCAATTTGCGGTATGGCAAAAATCAGAAGAAGGAAGATGTAAAGAGCCACCACTACATCATCAGCTTTGACCCGAGGGACGGGAAGGACAACGGCTTGACCGTTGACCGGGCGCAGGAACTTGGCGAAAAGTTTTGCCGGGAGCAGTTTCCCGGTCATCAGGCCATCGTCTGCACCCACCCGGACGGGCACAACCACAGCGGAAATATCCATGTGCATATCGTCATCAACAGCTTGCGGATAGAAAACGTGCCGCTGCTGCCCTACATGGACAGACCCGCAGACACTCGCGCCGGGTGCAAGCACCGCTGCACCGACGCGGCGATGGAATATTTCAAGTCCGAGGTCATGGAGCTGTGCCACAATGCCGGGCTTTACCAGATCGACCTTCTGAACGGCAGCGCAAACCGCGTCACCGAGCGCGAGTATTGGGCGGGGAAAAAGGGACAGCTTGCCATCGACCGGGAGAACGAAAAACGGCTGGAGAACCGCGAGCCGCTGATACACACAAAGTTTGAAACCGATAAGGAGAAGCTGCGGCAGACTATCCGAGCCGCTCTGTCCTCTGCTGTTTCCTTTGATGATTTTGCCGGGAAGCTGCTGCAACAGGGCGTGACCATCCGTGAGAGCCGGGGACGGCTTTCCTATCTCACCCCCGACCGCACGAAGCCCATCACGGCGCGGAAGCTGGGGGACGATTTTGACCGTACCGCCATTCTTGCCGCTTTGGAGCAAAACGCCTATCGTTCCATTCCGCAAACCGTTACCCCGAAGCAGGGGGCTGGTTTTCCCACAGCAGTCGGGCGCATGGTGGATATTGAAGCCAAGAGAGCCGAGGGCAAGGGTATCGGATATGAGAAGTGGGCGAAGGTTTACAACCTCAAGCAGATGGCGGCCACCGTTGCCGCTATGGAGCAATACGGCTATTCCCCGGAGGGACTGGACGAAGCCCTTGTATCTGCCAATGCGGACTTGCAGAGCAGCGCCGCCGAGCTGAAAGCCGCAGAAGCCGCTTTGCGGGAGAAGAAGGACTTGCAGAAGCAGGTGCTTGCGTATTCCAAAACAAGAAATGTGCGGCAAGGGCTTAAAGCGCAGAAAACCGACAAAGCCCGAAAAGCCTACCGGGAGCGGCACGAAAGCGATTTTATCATAGCGGACGCAGCCGCTCGGTATTTCCGGGAGCATGGCATAAAGAAGCCGCCTGCCTACAAAGCCCTGCAAGCCGAGATTGAGCGGCTAACCGCCGGGAAGAACGCCCGTTACAACGATTACCGGACGAAAAAAGAGCGTGTACGGGAATTGCAGACGATGAAAAGCAATCTTTCCCAAATGCGCCGCGGTGAACCGAGCCGACAGAAAAAGCAGGAGCAGGAGCGTTAAAGCCGCCCCGAAACGACACCAAGACCGTACATTTTCGAGGGTGTACCCTTACCCCTATCCTGCAATGCCACCCACCAAAGAACGGGGCGTACAGGGCAAAAAATCCCCGAAAATGATACCGGGAAGATACAGTTTTCACACCCTGTCCGTCACGCCGACGGACACGGCAGAAAGGAGAGAAAAATGCCGCGCATGAGCAACAAACGGCGGTTTGAATGGAGCTTTTTCCTCAACCACCGAAACCGTATCACCTATAACGACCTTTGCCGGGGCTGCACCCGCGATTGCAAGCAGAGCTTCCGAGCCATTATCATACTCTGCCCCCGGTATTACTCCAAGAGACGGAAACCGCAGGAGGATACCGCCCATGGCAGATAAGCGCAAATATTACTATCTCAAGCTAAAGGAAAGCTATTTTGATGATGACGCCATCGTGCTGTTGGAGAGTATGCCTGACGGTATCCTCTATTCCAACATTCTTTTGAAGCTATACTTAAAATCGCTGAAAAACGGCGGTAAATTGCAGCTTGACGAGCATATCCCCTACACGGCGCAGATGATAGCGACGCTGACCCGCCAGCAAATAGGAACAGTTGAGAGGGCTTTGGAGATTTTTCGGCAGTTGGGGCTTGTGGAGCAGCTTGACAGCGGGGCTTTCTATATGACCGATATTGAGCTGATGATAGGACAATCCTCTACCGAAGCCGAGCGAAAACGGGCGGCAAGACTGGAAAACAGGGCTTTGGCGCAGTCACGGACAAATGGCGGACATTTGTCCGACATTTGTCCACCAGAGATAGAGATAGAGAAAGAGATAGATATAGAGATAGAAAAAGAGGGAGAGAGAAAGACGGGACAAGCCCCCGCCCGCTGCCACGGCAGATATGAAAATGTGCTGCTTTCAGATACGGAGCTTTCCGAGCTGCAAGCAGAGCTGCCCGACAAATGGGAGTTTTATATCGACCGTCTTTCCGGCTATATCGCATCCACCGGGAAGAAATACCAAAACCACGCCGCCACCATACGCAGATGGGCGGCAGCCGATACCGCCGGGCGCGCCCCGAAACAGGGCATACCCGATTACACCTATAAGGAGGGACAGAGCCTATGACGAATGATTTTGAAAAGGTTTTCGATGCCGCAGCCGAGACGCAGGACTACACGGGCGGGGACGGGCTTTTGTACTGCGGCAGTTGCCACACGCCCAAGCAGTTCCGCATGGACAAGCCGCCCATGGAGGACAGGCTGCTTCCCCGCCGTTGTCAATGCGAACAGGCTCAATACGATAAGGAGGAAGCGGAGAGAAAGCGCAGGAAGCACCTTCAAACCGTAGAGGAATTGAAGCGTCGGGGCTTTACCGACAGCAAAATGCGGGAATGGACGTTTGCCAACGACAACGGCAAATGCCCGCAGATGGAGCTTGCACACTTCTATGCGGAGCATTGGGAAACCATGTGTGAGGAAAACATCGGCTATCTACTCTGGGGTAAGGTCGGCACGGGGAAAAGCTATTTTGCCGGGTGCATCGCCAATGCCCTCATGGAGCAGGAAGTCCCCGTCCGCATGACCAACTTCGCCCTTATCCTCAATGACCTAACTGCCAGCTTTGAGGGGCGCAACGAGTATATTGAGCGCCTTTGCCGCTTCTCCCTGCTTATCATCGACGATTTCGGTATGGAGCGCGGCACGGAGTACGGATTGGAGCAGGTTTACAACGTGATCGACAGCCGATACCGCAGCGGCAAGCCGCTGATCGTTACCACCAATCTGACATTGGACAGCCTGCAAAATCCGCTGGACACCGCCCACGCCCGGATATATGACCGATTGCTGGAAATGTGCGCCCCTATCCTCTTTACGGGCGAGAATTTCCGCAAGCAGACCGCAACGGAGAAGCTGGACAGGCTGAAAGGTATGCTGGCAGAGCAGAAAAAAGGAATAACGGTAGCCGCTGCCGATATTGCCGGGAAGGGAGAAACGGCCCATGACTGATAAGAAAAGAAAACGCGGCAGGCCGAAGCTGCCCACACCCATCACCGAGGACTATGCTTCCAGCCGCAGACAGGCGGTGAACGCCATGTATATGTACGAGGCGGTTGATTTAATAAAGGAAGCCGCCGCCGAAATTCCAAACGGCGATGCGCTGTGGTTTGCCGATGACAGGACGCGCACCGCCGCTTCAAAGAACGGCGTGCTGGAGCAGATAGGCCGTATGCGGGTGCAGGACGGCTTCTCCGACGGGGACTGCATCTATATCGCCAACCTTGCCGCCGATGCGGTGAACGGCGGATTTACCTCAAGGGAGGTGGAGCGCACGATCCGCGCAATCCGTCTTGCCTTCAAAGCAAAGGACGCTCATACGGACGACCCGTACTACGCCGACCTTGCCGCCCGCGCCGTGGATATGCTGCGGCGAATGGCGGCTTACGAAACGAAAGGAGCAGCGAATGACTGAAAACCCGAGCATGAACGCAAAAGAGGAAGCCCGCCGCCCGGACTGCGTGACAGAGGTACGCATGGGCAACACCGTACTCGTGGTGTCCGGCTACTTCAAGAAGGACGCTGCCGCCACCGCAGCCGACAAGATGATGAAGGTGCTGGAAGCGGAGGCCGCCGCCAATACCCGCACCGCTTCCGCTTCGTGATAAGCCCGGCTGTAAAAATCGTCGTTTTGACGGGCGATAAAGCAGCAAATCTTGCTTTTACCCGCTATACAGACAGCCGTCCCCTGTGGTATGATGTTCATACGGAATAGCGGGGCGGCTGTCGGAAATGGAGGATTTATGTTAAGACAAGCCACCCAAAAGACCCCTATCACAGCCCTTTACGCAAGATTGAGCAAGGACGATGAACAGCAAGGCGAGAGCCTGTCCATTGAGAACCAAAAACGCATCCTTGAAACCTACGCACGGGATAATGGATTTTTGAACTGCCGCTTTTTCGTGGACGACGGCTGGAGCGGCGCGAATTTCCAAAGACCCGGCTTCATGGAGATGATGGACTGCGTGGAAAACGGAGAGGTCAAGTGCGTGATCACCAAAGACCTTTCCCGAATGGGCAGAAACTACTTGCAGGTCGGAATGTTCACAGAGATCACCTTCCCCAAGAAGGGCGTGCGCTTCATCGCCATCAACGACGGCGTTGACAGCGCACAGGGCGACAACGACTTAACGCCGCTGAAAAATCTTTTCAACGAATGGATGGTGAGAGATACGAGCAGGAAAATCAAGGCAGTTTTCAGAAGCAAGGGCATGAGCGGTAAGCCCATTACCAGCCAGCCCGTCTACGGCTACCTCAAGGGCGGGGACGGACGCTTTATCATCGACGAGGAAGCCGCCCCCGTGGTACGGCAGATATACAGCCTGTGCCTTGCGGGGAACGGCCCCACCAAGATAGCCCGCGTCCTCACCGAGCAGGAGATCCCCACGCCGGGGACGCTGGAATACCGCAGGACGGGCAGCACCCGCCGCTACCACCCCGGCTATGAGTGCAAGTGGGCGACCAATACCGTAGTGCATATCCTTGAAAACCGGGAATACACAGGCTGTCTGGTAAATTTCAAGACAG
>OGXM01001251.1_pt1 | contig 14424 bp, 11 predicted proteins | sample 1576271 | NCBI WGS metagenome assembly OGXM01 (sample SAMEA3541579, study PRJEB24748) | human gut metagenome | biome: human gut; feature: human-associated habitat; material: faeces | place: China | collected 2012 | reverse complement strand
AGAATCTGCAAGAAATAGAGGATGAAGGCGAAATATATGAGACGATAGAAGATGTTTGGCCGGACTATCCGACGAAGGAGGATTTTCTTTTCAACGAGGACGAGTATTGATGTGCGTCGGACTTGGAAATACGGAAAACCTGAAATGATTACTGGAGCGGGTGTAAGTGTGCATCCGCTCCATTGTTTTACCTGAAACCGCGATTTTCGTGCGATGCCGGACAATAAAAAGAAAAAGATTCTGTTTTCTTAAAGTACAACGGTTGTAGAGACAGTGAAGACAAAGGGAAAACTGATAGGGTTTATCTTGATATTGAGCTTGTTGCCCCGGTGGGCCAAGGCTCAGTACGACCCGTCTTTTGTCAATTATTGGGCCATGACGCCCTTTTATAACCCCGCAGCGACGGGGCAGTCTCCCGTGCTGAACTTTCAAGGAGCTTACAGCATGCAGATGACCGGTTTTGAAAACGCCCCTGCCGTAATGTATGCTTATGTGGATCTGCCGTTGTTTTTCATCAGCGCGAGGCACGGTGCCGGAGTGGGGTTCACCAACGACCAGATCGGTCTGTTCAAGCACCAGAAGTTTTTTCTGCAATATGCTTATCATCAGCCTTTGTGGGGAGGCAAACTGAGCGGAGGTATCCATTTGTCCATGCTCAGTGAGACGTTCGACGGGGGAGAGTTGGATTTGGGAGAGTCCGGCGACCCTGCGTTTCCTACGGCTGAGGCCAACGGGGCCGGTTTCGATATGAATTTCGGCGTCCAGTATGCCCGTAAGTCGTGGTACGCCGGTTTTGCCATGATGCACTGTACCTCGCCGACCGTCACGTTGGGAGAGGAAAAAGTGAACGAATTTAAGGTCTCTCCTTCTTATTATTTGACGGGCGGGTACAATATACGGCTTAAAAGTCCGTTATATACCATACATACGACCGCCATGCTGCGTTCCGATGCCGTAGGTTTCCGGGCGGATATGACGGGACGCATCGCTTATCATGGCAGCAAGCATGAGTTGTACGGCGGGGTGTCGTACAGTCCGATGAATTCGGTCAGTTTCCTCTTCGGCGGAGACTTTCATGGCATCAATCTCGGTTATGCGTACGAAATGTACACGGCCGGCATCGGGGCATTGAACGGTAGTCATGAGATCATCATCGGCTATAAGACGGAGTTGAATCTGTTCAAGAAAGGAAAGAATAAACATAAAAGCGTAAGAATATTATAATAATGAATATGAAGTGTTGTGGGTTGATATGGGGCATAATGGCAGGTCTGGCGTTCAGTGCTTGTCTGGGTCCCCGTTCGGCATCCACCGCCACGGGTGGAGAAGTGACCGGTGTCGGGGGAACGGCCTACAGTGAACCGACTCCTTATGGGATGGTTTTCGTGAAGAAAGGTTCATTGAAAATCGGTACGGAAGAAACCGATTCGTTGTGGGGAATGACCATTCCTACCCGGGAAAATTGGGTTGACGGCTTCTGGATGGACGCGAATGAAGTGTCGAATGCCAAATATCGCCAGTTTGTCTTTTGGGTGCGCGACTCTATTATCCGCGAACGCCTGGCCGATCCGGCATACGCGGGCGACGAGACCTACAAGATAGAGGAGGACAAGTTCGGGAATCCTGTGACTCCTTATCTGAACTGGAAAAAGCCGATACCCTGGAAACGCCCGAACGAAGACGAGTTGAGGGCCATAGAAAGTGTGTACGTGACGAATCCGGCTACGGGGGAGCGTATGTTGGATGCGCGCCAGATGAATTACCGTTATGAGGTGTTCGATTATACCGCTGCCGCTTTGCGCAAGCACCGCCTGAATCCGGATGAACGCAACCTGAATACCGACCATGCCGTGGATGCGGACGAAGTGGTCATGATTTCCAAGGACACAGCTTACATCGACGACGAAGGGCGTATCGTGCGTGAAACCATCACCCGCCCGCTTTCGGGACTGCATGATTTCCTGAATACTTATATCGTGAATATTTATCCGGATACGACGTGTTGGGTGAACGATTTTTCCAATGCGGAAAACGAACGCTACATGTTGCAATACTTCTCCAATCCGGCTTATAACGATTATCCGGTGGTCGGTGTGACCTGGGAACAGGCCAATGCTTTCTGCGATTGGCGTACGGAGTTCCTGAAACGTGGTTTGGGAGCCGCAGCCAGTCAGATACAGCCTTACCGTTTGCCGACAGAGGTGGAATGGGAATTTGCCGCACGTGGTCCCGAAGGAGCCTTGTTCCCGTGGGAGACAAAAGGGGTGAAAAGCGAGAAAGACTGTTATTATGCCAACTTTAAACCCGACCGTGGGGACTATACGGACGACGGGAGCTTGATAACCTCCAAATGCGGTTCCTATTCGGCCAATTCCAACGGTTTGTTCGACATGGCGGGAAATGTGGCGGAATGGACGAGTACGGTGTACACCGAATCGGGTGTGGACGGCATGAGCGACATGAATCCGGAACTGAAATACAATGCCGCGAAAGAAGATCCTTATCGCCTGAAGAAGAAGTCGGTGAGGGGCGGTTCGTGGAAAGACCCGGAATCCATGATACGTTCCGTATGGCGTTCATACGAATATCAAAACCAACCGCGTTCGTACATCGGTTTCCGTTGTGTACGTTCTGTATCGGGGACAACCAATAAACGTAAATAAAAAGATTAAAGAGGTAAAAATATGGCTAAGAATAGAAAAAACATAATTATCCGTATTCAGGATTGGATTGAGTCGGTGCCCGGACAGACATTCCTGAATTATGCGTACAGTTGGGGAGCGGCCGTGGTTATTCTTGGAGCTTTGTTCAAACTGACTCATATTCCCGGGGCCAATGCGATGTTGTTCATCGGTATGGGGACGGAGGTTCTGGTGTTTTTCATCTCCGGTTTCGACCGTCCGGCAGAACTGAAGCGCGATGAAGACCGGGTGAGTCTGGCTTCGGATGAAGAGGATTGGGACGAAGAGGCTGTCGGCGAAAAGGAAGCCGGGAACCTTCCTGAGGTTGCGCAAGGTGGAGTGGCCCAACCGGTTGTGTCCGGTGGAGGGGTATCCCAGCCCATAGTCGTGGGAGGGCCGGTCGTAGTCGGAGGAAATGGAGGCATCCCTCTTTCCGGGGCAGCGGCTACTGTAAATCCGGACGTGTCTGGCGCAGCAGGCGGCGGAACACAAGGCGTGCAGGGCAGCGTGGGGCAGCAGGCGTTGGATATAAAGGCTTTGGCCGATATGGTGAATGCTTCCAACGCAGAACTTTTTGCGAAAGTGCTTGAAGATGCCCGTAACGCTTCTACTCCCGAAATGAAGGAGGCGGCTGAAAATTATGTGGAAGAGCTGAAGACGTTGACCGAAACCTTGGCGCGTGTGTCCGAACAGGCTGAACACATGACGCGTGATGCCAAGGAGATGGATAATCTGAACCGTACGCTGACGGGCATCAATACGATATACGAGATGCAGTTGAAGAGTATCAGTACGCAGGTGGGCACGATAGACCAAATCAATGAACAGACCCGCAAGATGGCGCGTCAGATAGAAGAATTGAACGGCATTTACAACCGTATGATTCAGGCCTTGACGGTGAACATGAAGCATACGCCGGGCGGTTCGATAACAGAATAAACGGATTAATCAGAAAGGAATACGAAATGGCATCCCAGCAAAATAGAATGTCTCCGCGTCAGAAGATGATCAACCTCATGTATGTGGTGCTGATGGCTATGTTGGCCCTGAACGTGTCTTCCGACGTGTTGAACGGTTTTTCATTGGTGGAAGACAGCCTTCTGCGGACTACGGCGAACGCTTCTGCGTCCAACGAAGCCCTTTATAAGGATTTGCAGGGACAGATGGAGGCCAATCCGGCCAAAGTGAAGGAATGGTTCGACAAGGCACAGTATGTGAAGAAAATCTCAGACTCCTTATATAATTATGCGGAAGCCCTGAAGGTCAGTATCGTGAAGCAGGCGGACGGGGAAGACGGCGACGTGAAAGACGTGCAGAACAAGGAGGATCTGGAGGCGGCTTCCCATGTGATGTTGGCACCGCGCCGAGGAGAAGGACAGAGGTTGTTCGCGGCCATCAACAGTTTTCGTGAAAGCATCGTCGGCATGTTGACAGACGAGACGCAGAAGAAAATCATTGCGGACAACCTGAGTACGGAGGTTCCGAACAAGGCCGGTACTTTAGGGAAGAATTGGCAGGAGTATATGTTTGAGAATACGCCGGTGGCTGCGGCCGTCACTTTGCTTTCCAAATTGCAGAGCGATGTGCGGTATGCCGAAGGAGAGGTGCTTCATGCCTTGGTGGCCAATATAGACATGAAAGACTTGCGTGTGAACGAGTTGAATGCGTTTGTGATACCGGCTTCACGTACGGTGGTACAAGGCGGGAAATTCAGTGCCCAGATCATCATGGCTGCCGTGGATACGACCCAACGTCCGACGGTATATGTCAACGGACGGCAAATCACTTCACCGGGCGGGTTGTATGAGACGGTTTGCAGTAGTACGGGCGATTATACGCTGAAAGGTTATATCGAGATGATGGACGGGCGTGGCCAGATGGTGCGCAGGGACTTCTCTCAGCCTTACACCGTGGTGGCTCCTTCGGCTACGGTGTCGGCAGACTTGATGAATGTGTTGTATGCCGGATATGAGAACCCTATGAGCGTGTCTATTCCCGGGGTTCCGGCCAATAAGGTGGTGGCTTCCATGAGCGGAGGAGTGTTGCAGCCCACAGGGGCGGGCAAATATATAGCCCGACCGGCAGAAGTGGGCAAAGATGCCGTGATTACGGTCAATGCCAATATGGAGGGACGTATGCAGAAGATGGGACAGTTTGCCTTTCGTGTGCGTAAGTTGCCCGACCCGTCGGCTTATATAGAGTATGCGGCGGAAGGCGGCAGCAACCGTTTCCGTGGCGGGCGTTTGTCCAAACAAGTGTTGATGGGAACGAAAGGCATCGGCGCAGCTATTGACGACGGACTTTTGAATATAGAGTTCCGGGTGCAAGGGTTCGAGACGGTGTTTTTCGACAATATGGGTAACGCCGTACCGGCGGTGTCGAACAGCGCGTCTTTCACTGAACAGCAACGTTCGATGTTCCGTTCGTTGGGACGTGGAAAACGGTTCTATATTTCCCGTATAAGAGCCGTAGGCCCCGATGGGGCGGAGCGGACGCTCGACGGCTCTATGGAAGTGATTGTCAACTAATGAATGGATGGAAATGAAGACTATGAGTAAAAATAAGATAAGGATGAAACGTCTGTTTTTTGTTTTGTTAGGAGTTGCCCTGTACGTGCAGGCGGAGGCGCAGCCGGCTCGCCGCAGGGTGAAACCCAATGATGCAGACAAGGCCGAGAAAACCGTAGACCGTGCCAGTTTGCAGTTCCCCGTGGCGGTGGAAGTGCCTGAGGACGTGGTGTGGCGTCGCGATGTGTATCGTCAGTTGGATCTGACGTTGGACAAGAACGCCCCCCTGTATTATCCGGTGGAGCCTTCCGCAGGCCAGATAAACCTGTTTACGTATCTGTTCGATTTATTGCTGACGGGAAAGATTACGGCATACCAATATAAACTGGACGGTAACGAGTCTTTTACTTCGCGCGATAAGGTGGACGTGAAAGAATTGTTAGAGCGTTACCATATATATTACGAGGAGCAGAACGGGCGTCCCCGTGTGAATGCCAGCGATATTCCCTCGGCTGAAGTTTCCCGTTATTATATAAAGGAGAGCTCTTATTTCGACCAAAGGACCTCGACGTTCCGTACAAAGGTCACGGCTTTATGTCCGGTGCTTATGCGGGGAGATGATTTTGGCGGAGAGGCTACCCCATATCCTTTGTTCTGGCTTAAATATGATGATATCAGTACGTATTTGGCCCGTCACGCGATGATGGCAAGCAATTATAACAACGTGACGAACATGACGGCGGCAGATTATTTCTCCATGAATCTGTATGACGGAAAGATTTATAAGACGAACAATATGCAGGGGAAGGTGCTGGCTAACTATTGTAAGACGGACAGTGCCATGGCCAACGAACAGAAGCGGATAGAGAAACAACTTTCCGACTTTGAAAAACATGTTTGGGGGCATGACGACTCGGTGGCTGTAGATTCAACGGCAGCCAAGGAAACTGTAGAAACGAAAAAGGAGAAAGCTTCCCGAACTACACGTAATTCGCGTCGTGCTTCGGCATCGTCGGACGACTCGAAAAAGGCAAAGGCAGAAAAGACTAAGGTTTCCAAGACGCGTAGGGGGAGTTCCGGAGGGGGAGGAGCCTCCACGCCCAGAGTGACCGTACGCAGACAACGTAGATAATAAAAAAGAGATATATTTTCGGAAAAAGTTGAAAGTACGGCAAACAGTTGCTATCTTTGTTTTTCGATAAGAAATAAAAAGCAAACTTCTATGAAGAAATTAAGTGCAGTATTGATGTGCATGGTGGCGTTTTTATGGGCGGCACCAGCCAATGCGCAGTTCAAGTGGGGACTTGAAGGCGGTGTGAACTTGAGTAAAGCAAGTATAAAGGGTGACGGAGGCTTGTTCGATGCTTCCAATCGTACGGGATGGTTCGTCGGACCGAAAGTGCAGATGACCATGCCGGTCATCGGTTTGGGTATCGATGCTTCCCTTCTCTACTCCCAGAAGTACATGAAGATGGACTTTTCAGGTGAAGTAGACGGGGAGAATGTCAACGGGAGTACGCCTAACAAATCCATGCCTTACGTGGAGATCCCCATTAATTTAAGGTATAATTTTGGCTTTAGCAGTCTGGTCGGCGTTTATTTGGCTACAGGTCCGCAATACAATTGGTATCTGGGGAGCCGTAATTTAAAGTATGCCGGTGAAAGTATCGGAAGTTTGGAACGCTCTACGTTCAGTTGGAATGTGGGAGCCGGTGTGACACTGCTTAGCCATTTGCAAGTAGGTGTGACCTACAATATCGCCATGGGTGAGACCGGAAAATTAGGCGGTGTGGGCGATGTCATAAAAGAGTTTGACGTAAAGAACAACACATGGCAAGTTCGTTTGGCTTACTTGTTTTAATGTAGTCCGATAGAAAAATGGAATAAACGGAAGCCGTCTGCATGAAGCGGACGGCTTTCCTTTTGTCTGTTAGCTTCTTTTGTCGTATTTTTGTAACGCATTAAAATCCGTGCGTATGAAGTTTGTAGATGTCATTCTTCCTCTTCCTTTGTCGGCGGCTTATACATACGCTTTGCCCGAAGAGCGGCAAGAAGTGGTACGGCCGGGCAGTAGGGTTATCGTGCCGTTTGGAGCCAAAAAGTTTTATACGGCTATTGTGGTTGACGTTCACGGGCGGCAACCGCAAGGTTATGCCGTGAAGACCGTGTGGGAGATACTTGATTCGGCTCCCGTTTTACTTCCGGTGCAGTTGGATTTTTGGAGATGGTTGGCAGACTATTACCTTTGTGCCGTAGGGGATGTGTATAAGGCTGCCCTGCCGTCCGGTATGAAACTGGAAAGCGAGAGCAAGGTGGTGGTAAACAGTGAATATGCGGGAAATGCCGTATTGTCGGAACGGGAACAACGGGTCGTTACTTGGGTTTCGAGGCGTTCCGAATCGACCGTGACGCAACTTCAAAAAGAATGTGAGGATTTTCGGGTGTTGCGGGTGGTAAGGTCTTTGATGGACAAGGGTGTCCTTGCCATGAAAGAGGAAGTCAAACGCAGCTATAAGCCACGTACGGAAGTACATGTGCGCTTATCGGAAACCTATTTTGACGAGGACAAACTTCATGAATTGCTTGACGGTTTAGGAAGAGCACCCAAACAGCAGTCCCTTTTATTAAAGTATTTAGAGCTGGCAGGTGCCGGAACGGCTTTCCGGTTGCGTAATCCGAAGATGCTGGCGGAGGTGGGGCGGAAAGCCCTGATAGAAGCTGTTGGTGGCAGTCTGGCGATTTGCCGTGCTTTGGAAGAGAAGGGCGTATTGGAGGCCTATCCATACGAGATAGGCCGTTTGGCGCATACGGAGGTCACCGAAACGATAGGTGTTTCTCCTTTGAGTGAGGCACAGGTACGGGCGTTCCGGGAGCTGGAAGAAGCTTTTGCCCGTCATCCGGTATGCCTGCTTCACGGAGTGACATCGAGCGGGAAGACCGAGGTTTACATTCATCTGATTCGTCAGATGATAGCCGAAGGTAAACAGGTGCTTTACTTGGTGCCGGAGATTGTGCTGACCACCCAGTTGACGGACAGGTTATATCGCGTATTCGGTAACCGTATGGGCGTATACCATTCCAAGTTTCCCGATGCCGAACGTGTCGAGATTTGGCAAAAGCAGTTGTCCGAACAGCCTTACGATATTATTGTAGGTGTTCGTTCGTCCGTCTTCTTGCCTTTCCGGCATCTGGGGCTGGTCATAGTGGACGAAGAGCATGAACAATCTTATAAACAGCAGGAGCCTGCGCCGCGTTACCATGCCCGGAATGCGGCGATCATGTTAGCCCGGATGTACGGTGCCCGTACATTGCTCGGTACGGCTACTCCGGCGTTGGAGACTTATTATAACGTCCGCATGGGCAAATACGGTTTGGTGGAGCTGACCGAACGTTTCGGACAAGTACGTTTACCGGAAGTCGAGGTGGTGGATATCAAAGAGCTGCAACGCAGAAGGCGCATGGCCGGTCCGTTCTCGCCGCGTTTGTTGGAGGAGATGCGTCGGGCATTGGAAAACAAGGAACAGGTCATACTGTTCCAGAACCGGCGAGGTTACGCTCCGATGATAGAATGCCACACGTGCGGTTGGGTGCCCAAGTGCAAAAACTGCGATGTCAGCCTGACGTACCATAAGGGACTGAACCAAATGACTTGCCATTATTGCGGCTACACGTGTAACGTGCCGACTCGCTGTCCGGCCTGTGAAGGTACGGAGCTGGTGCAGCGAGGGTTCGGTACGGAAAAGGTGGAAGATGCCGTACATCAAGTCTTTCCGGAGGCCGCCGTGGCCCGGATGGATTTGGATACGACCCGTACACGTTCGGCCTACGAAGGAATCTTGGAGGATTTCCAAAGCGGAAAGACTGATGTGCTTATCGGAACGCAGATGGTGACCAAAGGATTGGATTTCGAACGAGTCAGCGTGGTCGGCATATTGAATGCCGACGCCATGCTTAATATCCCGGACTTCCGAAGCTTCGATCGCGCCTTCCAGTTGATGGCACAAGTGGCCGGGCGCGCCGGACGCCGCAGCAGGCAGGGACGTGTCATCTTGCAGACCAAGAGTCCGGATCTGCCTCTCATCCGTCAAGTGACGGAACATGACTATTTCGGGTTGTACGTAGGGCAGATGGAAGAGCGTCAGATGTTTGTATACCCTCCTTTTTGCCGTTTGATTTATGTCTATATGAAACATAAGCGGGCAGATGTGCTCGACCATCTGGCTGCTGAAATGGGGAGCCGTCTGCGCCAGGTGTTCGGTTCCCGTATTTTAGGGCCTGACGCGCCGCCCGTGGCACGAATCCAATTGCTCTATATCCGTAAAATCGTAGTGAAAGTAGAACCCGGAGCTTCTCTGTCCAAGGTCCGGGAACAGTTGCTTTATCTCCGCCAAAACCTGATGGCACATCCCGATTACCGCAGTGCCCAAATCTATTATGACGTAGACCCCATGTAAGGCAGGACGCTTATTTCTTTTTCAGTTCCGGATAGCTGATACGCGTGTGGTAAATCGTCTTCAGCTTTTCTTTGAACACGTCTTTAGCCACGGTGATGTCGTGGAACGTGATGGGGCAGTCTTTGAAGAATCCTTCCTGCACTTGGCTGTCCACGATCTTATCCACCAGATTCTTTAACCGCTTGGGAAGATAGCCGTAGGACTTTTTGCCCTTGACCGTTCCGAGCTGCGCCGCCAGCTCCAGCATGAGCCGCTCGGCATCCGGGTGGTCGCACATACTATCCCGCATGGTCTGCACCAGCTCCAGCATTGCCCGCCGCGCTTCCCGCACCAGCTCATCTCTGGACTCAGACTTCTGTTCGTAGAGATGGAGCATTTCGTTGCGGAAAATATCGTTGGTGAGCTTGGACTTGATCTGACGGATACCTTCCTTGGACAGATAGGCCTGGCCCGCCTTGGCGGACCAGGCCATCATGTGGATGTGCGGGTGCTCGCCCTCGTCGTGGAAGGCAGCATACCATCGGAAGTCACCGGGCGGTATCTTCATTGCCGCCGCGATGTCGTTACGGTGCGCCCGAATGAGATTTCGCCACGCCGCGGCGTTATCGAAGCTGAGCCGGACCGCATCCTCCCGCTTGAGAGAGATGATATGCGTCCACACGTTTCCGGAGTAGCTCTCCAGTTCTTCCATGGCTTTCTCCAGAGAGACTGCATCCTCATCACCGAACAGACCGTGAGCGCCGATGCGCTCCGCGCGAGGACGGGTGGCGATATACTTCATGTACTGTTCCGACTCGTGGATGGCACCCCAGTTGGTCTCCAGCGCCAGCGTGATGAACGCAGAGGCGTTGACTTTGGTGGGCTTCGTCAGGTAGTCCTCGTACTCGTAGAGCGTTTTGCTGTCTGGGAAGTCTTTCAGTAGTTTGGCGATGAGCTGCTCCTGCTTTCGTGTGGGCGGACGGTCATCTGGGATAAGCTCCACCCGCTCCCGGGTCGCGATGTAGCGAAGGTATCCGGAGGCCCCGCCGGTGCTTTTGATATAGGGACTCTTGAGGATCAGTCTTGCCATTCGTCATCATCCCAGTCCGGCTCCTGACGGGAGCGTGCGTATTTCTCCAGAGAGATGGTACCGTTTGTGGCCTTCACATTCCGGACGCTCTGCGCTCGTCTGCGCTTCAAGTCATCCCGGTCCATCTCGAACGCTTCCGCGATGATACCGTTGGTCATGTCCTGCTCCACGCATCTGGTAAAATCTCTGCGGGCAATATAGTCCTCCAGTCTGCTCAGCCTGCCGTCGATGGCAGACGTGATTGCCATGGGCAGCAGCGTTGTGTTGTCCTGTATTCCCAGATAGTCCACATAGAAGTTCACGGCTTTCTCGATGAACTCATTTTTGCTCTGGCAGTTGTCGGCGGCGTACCACTGCTCGATCCTTCTTCTGGTTTCTGGCTGCATCCGGAATGCAATACGATCTCTGGTTTCTTTACTCATTCAATTCCTCCTTTTTGCTGTAAGACATCCTTGAAAAGCCCTGCAACACGGGGCTTTTCGGGGAAGCTGACGCCATCGGCGCTTTTTTCGTCTCTCAAAGACGCCAGCTTCAAGCGTCCGAAACTGCCCGCACTGCGGGCAGAAGTGGCGGCTGCGGCGGCGCTTGCGACGCCAGGCCTTTATCCTGCTTTTTCTTTCGTCCTGCAAAAGTCTGCCGAAAACGGCTCACATCCGGCTTCAATCCTCTGGCTGGGACTGGGACTCGCTTCCTCCCGGAAAGGCGCACACGGGGTGTTCTGTCGGCTTTGAACATTGGACTTTTCGAGGAGCTTCGCCGCATGGTAACGGGCGACGTCCTCCTCCACCTGCCGGAGCTGCCGCTCATAGAATGCTTCGAGTACACCTTGGATAGGGCGAACGGTGTAGAGCAGATTTCCGTTCAGGGGTCTGCCATCTTTGCTTCGTACCATCGTCGGCTCCGTGTAGATGAGACCTTTCTCCTCCAGCTGCCGCACATACTTTGCCACCGTATTTTCACTCATGCCGATCGCATGACCGATGGTTTTGTAACTGGGGTAGCACTGGTAGGTCTTACGATTCTCGCACCGGAGCAGATAGGAATAGAGGGAGATCTCACGAAAATCCAGACCGATGCTGAATATCTCGTTTGGTACCATAAAATAGTTTTTCTCTGCACTGCGCTTGGGCCATTTGTTGAAACTCAATTCATACCTCCTGTATTGTCGTAGAGTCCGATGACGCTCACACAGGGAACAGAAAAATTTTCATTGCTTTTCTGCTGTTTACCTGATATACTTTTATCAGTAGATTTGTGCGTGCCTGTGTGTGCGCCGAGCCGCCGGACTGTTGCCGCAGTCACGGCGGTTTTTGTTTTGCGGTCGGACTGGTGTGCACCCCTCCGCCGCTTTGCAGCTGAATCTTTTACTTTCATCTGTGAGCTATCTTTTTCGCCTCCTCCGTGTTAGAATAAAAAGAGACCGTGCTCCCGGGAGCACGGCCAGAGATGGAATGACCTTCCGAGCGAATCGCCGTATGGCAGAGAGCGCACATGCTCTCATGGGGTGCTCTGTCAAAGGCCATGTGGGTTCGTCAGCGCGGAGACCGTGCCGTACCGAACCGAAGGAAACTCCACCCGGGTGAAATTGTCCTTCTACTATTACTTAGAGAAAAATCGCAAAATCGGAAGGTCTGGAATTGTAAACTTTTTGTGAACGCAGAAAGGGCGGTGAGCTCATGTCCTTCAAGGATACCCAATCTTATAAAGAGCTTCAGGCAGATTGGCGCTGGATACACGAAATGGACCCGGAAGCTGCCGCCGCTGCAGACCAGTGGGTGAAGGAGCATCCGGAGGAGTGGAAGGAGCTGGAGCATATGCTCTACTACAGCGAGGCGAACTTTCACAAGCGTGTAGCACCGGATACTCTGGAGGATTTGGATATAAAGCAGCCCCGATCTTACAATCCGGAAGCGTTCCTGCCGGAGGAAGTACGCAACGCAATTTACAACGACAGACGGTGGTTTGACCGAAGCAAGTATCTGCCTGAGGGTTCTGATGAAGATCCCTTCATGTATTTGGACACCCAAATCTATGACGCCCTGCATGCACTGACCGAACTGCAGAGGGAGATTTTGTTCCGCACGATCATCAATGGCGAGTCCACTGAATCCGTCGCACAGGACAAACAGTGTTCGTCCAGAAACATCCGGGATATCCGAACCCGTGCGCTTCGACAGATACGGGCCAAAATCAAAAGACGTGAAGGCTACGGCAGGCCCGACGTTGTCATCATTATTTTGCTGTTTATGCTGCTTGTTGGTGTTCCGCTTGTTTGCTGGGGAGAACAGCTTTGGACCGCATATCCCTGGCTGGAGCCTGTGGCTGCAGTGCTTAGCGCATTGGTTATGGCTGTCATGTTCCAAAATTCCCTTCACAGAGAAGCAGAAAGTCTGCTGCGCCAGCATTGGGCCAGCCTGAATGGGGCGCAGAAAAAAGAATGACTATGAAAGAGGGAGTGAAGCACTTGCGGTGCTTCACTCCCTCTTTCATTGGGCGATAATTTGCATTATGAGAAGTTCTCTAACGGCAGCGTGAAATGCATTGAGGATGAAGTTCCGTTTGGCCTGCCAGATGGCTGGGCATGGGTGAGATTAGGGAACCTAAGTGCAGCTATTCAGTATGGATTGAGCAATTCAGCAGAACCACAAGGTACGCACAGACTTTTGCGAATTACAGATATTCAAGACGGAAAAGTTGATTGGAATGCCGTTCCGTTTACAACAGTAAATGATCCTGAGGCTTATTTACTTAAAACTGGCGACATTGTTTTTGCACGCACCGGAGCCACTGTTGGCAAGTCCTTCTTGATTACTGAAACCCCATATCCTTCAGTTTATGCATCATATTTAATCCGAATCCGCCTATTGGGAAGTTTATCTCCCGAGTATATATACCAGTTTTTTGACAGTGCTTGTTATTGGTCGCAGATTACAGACAAATCTGTTGGTGTCGGTCAACCGAATTGTAATGGCACATCGTTAAAAGAGTTATTCATCCCTCTTCCGCCAATAAGCGAGCAACTTAGAATTGTTCCAACAGCCCAGGCTTTGTTGGCGTATGTAGCAAAAATTGATGCTGAAAAAAAGTCTTTACTCTCCATAATAATGGCCACCAAATCCAAAATCCTCGATCTCGCTATTCGTGGCCAGCTTATACCACAAGATCCGAATGATGAACCTGCCTCTGTCCTGCTGGAGCGTATCCGTGCAGAGAAAGAAGAACTCATCAAGCAGGGTAAGATTAAGCGTGGCAAGAAGGAATCCGTCATCTTCCGTGGTGAGGATAACTCTTATTATCTAAATAATGGTCAAACGACGGTAGATATCAACGATGACCTTCCCTTTGATATTCCGGATTCTTGGCGCTGGGTCCGCCTCAAAGATGTATTTATTATTAATCCTCGAAATAAGTTGGATGATGATCTGGATGTATCTTTTATTCCTATGCCGCTGATAGGTGATGGATATAGCGGCAAACACGCTACTGAGGTGCGCCATTGGAAAGAGGTAAAAAACGGTTTTACTCACTTTGCCGAGGGGGATGTTGGTGTCGCCAAGATTACACCCTGCTTTGAAAACCGAAAATCTACCGTTTTTGAGAATCTGACCAACGGATACGGTGCGGGAACAACCGAACTTCATGTGTTGCGACCTTGTGGGAATAATATCTTCGTACAGTATTTGCTGGCATATATTAAATCCGATTACTTTGTC
>OGXM01001246.1_pt1 | contig 14469 bp, 16 predicted proteins | sample 1576271 | NCBI WGS metagenome assembly OGXM01 (sample SAMEA3541579, study PRJEB24748) | human gut metagenome | biome: human gut; feature: human-associated habitat; material: faeces | place: China | collected 2012 | reverse complement strand
TCCGCAACTATGATGCCGCCAAGGATAAGGTGGCTGCGGTCAAGATCGTGGACGACGTGGACGATGTGCTGCTGAGCAGTCAGGAGGGCATCATCATCCGCCTGCACGCCAACGAGATCCCCGTCCAGAGCCGCTACGGCTCCGGTGTCCGGGTCATGCGTCTGGGCGAGAATGATAAGGTCAGGGTCCTGGCCCGTACCGACCACGACGATGAAGCTCAGACCGCGCCTTTATCCTGTTCTAAGAAAACGGAAGTAAGTGTTGCAATCTTGCCATGATCCTTATGAAACTCCACAAGTTTTTCAATGTTAACATCACACACCCCATCCCCATATGTCATCAGGAATGGTTCATCTCCAACATAAGACTGGATGCGTTTAATCCGCCCACCTGTCATCGTATGAAGTCCAGTATCTACAACCGTTACCTTCCACGGTTCTGCATGTTGATTGTGAATAATTACTTTATTCCCTTGCGTAAAATCAAACGTGATATCTGATGTATGCAGGAAATAATCTGCAAACCACTCCTTAATCACGTGTTGTTTATAACCCGCACATATTATAAATTCGTTAAACCCATAATAGGAATATTCTTTCATAATATGCCATAAGATTGGCATCTCTCCAATTTCTATCATAGGCTTCGGTTTGAACTCGGATTCTTCTGAAAATCGAGTTCCCAGCCCCCCTGCTAATATAACAACCTTCATCCTAATATTCCTTATCTTAATTTTTATCTTTATTACCGTAAAATCCTTATTTAAAATAAATAAAGCTCTTATTATAATACCTAATTCAGTATAAAAAGTCAAAGGATTTGTATCTATTTCTATATATATGTTATTTTTAATAAATTTCATTGTGAAAACCATTTATTGTATCAATTCTACACATTTTCTTTTTTCAGAGATTGGTGGGTGAACATATAAATTTAAAGTGGTATTTATGGAAGAATGTCCTAGTAATTCACTTACTGTTTTATAATTCGCTCCATTTTCTATACATCGTGTTGCAAAAGTATGTCTCAGACAATGAAAATTAATCGGTTGAATCCCTAATTTTAGTAAAAAATTATTATAATATTTGCGAATTGCTCTCGGTTCCATATACCTGTTTGAGTTAGTCAATATGTACCCTTGCACATTTAAAGAAGGTAATTGTTTTATTAAATTCATTGTGTTTCCTGAAAGTGGAATTTCCCTCACAGAGGTGCGAGTTTTTGGCGCGGAAATTATGATCTTTGTTTTTGGATTGGAACGTTTATTATAGATTCGTTGCATTGTTTTAGTGATATGAACAACACGATTTTGGAAATCAATGTCCGTCCATTGCAAAGCACACAATTCCCCTATCCGTAACCCGCTATTAAGACATAAAAAAATACCAAATTCTCTGAAATTGGGCGTTTTACAAATAGTGTTCATTATTAAATGTTGCTCTTCTAAAGTAAATACATTTTTCTTTTGTTCAACTTGTGTTGGAATAAAATGAATTTCCAAAGGGTTCTCCTTACATCCACCTTCTTTTACTGCATATCGCATGACTTGTTTTATTAATGTTACTAAATTTTGAACTGTTGATTTCTTAAGTGATTGTTTTTCTTTTCCCCCATATTGTTGCCAATGTAAAACAGCTTCTTGGATACATTTTTCATTTATTTCCGAAATTTTATATTCACCTAGTACTGGTATAATATAGTTTTCTATTTCATACAAATAATAAGTATAGGTAGACTCCTTTATATATTTTTTCTTCGACAATATCCACTCTCTCAATACATCCTTTGTCAACTGATTCTTTGTCATTTCTTTAATCCTCCATACAAAAATAATGTTCCTTATTTATTTTAAATAAGGGTTATCATTATCATAAAACAAGAGGATACTCATGCGATTATTTATAAAACAAAACAGATATTACTTTGCTTTAATATCCGGCATAGTCTTAGTCAATATTTTATTAATTTTTAATAATAATGTGTGGTGTGATGAAGCTTTCATCTTAAATGCATGCAAATACAACATTAAAGAACTATTAATTTACATTGCTAAATATGATATGCGTCCACCACTATACCTGGTATGCATAAAAATTTGGTCGTTAATATTTGGAATTGGAGTACCTCAATTCAAAATTTTTTCAATTATTCCGACCATCCTTGTTTTAATTGTTGGAATCCGATTTATAGAGTGCGATTTATATGGAAATAAAAAATATATTGCGACTATATACGCTTTACTAACAGGGTTATCTCCAATTGGTTTAACAAAAAATATTGAAATTACCATATATTCATGGGCTTTTTGCTTTGTGACTTGTAGCGCAATATACGCCTATAAAGCAAGCAAAAACACAAGCAGAAAAAATATGGTATTTTTTGTTTTGTTTTCGCTATTAGCCTCTGCAACGCACTATTTTGCCCTTGTTGCAGTCGCATATATGTATGTTTTTCTATTTGTATTCTTAATATACAAAAACAAGTGTTACATAAAAAATTGCATATATATGATTTTATTTACAATATTAGGATACCTCCCTATACTTCCTTTCTTCCTTTATCAGTTTGGAATTGCACGAAAAACCTTTTGGATTACAAAAGTAGATATATTTATTATACTGTCCAGTCTTCGAATGCCTTTCGAAGGAGAGAATGCTTTTAAATTCACAAATGAATTCACGATGTTTTTTATCATCCTTGGAGCAAGTGCCTTTGTATTTTGTCTTCAACATATAATTGAATCCAAATCTTCAAAAAAAGCATTGGATTCAGACATCGTATTCTGTTTATGTATATGCGGCATCCTTTTATTATTTTTACTTACTGCATATATTGTTTCCAAAGTCATTCGTCCATTATATGTGACACGATATTTTTATAATGTTACCGGGCTATATTGGCTGCTTCTATCAATCATGAGTGAACGTATGTTAAAAAACAAGAGCTTCTTTGTGATTGGATTAATATTGACGATGTTTATATTTGCATACCCACAGGTATATCATCGCGAATATGCTATCGAAACCCAAAATTCCGTAGCTTATCTGCAATCATTAGTTCAACCTTCAGACATCTTTATTAACAACAAAGAAGAATGTGCAAGCTGGGTATTAAATTATTACTTTCCTGACAATGATACTTTTATTAATTGTTCAGAAGGCATTTATTATAAAGACTATATATTTGATTTTTCATCTCTAAATCGAACGGCATGGTATTTATGTAATGGCGACTTTGATCTGGACGAAAACATGTTGGAATCAAACCATTTAATCTGCGAAAAATATGGAACTATCAATCTTGATAATTACTATTATTTTACGCTCTATAAAATATCAGCAAATAAACAAGGGGATTAATTATATGAAGTTATCTATTTCAAATATTGCATGGACCAAAGAACACGACAATGAGATTTATACTTATTTAAAAGAAAAGCAAATACAAGGACTCGAAATCGCTCCAACCAGAATATTTCCGTTCTTACCATATGATCATATCAAAGAAGCAAATCGTTTTTCTCAAGATCTCTATAAGCAATATGGATTGACGATCTCTTCCATGCAATCTATTTGGTATGGCAGATCCGAAAATCTTTTTACTTCGCAAAATGAAATTGACGCGTTAACCATATACACAAAAAAGGCAATTGATTTTGCGGAAGCAATTGGTTGTAAGAATCTAGTTTTTGGATGTCCGAAAAATCGCAATATTAACACACCTGAAAATCGCTTAATGATGCCAAACGTAATTTCCTTCTTTGAAACTGTAGGAAGTTATGCATATAAACACAATACTATTTTTGCAATAGAACCAAATCCAACGATTTACAACACCAATTATATAAACTCGACACCAGAAGCATTCGAGTTAGTGGATACTTTAAATAATCCCGGCATAAAAATCAATTTGGATTTAGGTACCGTTATTCAAAATGAAGAGGATATTACGAATTATGATTTATCTAAAGTAAATCATATCCATATAAGTGAACCCGGTCTAAAGAAAATTCAAATCCGAAATATACACCCCCTTCTTTTCCAACTGGCAAAGAAATACAAATATGACGGGTTCATATCTATTGAAATGGGATGTCAGGAATCCTGTGACATCATCAAAGAAACCATTGAATATGTATTACAGTTAAATAAATGCGAGGGATAAACAAATGAGCTGTTACGATAAGATAATAATTGGCGGCGGAATATATGGATTGTATTCCGCTCTTCGATGCGCCAAAAAAGGTGAAACTATTATTGTTTTGGAATATGATGACACCTGCTTTAAACGTGCCACTTATATTAACCAGGCAAGAGTGCACATGGGATATCATTATCCCCGTTCCTATTCCACCGCAATTAAATCTGCTGGGTATTTTCAGCGTTTTAACGATGACTATGGTTTTTGCATAAACTCCAGTTTTGAAAAAATCTATGCTACTTCATCGGAATTTTCTCATACCAACGGAGATGAATTTTATAAATTCTGTGAAAATGCAGATATACCTTGTCAGGAAATAATCCCCGACAACATCTTTAAACATGATTGTGTGGATGCAGCCTTTTTATGTGAAGAATATACATATGATGCACATATTTTATTGCAATATTTTTTAGATGAACTTAAAAAGTTCCCGAATGTCACTATAGAAACAAATGCCAGAATCGAAAACGTTACAAAAAAAGACTCGCATTGGCAATTACAAGTAAAAAAATTAGGTATTATTGAATCCGCATATGTATTAAATGCAACATACGCTTCTGTAAATCAGGTACTTAGAAACTTTGGATTTGAAGATGATTTTTTCAAAATTAAGTATGAACTTTGTGAAATTATTTTATGCAAAGCCGGAATGCAGTTAAAGAACAAAGGCATTACTGTTATGGACGGTCCCTTCTTTTCCATTATGCCTTTCGGTAAAACCGGATATCATTCCTTAACTGCCGTTTCATCTACCCCTCATTACACATCCTATGACGAGGTACCAACATTTAAATGTCAAAGCCAAAGTAATGGATTTTGTAGCCCTGCTCAATTAGGAAACTGTAATGATTGTATTGCAAAGCCATTAAGTGCATGGCCGTACATGTCAACTTTAGCAAAAAAATATTTATCAGATGATTTGCAATTTACATATAGCCACTCTTTATTCTCGATGAAACCAATTTTATCTGCAGCTGAAGTTGATGACTCAAGACCTACCGTCATAAAGGTCTTTTCAAAAGATCCGTTTTTTATCAGTGTATTATCCGGGAAGATAAACACCGTTTATGATATGGATGATTACTTGGATCTGCAATAGTTTTCAGAAGGAGAATCTTTATTTATGAAAGAAAATAATTTTTTATCAGTTGTTTTATATTGTCACGAAATAGCGCAAGAAACTATTTCATACTTTTCCAAAGCATTATATGAAGGATTACTTCATAATTTTAAAAATTATGAAGTAATCCTTGTAAATGATGCCTGTCACGAAGAGAAACTAAATGATTTATCCAATGAACTTAATAAATATGTAGAACATAACACTATTTCTATTATAAAATTCCCTCATTTTGTTGGTATCGAAGTGGCTATGACGGCAGGTGATAATCTGGCAATTGGTGATTATATCTTTGAAATAGACAACATAAATGTACATTTCAGCAAAGATACACTCATGTCTGCTTATCACGCTCTCATGAAAGGAAACGACATTGTATCTATCGAGCCTACGCATATAAAGAAGAAATTATCGTCCACTATATTTTATAAGCTCTACAACCATGGTGTTTCTGAAGAACAAAAAATTGGACATGATATTTTTCGTATAATCTCAAGACGTGCATTTAACAGAGTGAAAGCTTCTATGAAAACAATACCATATCGTAAAGCCAGCTATACTTCTTGTGGGTTAACGCATCTACTCTTAAAAGATGACAGCATTGTCATCGCCAACAAAAGGCATGATAAAAATGTTCTCAAAAACCGTACCACTTTGGGCATAGATACATTACTGATATTTACAAATACCATTCAACGATTTGCAATCACTATCAGCCTTATATTCCTTGCTTTAACCATACTAATTGCTGGCTATACCATTTATATATTTGTATCAAGTTCTCCAGTAGCCGGATGGACGCCTATCATGCTTTACCTATCTATTGGATTTTTTGGTATATTTGCCATGCTTGCTATCGTTCTAAGATTCCTGTCTGTTATCTTAGATATTGTATACAAAAAGGAAAACTATAAATATGAATCAATTAGAAAGGTTTAATCCCATGTTTTTAAATATATTGCTCCCAGTTTACAATGAAGAAAAACGACTCCAACATGGAGTAATCGGAACGATTGACTATTTACAGTCAATCGGGTTTTCCGACTATATTGTAACCATTGTGGATAATGGTTCTACTGACAAAACCAGTGTGATAGCAAAAGAATTGGAAAAAACATATGACAATGTTAATTATCTGCAATTATCGGAAAAAGGTGTTGGTATTGCGTTTAAAAAGGGGGTAGAACATAATGACTGTGAAATCGTGGGTTATATGGATATAGACCTATCAACAGATGTTCATCACCTGAAAGACGTAATTACTATATTTAAATCTCATCCTGAAATTGACATGATCAACGGCTCCCGTTTAAATAAAAAATCAGATACAAACGGAAGAAAATGGTACCGTAATATAACATCCCATGGACTTACCTTTATGTTAAAGATTTTCTTGAAATTAAAAGCCAGCGACTCAATATGCGGATTTAAATTCTTCCGTAAAGAAGTCATTGAAAAGCTTATCACTCAAACAAGCCATAATAACGGTTGGTTCTATGTAATAGAAATTCTATTGCGTGCCGAAAAGCAAAATTATACTATTTACGAAATGCCTGTCAGATGGACTGATGACTATAATACAACCGTTCACGTATTCAAATTGATTCGGAATTATGTCTCTAATATTTTTCGTTTACGAAAATTATTTAAAAAAGAACACTTACTTTAGATGAAAGGAATCTTAAAATGAACTCGAATATTGCACTTGTAGGATATACAGGATTTGTAGGAAGCAATATTGCTTCTTCCTCCCAAATTTCCAACTTATATAACACCAAAAATATTTCTGCATCGTATGGTACTAATCCAGATACTCTAATTTATGCTGGTCTCCGTGCAGAAAAATATATTGCTAACAAATATCCAGAAAAAGATAAGGAGTCTATCAATATTGCCATCGACAATATTAAAAAAATCAATCCAAAAAGAGTAGTCTTCATATCAACTATTGATGTATATGATACTCCCGTTAATGTTACTGAAGACGATATACCTAACCTAGAAAATCTTTTACCTTATGGTATAAATCGCTATTTCCTGGAAAATTGGATTCGTGAAAATTTTAACGATTATTGTATTCTTCGACTTCCGGGGCTTTATGGAAAAAATCTGAAAAAAAATTTTATTTATGACTATTTAAATAAAATACCGTATAAATTAACTGAATCAAAATTTCACGAATTAAACAGCTACAATACTGGTCTTGCCACTTATTATACACTTGGCAATGATGGTTTTTATCAGTGTAATTCTCTTGATTCTTTACAAAGAGCAAGCTTAATTAAGATACTCGATAATATTGGATTTTCAGCATTAAACTTTACCGATAGCCGCGGAATTTTTCAATATTATAACCTTGCAGATTTGTGGAAACACATTCAAATTTGTATAAATAACAACATTAAAACTATGAATATTGCAACAGAGCCAATTTCAATTAGTGAACTGTACAGTTATTTATGTGACAAACCTTTCAACAATGAGATTACTATGTCACCCCCTTGCTATGATTTCAAAACGAAATATGATTGCCTGTTTTCTGGCTCAAACGGATATATATTGAACAAAGAATATGTATTAGCGGATATTAAAAATTTTGTTAAACAAAACCAAATGCATTCATAAACAGAGGAATCTTAAATGCTACAAACAAAAAAATTATTTAAGTTTGAAATTATATACACCCTTCTTACCATTATTTTATTGATACACACTTGCCCATCTTATGAGCAGCTCAATGATTTTTGGAGAAGCTATATTGCAAATTATTATGTTATAAACTATGATCTGGCCGGAGGTTTTATAGCCAGAGGTCTCATTGGATCTATAACAAGTTTTTTCTTTAATTATATTAACTCGAAAATATATTATGGCTTTTTCATAATGTTTTATTTTATGGTATATGAAGTACTTGGATTATTGATTATTCGAGGATTAAAGAAATCCTTCTCTCCGGAGTTATCTTTTTTTATAACTATATTAATGATGTATAATCCTGCATCTATAAACTATATGGTTGATTTTGCAAGACCCGATATATATCTTGTCATTTTAACCATTATTGCCATGCTATTGATTCGCAATGATAAATTTGTCATTCTAGTTCCTTTTTTATGTATTATTGGAATGCTCATTCATGAAGGATTTATTGTAATATTTGTTCCTGTAATTGCAACCTACCTTTTATTTACCTATTGCAAAAAAAAGGAAAACATGTACATTATTAGCTTTGTTTTATTAGTGCTGTTCAGTATTTGTTCTTTTATATTGATTTTCAAATACGGGAAGCAGGACTTCGCAAATTATAGTGAATTGCAAGCTCTTATGCAAAAACATACGGATATTCCTCTGAATCCTAACATGCTTTCTTTTGAACACGGACCAATGAAACAAGATCTGCAACAGATAAGCATCAACGAATTATCCTATTATAAAACTATTATTGCATTAGTTTTTTATGTATTGTTATTTTTCCCGTTGGTTCTTTTGTATAAGAATGTTCTTAAAGGGATTCGACTGCAATGCAATGCCATTATTGCAATTTTATATTGGATTGCTCCATTCTCGGGATTAATGATGACATTTGCCGGAGTAGATTATGGGCGTTGGTTTAGTATGGCTTTTACTTGTCTTGCAATTCAGGCATATTTTTATATGACTGATCAAAAAGGATCTACAATCAAAGGTTATTGTGATTCAAACGAACATTCTATAATATTTAAACTTACTATACTATTATTTATTTATCTTATTGTGGGATCATTGGGTGACATTCACGAACACTTTGCGTTTCTTGAAAAGATAAACAATTTTTTTAATTACATTTTTTTTAACAATGCAATTACTCTATCGTAATAATAAAGGTGATTTATGCTAAAGATATTATTTAAATACAAACAATTTTTATTGTACGCTCTTTTTGGTGGGCTGACCTTTGTTGTTAGCGTCATGTCATATGGATTTTTTTGTACACTTTTAGCTTTTAATGAGCTTTTCTCAAACCTATTATCTTGGATTCTTGCCGTAAGTTTTGCCTTCTTTACCAATAGAATCTGGGTGTTTCAATCACCCACAAATACTAGTAGAGAATTCTTTCATCAATTATTAAAATTCTTTTCCAGTAGACTTGCTACCCTTGGAGTAGAAGAAATCATTCTTTTGTTATTTGTAACTATTATGCATCTGCCAAACATGCTGGTAAAAATTGCTGCACAGATCATTGTAATTATTTTAAATTATATACTGAGCAAAAAAGTAATATTTACTTCAAAAGCAAAGACAAACGACTAGAGCACCTCATCATTTAATAATCCTACGCTGACAGAAAATCCGCAAAATACACAAGCTTCACACCATTGATATTACCCACAACAAATCCGTCAAGTATTACGACGTATTCGGGTAAAGTCTCAACTAATAATACCGTCTCTTTGAATGGTTCACTCCGAATTATCCGTGTTTAATTCCCGCACATACGCTTTGACTTTTACAAAGGCAAGTGAACAGAGCAGCACCAGAATAACCTTTGCTGCCGCCATACTTTCCCAGCCCCACCCAAGAGGAATGGCAGCATATACTTTATTCCAATCTAAAAATCTCAAATCATAACAATGAAATGCCAGAATAACCATGCTGTTTTTTCCACACCATGCAAAAAAACGGGAAATGACCGGGATTTTTTCTATACATTCGGATATAAAGATAACTACAATACTACCTGCAAGCGCAGTAACAATACAGATTATCCCTCCCGGATATCTTCTTATAGCCAGTTCGAGCCAATATCCATTCAACGTCAACAAAATCCAGACCACCATGCCCACACATGCGATATATCGCTTATATGGTAAGAAGAACCTTTTTCTATGGATAAAATCCCCAAACCACATAAATATCTGGGCAAACAACGCAATATCGAGACTCCATGGCAAAAATGAAATATTTGTACCAATATAATACCCTGTATACGTCAATAAGCAAACAGCAAGAAACCGGATTATTTCAGGTGCTTTTTTAAGCACTCTCATACTAACAATATAAATCATTCTGGCTGCAAATAAACATACAACAAACCAGACCATCCAAACCGACTCAAACCATGGAAATAATTCGCTTTTTTTGCTAATTCCTCCTATCATGTCAAGGATACGTGCTCCGAACACGCGATAATTTGTCGACATATCATCGTTTATATTTACGCACAGCATGGCTGTCACAACACACACAAGAATATAAGGAAGCAAAAGCGATTTTGACGATCGTTTCAGATTATAACCAATCTGATAATTCTTTATAAAATATGCATTTGCCACGAAAAAAACCGGCATATGGAAAGAAAAAATAAAATTTCGCAACTGTTGCGGAATTGAAGCAACATGACCCACAATCATGATTAATATGGTAATTCCCTTTACAATATCCCAGCTAAGCATACGCTTACCGTTATCTTCCATGCACACTACCGCTCCTTGTATCCCAACACTTTTCTAACAAGCTTTACTTTTGACAGCACAATTGTTCCAACAATAATCCCTGACAACTTTATGAAGATTCTGATATACAGATACATTTGATCTGTTAATTTGATGCCAGCCTCTGTCAGATATCCATATATTCTCCCGTACGGAACCAGATCTAGCTCAACAATATGCAGAATTAACATCAACAAACTATATCTGCCCAGATAAGCCAATCCCTTTCCCAAGTGTTCAAACTTCGCATCTATCTGCCCAGAAATCAAAATGATGCAGATGCAGGCACAGACAGACGCAAATATGTCACTACCCCCGCGTCCTACATCACAATGTACAAGCCAAAAAGATTGAAAGCTCCGGATAAACGCATACCATATCCAAAAAGCAGCAATAACGAGAAAAGTCTTTGCCTCCCTACTCATATCTGCAAGCAGCTGTTTGATGATGTTTTCTTCTTTATGATACAGCCAGCCTATATACATAAAAAGGGAAACTTTCCTGCATAAGGAACAATAGAATATTTCTCTACTGAGTTATCCATTGAATTAGTACCTTGCCCATATATACCAATTAATACCATTGAGGATTTGTCTACCAAACCTTGAGATACTGAAGCCATAGCTCTATTCACTAGAGACTCATATGATAATTCATTATCTTCTAATACATTTGTTTTTGACAGGTTTCTAGAATCCTTGGGTGTTGGGTATAATGGGTCTACTGATTTCTTGTACAGAGAATAGAACGAATTAGATTCATTCCAGAAAGCTCTGAACTGTACTGGGTTCTGTACAGGCTCTTCCAAAGGTGTATGGTAAGCAAATACAATCACATCCTCATTAGAACCCTTTGAGCCTTCAATATTAGGTATACTAATATTAGCACTATCAGAAATATAGATTGTACCATCCCTTGCTATACAACCAAAATTTGTATCTGGTCCTTCACCAGAATCTGCAGCTTTAGTCATATACCTTGAAAGGATTCTATCCTTTATTGCTTGATATGCAGGAGAAGTAGGTTCTCCATTAGGCAAGAGAGTGATTGCATTATTTACAATCGTTGCAGAACCAAATCCACAAAATGGACCAATGCCTACTGGTGCAGCTATAGCTTCAGCTGCATCCTTAGACTTTATTATACCTTCATAATCAAAATAGGTTTTCATAATGTATCTTCGTTATTGTTATTACTCTTATATTCTTTCGATTGGTTTTTCATATCTTGGAAAGCCTCTCCTACAGCCTTGAACTTGAAGGTTATCAATTTCCAAAAGATAGACCAGATACTGTACTTCTTTTCTACACCATGTAAAGTACAGATATGATTATAAATACTATCTATTTCAAAACAGTAACATAATACCATTACCGTTATAGATACTGTTATTGGATTTAATCCGTAAGGTTCTCCGATGGCTTTACCTATTACGGCACCCAGTAAGATGTAACACAGGTAATCAATGATTTTATTAAGAGTTCTTCTCCCGGCTCTAGATTTTCTTATTTCAATCTTCTTTGCCCTACTTGCAGATATCCCAAACCAAAAATCTGTAAGTATTAGTACAAAGGCTAATAAAATCATCCACCTCAAATCAAAGATAATGGCATAACATTCAGAAGTGAATCCAATGATACCAGTTTTAAATAATGTGTTAAAAGAGCTGCTTTCCATTTTGTTTATTCTATTTTAAGTGACCATTCTGTTCCTTCCGGAACTAATATATTAATACCTTGTTCCGAAATATCATTGGATTCCCAAGTAAGTTCTGTCTTATCAACTACATCCAACAGGTTTACTATGAATACTGCTTTAACTGCAGGATTAGCTTTCACATAGAAAGTATGTTTACCTGGTAAATTAGTAAAGAATTGATAAGGACTTGGATGAACTACATCTGGAGCTGTCTCATATACAATATCCGAAACTTCTCCAGTATCTGAAGTACATGTTACGATAGTAGATACTTCTTGTACATCTTTGCTTAGTTCTGCACTTACTGGATTACAAGTTAAAATATACTTAGGTATAACATCCTTAATCGTAAGGCTTACTACTGAACCTTGATAATAAAACTCATAATTACCTGCTTTATCGAAAGTGATAAGAGTGTTCGAATTGTATTTCTCAGATGAACCCTCTAAGTCAATCCCAGTTATCATATTACCACCATCTCCCCAACGTAGGTAGAATTGGCAATTCTTGGATTTGGTTAATTGATAGCCTGCCTTGATATACTTTCCTGCATCTGCTTCAGCTTCAGAGTAAGGTTCTAATTCATACCAATTCTCATCCTCTTCATTCAAAGGTTCTAACCACAAATAGGATTGAGGTCCCGGCGGCGATATGATCAGTGTGTGCAACAACCTGCCATCCTTGATCACATATGGCAGCAGGCAAGTCGCACAGCCCTTGATCTGATGGGATACCCGAATATTAATAAACGATATATGCTTCACGTTTCTTACTCTCCCATGCTCCAATACAACCTGACCGGCAACGCCGACGCGATGCCCGCCACACACTGTCACAAACCCCTGTCTCACTTCATCCTCATATGCATACAACGAGTAATCGGTCACTGCATCAATAATCCCCCGGATATCATCCGCAGTTACACGATATGCTTTTTTTCGATCGAGTGTCAGTCCCCCACAATTCTGCACAAAATATTCTCCCTGCACAAAAACCAGTATCAACGGCTCGCAGATCCGGAACCGAAGCTCTATCAGGGAGTTATAATCTATGTCAATCTGATTGATTATGTACCGAATACAAGGGGGGAGTAATTTCAAGATTTCATTTTTCACAGCATTCACCCCTACCATATATATATGCGGGATGCGGAAATATATGATTGTAAATTTTTGATTTTATCCGGATTGCAGATCGCACAATTTCTGCATGGCGGCATATTACACAAAAAAGCACGCTCCGAAACGGAACGTGCCTTTGATCATTCTGATTCAATTCGTAATTTTTAAATTACTTTGCTCTTGAAAGATACTTTCCTGTACGTGTATCGATCTTGATAATCTCACCCTGGTTGATAAACAGAGGAACATTCAATGTTGCACCTGTCTCAACTGTACATGGCTTTGTAGCGTTTGTAGCTGTATTTCCTGCTACACCCGGTTCACACTCTGTAATCTCAAGCTCTACAAAATCAGGACCTTCTACTGCAAATACATTTCCTTCGTAGATAGAAATCTTACATGTCATGCCTTCCTTAACAAACTTCATAGCGTCACCAACTACGCTCTCATCGACAGGAATCATCTCGAATGTCTCCTGATCCATGAAGTAATACAGGTTACCATCTCTGTAAGAGTAATCCATATCCTTACGCTCGATATATGCAGAATCGAACTTTGCTGTAGGGTTGAAACTTGTCTCTCTGATTGCACCTGTGATAATATTCTTATACTTTGTACGAACGAATGCAGCACCCTTACCCGGCTTTACATGCTGAAACTCTATTACCTGACAAGGCTGACCATCACATACAAAAGTCACACCATTTCTGAAATCACTTGCTTCCATAATTATCCTCCTAAAATAACATATACATTCGAAATTAAATACATTCAGTATCTTTGTTATTCTAATATACCTAATAAAAATTTTCAATAACTTTTCCGGAATTTCTGAAATTTTTCATTAAAAACCTAT
>OGXM01001244.1_pt1 | contig 14485 bp, 10 predicted proteins | sample 1576271 | NCBI WGS metagenome assembly OGXM01 (sample SAMEA3541579, study PRJEB24748) | human gut metagenome | biome: human gut; feature: human-associated habitat; material: faeces | place: China | collected 2012 | reverse complement strand
TTTCTCACTGTTCAAGCGGTTTCAGGCTTTCTCAAGTACCCTCTGTTTTTGTGCCTCTCGTTTGAGTGCTTGTCTATTATATCACGCTTTTCGAGCTTTGTCAACAGCTTTTTCATTTTAATTTTGCACAAATGGTTTTAAACCGTTATATTCTCCGATTGTGCAAAATGTAAACAACCACAATATACAGTTTTCCGCTATCAACATTTAGTTATCAACAGCCGCATTCCTGTATGTTGAAAACTCGTTCATTCTTTCCGTAAAGCTAAAAACAATGCCGCCCTTTAAGGACGGCACCGATAAAAATCCTATTTTTCCTCGTTCAGTTCGGAAATTATTCTGACAAAGCTGTCAATATCATTAAAGTCACGATATACCGAAGCAAATCTGATATACGCCACCTTATCTATATCCTTCAGCCTTCGCAGTACCAGCTCGCCGATCTCGTCCGACGATACTTCACGTCTGAACTGGTTCTTCAGTTCCTGTACAATATCCTCAACCATTTTTTCAAGGTCTTCGATCTGTACCGGACGTTTCACCGTAGCTCTCGCAAGCCTGTTTATCAGCTTGTCACGATCAAAAGGTTCAATGGTATTATCCTTTTTCACAACCATAAGCGGTATTGTTTCCACCATTTCATAGGTCGTAAAACGGCACTTGCACGACAGACATTCACGTCTTCTGCGAATTTTATTTTCCGCAGGGCGACTGTCTATTACCTTGCTGTCCTCATATCCGCATTCCGGGCATTTCATCTGTTTTCCTCGCTTTCGCTCTGATCCTCACGGTTTCCTTTTCCATATTCCTGTATTTATGTATTTTAACACACTTTCGCAGCTTTTTCAAGCGTTTTCTGTAATCAAAGACCCATCTTATACTTATCGTATATCTTTTTCATATTATTCGCACACACGGCAAGCTCGTCATAGCTGCTGTAGTTCTCACGGTAAAGCTCTACGATCATTGCTTTATCGTACTTTATTTTTTCAAGTTCGCCGAAAAGACGGTTGAAGTTAAAGCTGCCCTTTCCTATCGGCAGGCAATCGCAGCCTGCGTTTCCGTCGCTTACATGAAGATGTACGACCTTGTCACCTATTATATCCATAAGCCTGAACGGATCTACATTGCTCCTTCTCGCCTGTTTGAGATCTACAACAAATCTGACCTCGTCGCCGAGTTGTCCGATCATATCCTCGATAAATCTTACACTGCTGCTCTTGCAGTAGCAGATGTTTTCCTGTGCCACCGTAACACCGAATTCTTTTGCGAGGCGGAACAGACGCAGATAGCGTTCCATGTACCTTTCATCAGGTACCTTTGAGCTTAGGATAGCTCCGTGCAGAACAAACACATCCGCACCGATCTCCGCCATAACCTCAAAATACCTCTTGTAAATATCTATCAGATATTCGGTTCTGCGTGGATAATCGCCGAAAAGAAACAGCGTTTCCATAGGCGAAGAAAACGGATGCATGGATATTACGTTCATCCCGTATTCACCGATGATCCTTCTTAGTTCAACAAGCACCTGCCCTTCAAGCTCGTCTATCGAATTTACGAATATCTCAACATTTTTTACACCCCGCTCGGCAAGCTCATAAAGAGCCTTTTCTGTTTCAAGAGGGTACAGACAAGCCGTTGATACGCCAATATCCATTTTCGTTACTTCCTTTCTGAAAATCAGCCCGCCAGAGAACAAATGTTCCCTATTATTGATATGATTAGCGGTAATACATACACCGCCGCCAGCACCGCAACAAGCAATGCATAAATGCCAATCCTGCACAGACCTTCCACCTTATCGGCGATTGCCGTTATCTTTTTACGGAATATAATGTACAGTGCCAGTGCCGCAAAGCCTGCAACGCTCAGCACAATACCCGGTTTAAGTCCCTTCGGGCAGAAGCTGAAGGCTATATCATTTTTGCCTTCCTCCAGCTTTACCGCCATAAAGCCCGACATAGAACGGTATATCTCAGCAGGCTTTCCGTTTATTGTCGCAGAAAATCCGTCGTCATACGGCACCGACAAAAACAGCCACTGACCGCTTTTTGCATTGTCTGCTGTTCCGCTTATATTTCCACCGTCAACCTTAAGATCGGCGGTTTTTGTTTTATTGATAGCTTTCTCCAGCTTATCGAGCGACAGTCCGTAAATACCATAACTTGAGCAATAAGTGCTTTCGTTTACGTCAACGTCTATGCTTACCTTCTCATTTTCGAAAGTACCGAGATATAAAAGTCCGTTGCTGTCTTTATTCGGAAACGACAGATCCTGCTTGATGCCGTTTACATATATTGCAAACGAACCGTTGATATGCTCGTTGATATTTCTTGTCACAAGATCAAAGCAATCGAAATACAGTGCCTGCTTTTCACCTATATCCAGCTTGTAGCTGAGCGTTGCTATGCGTGTATCGCTCTTGGGTGTGAAATAATATATTCCGTCACGATGAGCATACCTTATATTCTTTTCTCCGGTATGCTCATACTCGGTAAACAGCAGTTCGTTGCCCGTATCAAGCAGATTCTTTGCAAGATATTCCTGTATAACTATGCGTTCCGCCTTAGGCAGCTCCGTACATTGTGACAGATCGCTGTCGGTCACTATTCCGAGCGGAAGATAATATTCGCTCTCATAGATCGAATAGTTCTTGTCACGATAAATCACAGGCTCTCTTGCGCTGAATTTCTCTATATAATATTTTATATTCATAACGGCATCGGTAAGAGCCGTGCCTCCGTTGCCGGTTACCTCCATCCAGTAGGACGAATAGCCGAGCCGTTTCATCGCAAACATATAATCCTCCGATGTAAGCGAGGTGTAATGTGCGATGGTGGGATAGCCCAGTCCGCCTATAAGATTTGCGTCAAAATATTTCTTCGGCCACTGCGTCAGCTTCACCCTGTAAAAATCATCGTCCTCAGGGATTTTTCCTTCAAGCTCTATCGCATTGTTGTACTTGACGGGAGTATATGCCGATGCGCCTATATACACGTTTGCGTTGAAAACGCTCTCCGCTACAACAATTACAGCCAGTACAGAACAAACCGATTTGAAAGTAAGCTTCTTGAAAACGCCGAAAGCCATAGTCAGAACATACAGTGCCGTAAATCCGCAGAAGATAATCAAAAGCAGTACGAATGACTCCGAGCTTCCCCACAGTGTCGAAACATATGAATCCAGTTCGTATCTGCAATTACAGTAGTACCATATCGTAAAACCGAAATAGATAACGCCGGCGGCAGTTATTCCGATAAGATAAGGCTTTTTATTCTTTTGCGCATAATCATCAGGCTTTGTATGCGACAGCTTCACCGCCGCAAAGGTCAGCATCATAAGCGTAGTCATATAGCCGTACCGCATAGGGAATGCCATATAGTCGCCCGTGTGCCACATCTTGTTTATCGGCTCAAACACCACCGGCAGAAGCGTAAGGAACGAAAGCAGCGCATAGAATCTGCTGTTCTTGCTCTTCCTTCGCAAAAAATACACGATGAAAGCCGCAACGGAAAATCCCGTACAGAAAATAAGCGGCAGATTTGTATATATCCCTGCAAATACCGCAGAATCAAACAGGCCCTTGAGTATGTTCGCTCCCCTTGCAGACGAAAGATACTGTACAAAGCTCGGAAGCCATACAACAGCGGAAATCAGCGCCGCTATACCGCATCCGATAATAAACCTCGGCGCAATGCCCTTTGTACTGCCCTTTTTTCTGTTAAGAAAAATGTAAACGCCGAAATACAGTATCGTGAACAATACCACCATATAGCTGAGATAATAATTCAGCACCAGCATTCCGACAAGACAGAATATAAGTCCGCCTGTGCGTTTACGCTTTACGAGCGAATTGAACGCTATCAGCAGCAACGGGAAGAAGTACATTACATCGAGCCATACCGTGTTCTGATAGAACAGCATAGAGTAACCGCTGAACGCATACATAACGCTGAAAAGCGCCGAATATGTCACATCCAGCTTTTTATGGCAGGTGCGGAAGTACGCATTTGCGGTTATCGCACAGACAGCCATTTTCATAAGCGTCATAATATTCATGAACAGCATCATGTCCGCCTTGTCTACAAATGCAACAAGAAGCGAAAACGGACTTGATATAAAGAACAGGAACACGCCGAGGAAATTCATTCCGCCGGCATTCTGCCAGTTGAAAAAGAAATCCCCCTTGCCCTCAAGTATGTCCTTGAAGTCGAGCAATAAAGGAAGCACCTGCTGGTGCATATCGCACCATGCGAGCGTTTTATCTCCGAACGGATAAAGCCCGCTGCCCGCAAATACCGCAAGTCCTATGACAATTACCGCTATCGGCGGAATTATCAGCGTCAGCAACAGCTTCGGACTGCGTATAAGCTTACCGAAATGTGTTGTGATTTTTTTAGTAATATCTCTTTTCAAAATATCCTCCGGGATTTTTAAAAATCTCTCCCATTTGGTTTTTATGAATATCTGTCTAAATTCAAAAGCCGCAAAGACTTTATGTGCTATGCGGCTTTTATTTTTGATTGAATTATCAGCCGCAGGTGATTATACCATAAGCTTCTTTGTGTCTACCGTACCCTTTGAAGCAAGATTCTTTGTATCCTTCTTGCTTTCGCCGTTTCCTGCATTTGTATAATTCTTGCCGTGCTTCTCCTGCCAGAGTACCCACAGGGGACCCGAGATGCACAGTGAAGAATAGGTACCGCAGATAAGACCTGCCATCATAGGAATAGCAAATGTCATTATCGAGGTTACGCCGCAGATTGCGCATACAACGCAGATTGCGAGTACGGCAAAGGCTGTTGTAACAGTTGTGTTTACAGAACGTGTTATCGACTGAGTGATACTCATATTAACAAGTTCCTTGAGTGAAAGCGAGTTGCCGTAAAGGTTACGGTTCTCTCTGATACGGTCATATACAACGATTGTATTGTTGATAGAGTTACCGAGTACGGTAAGAACGACCGCCATAAAGTTTGCGTCGATAGGGAAACGGCAGAACACGAACACAGCATAAACCATGAAGCAGTCGTGAACAAGGGCTACCAGTGCAAACACACCTGCCGAAAGGCCGCCGATCTTCTTGAATCTGAACGCAATATAGATTACAAGCAGTACAAACGAGAATAATACTGCAACAAGGCACTTAAGGAAGAACTCCGCACCTGATGTGGGATTGACATCCTGGCTGTTTACAAGCGTAAGGCTGTTATCCTTGAAGGTCTGCTGGAGCTTATCCGATAAAGCTGTCTGCTTATCTGCTGTAAGTCCCTCTGAAGACGAGAATGAGATTTCAACGACTTCAAGCGAGCTGTTCATAGAAGAACCTGTAGTTACCGTAACAGCACCGTAATTTTCGCCCTCAACCGTCTTCTTTACCGCATTTGTGTCAATTTCGCCGGTATAGCTGTAGGTCAGCATTGTACCGCCCTTGAATTCAATAGCCATTTCAATGCCGAATACGCAGTTGAAGATAACCGTAATTACAGCAATGACGATCGGTATCAGAAAGAGTATCTTTCTGTATCCTATAAAATCAAATACTTTTTTGTTATTCATTTTGAAGCACCGCCTTCCGTTGCGGCAGCCTTTTCAGCGGCACGCTTCTTTGCAGATTTTCCGCCGTAGAGAGCGGGATTTCTGAATATCTTGAATCTGGAAAGCGACATTGTCATAAGTCTTGTCGCAAATATGCCGAACAGGAAGTTCAGTATTACGCCGACCATCAGAGTATAGCCGAATGAGTAGATAGTACCCTCTGTCGAAGCACCGAACATGAAGAATACGGGCTTCAGTATAGTAGACGCAAGGCTGTCGGGAGTACCGAAAGCACCCATAAGTATGATAGCAACGATAATCATTGTGATATTACCGTCAAATACCGCACTGAACGCTCTCTTGTAGCCTGTAGCTATCGCTGTATCTATCGTCTTGCCGCTGTTTATTTCTTCCTTTATACGCTCACCCGTGATAACGTTAGCGTCAACGCCCATACCTACCGCAAGAATGATACCTGCGATACCGGGTATTGTCAGCGTAAAGCTGTTTGAGAACGGGAAGAAGCCTGTTATAGCACAGAATGTACCTGCAACCTGTCCGATAAGACCGATAACGGCTACAACACCGGGAAGTCTGTACAGTGATATCATGAATATCATTATAAGTGCAAATGCGATAACGCCGGCGATTGCCATAGCGTCACGGGCACCCGTACCGAGTGTGGGCGAGATAGTGCTGAAGCTTGATGTTTCCAGCTTGAACGGTAACGCACCGCCGTTTATCTGGTCTGCAAGCGCCTTAGCCTCATCCGCCGTAAAGTTACCGCTGATTGTAGCCTCACCGCCGCTGATTTCCTCTTTGACCGAAGCTGTGGATATACACTTGTCATCCATATATGTCGAGATGTATCCCTTTGATGATGCGAGCTTCTTTGTAGCCTCTGCAAACTTCTCCTTGCCGCTGTCCTTCAGCTTTAAGGATACCATATACTCATATTCCTTACTGTTTCCGCTCTTGAGCTGATATACGGCAGAAGCCTTTTCAACATCCGAGCCAGAAATGATAAGTGGCAGATCCTCATACGTCTGACCGTTGGAAAGTGATTTTTCCGAGCCCTCTCTGAAGGTGAGCAGTGCGGTAGCACCAAGCTCCTTTACAGCCGCTTCCGGATCAAAGCTGTCATCCTCAGCCTGCCACGGGAAACGCACGATTATCTTATCACTGTTATAATCAACATAAACCTCATAGTCTGTTATGTTGTTTGCAACAAGTCTTGTTTCAACGATTGACTTTGCCGCATCGACCTCTTCATCGGTCGCATCGTAATCTGCCGGTGACGTAAATGTAACGTCGACACCGCCTCTGATATCAATACCCCAACGAATATCACTTACACCTCTTATAATAGTGTTCGTGAAATCGCCGTACTGGGTATGAACACCGAAAAATACTATGCCTGTAAATGCCAGTATAACCGCCAGCACTATAAAGAACACAGGCTTTGCCACTCTTTTCAAATGTTTCACTCCGTTTCTGTGCCTCAGCACATCCTGTTAATTTATACATTACAGTATTATACTATAATGATTTCGATTAGTCAAGAAATAGTAAAGAATTTTTGCAATTTTCACAATCCGTTCATTATACGGAAAGCTCAGCCTTTTCTCCGAGAACATCCTTATTCTTTTCAAGGACAGGCTTTATACACCTGTCAAGGAATGCGCTCACCTGGCTTGCGCTTCTGCCCGTGTAATTTTCGGGAATGAGCTTTGCCTCGATTTCTTCCTTTGTCGTCATGAAGTCGGGATCTGCGGCGATTCTGTCAACGAGGTCGTTTTCTCCGCCTTCCTCCTTGATGACCTTACCTGCGGCAATGCTGTGCTGTCTTATCTTCTCGTGAAGCTCCTGTCTGTTTCCGCCCTTCATAACTGCGTCCATCATAATGTTTTCCGTTGCCATGAAAGGAAGCTCCTTCATTACTCTTGCACGGATAACCTTAGGATATACGACCAGTCCGTTTGTGATATTCAGCATAATGTTCAATATAGCGTCTGTTGCAAGGAATGCCTCCGCTACTGCGATACGCTTATTCGCACTGTCGTCGAGCGTTCTCTCAAACCACTGTGTACCTGCCGTGAATGCGGGGTTAAGAGTATCTATCATTACATATCTTGAAAGCGATGTAATTCTCTCCGCTCTCATCGGGTTTCTCTTATAAGGCATAGCCGAAGAACCGATCTGATTCTTCTCGAAAGGTTCTTCCATCTCCTTGAAGTTTGCAAGGATACGCAGATCGTTCGAGAACTTCGAACAGCTCTGTGCAATACCGCCCAGTACGTTTACTATTCTGCTGTCAACCTTTCTTGAATAGGTCTGACCGCTTACGGGTACGCACTGCTTGAATCCCATTTCCTCAGCTATCATCTGCTCCAGCTTTTCTATCTTTTTCTCATCTCCGTGGAACAGTTCCATAAAGCTCGCCTGTGTGCCTGTAGTACCCTTCTGACCGAGCAGCTTCAGATTACCCATCTGATACTCAAGATCCTCGAGATCCATCAGAAGCTCGTTCATCCACAGCGTAGCACGCTTGCCGACTGTAGTCAGCTGTGCGGGCTGTAAATGTGTATATGCAAGACAGGGCATATCCTTATATTTATCCGCAAAAGAAGCAAAGTTTGAAAGAACGTTCACGAGCTTTCTGTGTACTATCTTCATAGCGTCACGCATTACGATAACATCGGTGTTGTCGCCTACATAACAGCTTGTAGCGCCTAAATGGATTATGCCCTCGGCCTTCGGACAGCACTTTCCGTATGTATGAACGTGCGCCATAACATCGTGGCGGAGCTTCTTCTCCTCCTCAGCCGCATAAGCAAAATCAATATCATCAATATGCGCCTCAAGCTCGTCAACCTTTTCCTGAGTTACCTGCTCAAGTCCGAGCTTCATTTCCGCTCTTGCAAGTGCTACCCACAATCTGCGGAATGTCGAAAACTTCTTCTGTGCGGAGAATGTAAACTGCATTTCCTCACTTGCATATCTCGTACAGAAAGGGCTTTCGTAAGTTTCATAATTTGTCATTATAAATAACCGTCCTTTTCATCGGATTTTTTACTTTCCTGTGTCATCTGTATCTGCCGCCTGTATCTTTGGCGCATACAACGCTTCATCTGCACATACCGACACATTTTATATTGTATCACAAATTGTCCGTGTTCGCAATAGCAAACGTCATTTTTTCTCAAAACTTACCTTTCCGTATATCAGTCAACCGCCCTGCTTCACCCTACGGCAACATCGACCACAGCCGCCCTCCTTCACCCTAAGGCCACATTGACCATAACCGCCCTGCTTTCACTCTACGGCAACATCGACCACAACCGCTCCGCTTCGCCCTACGGCAACATCGACCACAACCCATCATTTCGCACAACAAAGCCGTTTGAACAGCTCTGCCGAAAATTTTTCGTATTTTTTTAAAAAAGCCCTTGACAAATACCCGAAAACCGTGTATAATGTTTACTGTTATCTGGGTGTGGCGCAGATTGGTAGCGCGCTACCTTGGGGTGGTAGAGGCCGCAGGTTCAAATCCTGTCACTCAGACCAGTTAAAAACCGCTTGATTGTCAAAATCAAGCGGTTTTTTGTTTACCGTTTTATCTCCTATATAAGCAGACTCTACGAATATATTCTATTAAATATAGCACCCTCACAACCCGGCATCGCCTGCCTATGCACTTATTCAAACCGCTTCGCTTTCTTTTTCCTTTTCTCCGTCCGTATACCGCCGGTCGCCATTCTCCCTGTCATACGCCTTCACCGAATATTTGCTGACATTCTTTACCGTTTCGCCGTCTATCTGCAATGCGGCAGGCGAATCAAACCGCACTGTGATTTCCTTTCCGGTCAGCACCTCTACCATCTCGGTATGGCTGATATGCTCCCCCTTGAAGATTGAAGGGAACACCATAAGCGTTTTCAGCTTCCCACTGCCGTGCATCACAACAACCGACAGCTTCCCCTCGGGATTGTTTCTGTCCTGTTGCGGAGCGGTCATCATACCGCCGCCGTAAAACCTGCCGTTCATTGTCGGCGCAAGCCATACCTTCTTATAGCTGTACTCCTTGCCGTCAACGTTTATAACCGCATTCGCCGGTCTGAAATGAAACAGCAGACCTTTTACCGCAATAGATGTATAATTTATCGGCTTGTCGGATTTTTCTCTCAGCTCATCGCCCGTTTCACAGCAATATCCGTCAATACCATAGCCTATAGCATTGATAAACCGTAAGCTTTTGCCGTTTACCGTTACGATCGGCAGATTTCTGACATATTCGTTTATCCTTACAGGCTCACAGCCCTGCTCCTTGCCGAGATCACGCAAAAAATCATTGCCGCTTCCCGTACCGTAATAATACAGCGGATTTTCATAAGGATACCCGTCGCTGTCGTTTATAAAACGGTTAAGCGTACCGTCACCGCCGCACAGCACAATATCGCTTTCGGGCGAAATACTGTCAAAAAATGTGCCGTACCCGCTTATCTGCGTCATATTGCAATATTTCAGTTCATCGTCCTTGTATATTTCCGTCAGCTTTTGTGCAAGCTCTGTTCCCTTCCCGTTGCACGATAAAGGATTATACAGTATGTATTTCACGCTCATATATACCTCCCCTTAAAACCGACAGCCCGATTGCTTATGATGTTATCGGTCCTTCGGCTCTTTCGGTCTTTTAGTTTTTGGTCCTTTTGGTATAGTATAACAAATTTAAACGGATTTTGCAATATATTGTTGTAATTTGTCAACACTTTGCATTAAAAATTGTATAAGTTGTTGCTTGTAAGCATCCTTGCCTCGTCAGCCGTTTGGGTTGCCACATCTGTGCATCGACAGCCATTTGTGCCGTTGCATCTGTGCAATGACAGCCATTTGTGCCGTTGCATCGTGCAACGGCTCTGTGTGGCTGTCTTTATGCATCCTTGCTTAAAACTTTGGGCGTTCATTTTATAAGGCATCCGTGCCTTACCCGCAAGTTGCGTGTTCTCCCTCCCGCCGCACCAAAAATAATATCCCGCTTGTTGAGCGGGCGAAAGTGTAGCGGGGTTGTCGAATCGTGCTTGCTCTGTTGGTTTCGCATCGTGCGAAACTTTGGGCAAGCACTATCACGCATCCTTGCGTTTGCGGTCGTTTGGGTCGCTGCATCGTGCAGCGACTTTGTGCGACCGCCATCGTGCATCCGTGCCTTACCCGCAAGTTGCGGGTTCTCCCACCCACCAACACACAAAAAGCGTAACCCCACTCATTGAGTGGGGTTACGCTTTTTGGTGCCGATGGCGGGGGTCGAACCCGCACGGTATTGCTACCAACGGATTTTGAGTCCGTCACGTCTGCCAATTCCATCACATCGGCTTATTAAAATACATCGTAAAACCGCATTGCATAACGGTAATAACGATTTCACAGTTTGATTATTATATCATAGCGGTAAAATGTTGTCAATAGATTTTCACTATTTTCCAAAATAATTTAGTGTTTTTTTATAAAAAGCCCTTGACAATTTGTTGAAAATGCCGTAAAATTAATATCGAGTAAATATCTATTATAACTCAGGAAAGTCAGCTGTCTTTTAAATTTTCACCAACAAAAGACAGGACAATCCGCTTATTTTACATATATACAATTAAATGTTGAAATGTAAAATCAGCCGTGCAGGCGCTTATGCAGTTTTGCGGCGGCGTGACACGGCAATTCAGAAAAGGAGGAACGCTAACCCATGGAAGTGTGGCTTGCAGTTACACTCTGTGCGGCGGCATTCGTAGTCGGAGCGGCGATATTCGGTTTTGTTATGTACAAAATGGGTATCGAGCATAGAAAAAAGACGGCAGAAGCGCAGATAGAATCTGCCGAGAAGGAAGCAAGCAGGATAGTATCCGAGGCTAACGAAAAAGCTCAGGCAACAAAGAAAACCGCACTGGTTGAGGCTAAAGACGAGATCTTTAAACTCAAAGAAAACAACGAAAAAGAAATTCAGAAACTCAAAAGCGAAACCGAAAGAGAACTCAAGGAACGCAGAGCAGAGGTAACACGCTCTGAAAGAAGACTTCAGCAGAAAGAGGAGAACCTCGACAAGAAGAACGATAAGATCGAGCGTCTTGAAGAACAGCTCCAGAACAAGAACAAAAAGGCTGAAGAAAAGCTGGCTGAAGCCGAATCCATCAAGAAAAGCCAGATGGATATTCTCGAAAAAATATCCGGCTTTACTTTAGATCAGGCGAAGGAACACCTGCTTAGTATGCTTGACAGCGAGCTTTCGCACGAAAAGGCAGTCAAGATTACAGCTTACGAACAGCGTCTTAAGGACGAATGTGACGAAAAGGCAAGACAGTATATCTCCCTTGCTATTTCAAGACTTGCCGCCGATACCGTATCAGAGGTGGCAGTATCCGTAGTGCCTCTGCCCAATGACGAAATGAAGGGCAGAATAATCGGCCGTGAGGGCAGAAACATCCGTGCGCTTGAACAGCTCACAGGTGTTGACCTTATTATTGACGATACCCCCGAGGCTATAACGCTTTCCTGCCATGACCATGTAAGACGTGAGATAGCAAGAATAGCGCTTGAAAAACTCATTCAGGACGGACGTATCCATCCCACGAGAATTGAAGAAACAGTAGAAAAGGCAAGACGTGAGGTCGAGCTTAAAATCAAGCAGGAGGGCGAGCGTGCCGTTATGGAAACCAACGTCAACGGCCTGCACCACGAGCTTGTAAGGCTCATCGGCCGCCTTTACTACCGTACCTCTTACCGTCAGAACGTACTTAACCACTCAATAGAGGTCGCTCACCTTGCAGGAATTATGGCAAGCGAGCTTGGCGTTGACGCAACTCTTGCAAGAAGAGCAGGTCTTCTGCACGATATAGGCAAGGCTCTTAACCACGAGATTGAAGGCTCACACGTTCAGATAGGTGTCGATGTCTGCCGTAAGTATAAGGAAAGTCCCGAGGTCATCCACGCTATCGAGGCTCACCACGGCGATGTTGAGATACACTCTGTTATTGCCGCTCTTGTACAGGCAGCCGACGCAATAAGCGCCGCACGTCCCGCCGCAAGAAGCGAAAACTACGAAAACTACATCAAGCGTCTGCAAAAGCTCGAAGAGATATGCAGCTCTTACAACGGTGTTGAGAAGTCATTCGCTATTCAGGCAGGCCGTGAAGTAAGAATCATGATAAAGCCCGAACAGGTTGACGATGATAAGATGATAGTTCTTGCAAGAGAAATTTCTCAGCGTATCGAGAACGAGATGGAATATCCCGGTCAGATAAAGGTACATCTGATAAGAGAAAGCAGAGCTATTGATTACGCAAAATAAGCTATAAACACTTAAGAGCCGTTGCATAGATTTATGTAACGGCTCTTTTTGCTAAAGAGGTATTCTTATGAAAAAGAGATTAACGGCAATACTTACGGTAATGGCACTTATGCTGACAGGCTGCGCCGGAAATGTCACATCGGGAACGGAAAGTCAACCGACGTCGGACGTTCAGAGCGATATTTCGGATAACGAAAGCAGTGATACTTCGTCTGCACCAGAAAATAACGCTTCACGCTATGAGATAATCACAGCAACCGAAATGGCTGAAAAAATGGGGCTTGGCATAAGTCTCGGCAACACGATGGAAGCATACGAAGCGACCGATTGTGAAAAGATAACGTATGAATGGATCCCCGTTGTCGGCGGAAACGAACCGCAGGACTATGAAACCTGCTGGGGAGCGGATGTTACCACGCAGGAAATAATAGACGGTATGAAGGCGGAAGGCTTCAACACAGTTCGTATTCCTGTGTTCTGGGGCAATATGATGGAAAATGACAATACATATACGATAAACAAGGAATACCTTAAAAGAGTTAAGGAGATTGTTGATTACTGCGAAAAGGCAGGCGTATATTCCGTTATAAATATCCACCACTTCGACGAATTTATCATAAGAAGAAACGACCTTGACAAGTGCAAGGAGATATTCACTCATCTGTGGACGCAGATAGCCGAGTATTTTGCGGATTATCCCTACACACTCGTTTTCGAGGGCTATAACGAATATCTCGGCGGCAATCAGTTTGATTCAAGCGGTAATCTCAAGGAACAGTCCGAAACCAATGCTTACAAGATGACCAACACGCTCAATCAGGCGTTTGTCGATGCGGTAAGAGGCACAGGCGGATATAACGCACAGCGTGTGCTTATCGTTTCGGGCTACTGGACAAACATAGATAAAACGACTTCTTCGAGATTTCAAATGCCTGAGGATATGGTAAACGACAGGCTTATGGTGTCTGTCCACTATGTCGACAACTCTATGTACTGGTCGAATAAAATAGGCGGCGAGGAATGGCTTAAATATATCGACAGCCAGTGTGCCGAGCTGAAAAAGGCTTTTCTGGATAATGACATTCCCGTATTTATGGGAGAAACGACATCGACCTATCCCGCAAGCAATATGGCAAAGGACGCAACTCACACCGATTCCTCCGAGTGCCTGTCGATTGTACTCGGAAAGCTGACCGAGCTTGGCATCGTTCCTGTTATATGGGATACCGACAGCCATTTCTATTCAAGGACGACTTATAAGATTGTAAACGAGTCGGACCGCAAGGTCATCCGTGAATATTCCGACAAGCTGAAAGCAAACCTTGAAGCACAGCAGTAATAACAAACAGCAGCAACGCTACTAATCACCGTACCGTTGCTGCTTTCAGTTTATATAATCCGATTTATCATTAAATTGTACTGTGAAATATATCGCCAACACCGCTGAAATCACTTTCCATGCTGACAAGGCATTAATATTTTCGTGAGTATACGGTACAACTACACTGACGGTGAACTTTAAAAAACCGCACTATCCCTCGAAAATCGCCAACACCCTTGCCTCCCTTGTCAAAGGGAGGTGGATTGACGGCAAGGCACAAACTGTTGCTT
>OGXM01001243.1_pt1 | contig 14488 bp, 10 predicted proteins | sample 1576271 | NCBI WGS metagenome assembly OGXM01 (sample SAMEA3541579, study PRJEB24748) | human gut metagenome | biome: human gut; feature: human-associated habitat; material: faeces | place: China | collected 2012 | reverse complement strand
ATGGGGTGTTCTTGATGTAGATAGTGAGAAATTGAATAGCTTCAACGAAATAGATGTGCGCTTTCTGGAGAAATTATGTACTTGGTTGTGAAATTTCAATTTGTAGTTGATAATATGTAATGAATGAAATAATGAAAAAGTCGATAATCTTTTTGTTTTTAACTACTATATGGATATGTTCTTTGCAGGCTCAACAGGCGAAGAGTTATTTTATCAATATGCCTGATTCTATGAGTCCACTGCTTACATCCGTCAATCGTGCAGATTGTATAGATTTTCTAGAGAGTAAAATGAAAGCGGAAGTAACCAATCGTTTTGGCGGTAAGTCGGAAATGACTGAGCTTACTCCCGATTATATCCGTGTGCAGGTAACACCTCAAAGTACCTGGCAGATGAAACTTTTGTCAGTGAACGACAGTACCCGTCTTATCTGTACTGTTTCTACAGTTTGTGCTCCGGCTTGTGACAGTCATATCAAGTTTTATACTACCGGTTGGGAAGAGTTGCCCGCTGCATCCTATTTGGCATCATTACCTAATATGAATGATTTTATTCTGCCTGCTTCCGATACGGTAGATGTGTACCGCTATCAGAATGCTCGCCTTCAGGCTGATATGCTTTTAATGAAAGCCGACCTTTCGGGCAAGGACGCTACGCTGACTTTTACTTTTACCACTCCCGACTATATGGAAAAAGAAACAGCGGAAAAACTAAAACCGTTTCTCCGCGATCCTATAATCTATACGTGGAAAGAAGGGAAGTTCAATAATTAAGTATAAGGTATAAAGTAATAAGGCTTACAGAAGCTAAGCTAATGTAGAATATCAGAGGAACAGTGTAGATTTCCTTATTTCTTATACTTAATTCTTCATGTTTGATTTTTATTTTACTTTGATTTTGTCGAATCCTTCTCCGTATACTCCGATTACCTGACTTTGTGACACGAAGGCATTCGGGTCTATGTCTTTTATCAGCCGAAAGATAATGGTTGATTCCCGTTTTTTGGCAAGTACAAACAGCATTTTTATTTCCTTGCCGGTATAGAATCCGGAAGCATTTATAACTGTCGCGCCGCGGTGAGGATACACATTGATATGTCTGGCTATCTCCTCATACTTTTCGCTGATGATGAAAAACTGCACGGATTGGCGTGCACTGTTTACTACTTGATCCAGAACGAAACTACAGATGTATAGGGTGACGTAGCCGTATACTACTTTTTCCCAGTCTTTCAGCACGAAGTAGCTGGAAGAGATGATGATAAGGTCACAAAACAGCATGACCCGCCCCAGTGTAATGTCCCTGTATTTGTTGATGATAGCGGCGATAATATCCGTTCCGCCCGTACTTCCGTTCGAAGAGAAAGCAATGCCGATGCCGCCGCCACAGAAAGATGCTCCGATGACACATGCCATGAAAGGCTGGTCGTTCAGTAGGTGAACGCCGTCTGTCAGTTGCTGAATGATTGGCAGAAAGGAAGTCAGGGTAAAAACGGCAAAAATTGTCTTGATGCTGAACTTCCATCCTAAAATACGGATAGCAAGCAATAACAGTAGGAAGTTGATGCCGAAATAAACATATTGTACCGGCAGTCCTGTTGCAAAATATACCAGTGAGGCAATACCTGGTACTCCGCCTGTGGTAATATCGTTGGGAAGCAGGAATACTGTCCACCCGATACCATACATAATCATGCCTAAAGCAATCATTAAATAATCCCGCATTTCACGAAATATGTTCTGCCGGGAAGGAATGTGCATGTTCATTTGTAGTTTGCAGTTAGATTTGCGGCAAAGATAGATATTTTATCAATCTCGAAATATAAGTTATCGGTTATTTGTATTAGTTCGGATGAAATAAATTTGCTTGTGATGATAATTCTTTTGAAATGCCTGAACTTAGCTTCTTAAATGTTAGGTAGCCTGCATTTGGCAGAACTAATGTTTTTTGTACACTATTCTATTTGCATTACTCTAAATCATAATAAAAATCAAAAGAGAAAGTCTTTGTATCAAATGTAATATATAAATAATTTTAAGAATGCATCATCTTTGCAATACAGATATTGTGTTTGAACACAGTATTTGAATATCGTTAATCTTATATTTATTTTATGACATTTTAGCTGGATTGTTATATTATTAATTAAAAATTATATTGTTAAACTATGAGAATTCTACACAAAAAACTTTGTCTGTTGATGTTCCTGTTAACAGGCTGTTCTCTCGGTATTTTTGCCCAAAATAGAACAATTACCGGTACGGTTCGAGACGCCGTTGATGTGGTGATTGGTGCTTCTGTCACAGTAAAGGGCAACAGTTCTATCGGTACGATAACTGATATGGATGGCAAGTTCAGGATCTCAGTACCTTCTTCCGCTAGAGATTTGGTGATTAAATTTATCGGATATGATGATGCTGTAATCAGATTGGGTACACCTACTGATTATAAGGTTACGTTGAAAGAGTCTTCCGTGATGTTGGAAGAAGTAGTAGCTATTGGTTATGCCAAGGTGAAGCGTAAAGATTTGACAGGTGCTATTTCATCGGTAGGCGGTAAAGAATTAGCTAATGTACCGGTAACAACCGCGATGCAGGCGTTGCAAGGAAAAGCTGCCGGTGTAAATATCGTAACAGAGAGTGGTGCTCCAGGTGCAGGTGCCAACATTACCATTCGTGGTGGTATGTCATTGACTCAAAGTACTGAACCTCTTTATATTGTAGATGGATTTGAGATGGGAAGTGCTCTTGATAATATTGATATTAATGACATTGAAAGTATTGACGTGCTGAAAGATGCTTCTTCGACAGCTATTTATGGTGCTCGCGGTTCCAATGGTATTATTTTGATTACTACTAAATCTGGTAAGAAAGGTAAGACACAAGTTTCTTACAATACCTATTTTTCTTTCGATAAGTTAGCCAAAAAATTAGATTTAATGTCTAATGTAGAAGATTTTGTGAAATACCAGTATGAGTTTGCTGAGTTGACAGGTATTACTCCTACGTGGAGTGCTTTTTATGATGATGGCATGGCTACGGATGCCACAGGTTTTTATACGGGTGTATATGACCGTATACATGAGCGTTACGCTGATGCATCTTCTATTGACTGGCAGGATGAAGTATTCGGTGGATATGCCATGACGCAGAGCCATAATGTAAATATCTCTACCGGAACGGAAAAGACTCAGGTGATGTTGAGTTATAATTATAATGGACAGGATGGTCTGCTTGCCAATCATTCAGCCAATAAAAGTGCTTTCCGTGCAAAAATCAATTCAGAACTTTATAAAGGAATTCGCCTAGATGTCAACGCAATGTTTAATAACAAGAGTGTAGATGGCGGCGGCAGTTATTCTGGTATGAAGTATGTGTTACGTCAACCTATCAGCGGTGGTACTTACTTTACCCGTGACCAAATGTTGACAGAGCAGACCTATGTGGATTTTCGTGGAGCTGAGAGTTCCTATACGGCTTCTAACCCTTTGATACAGAACGAAGCTTCTACTTCCAATAAACGTTCTCGTATGTTTTCTGTAAATGCCGGTTTAGAGTTTGACTTTCTGAAACACTTTACTTACCGCATTGCCGGAAGCTACAGATGGAATAGCAGCAAATCCACTTCATTTTCCGATGAACGCTCTACCGGTTACCTGATGGACCCAGTTAATACGGGTATGACGGGAAGCATAGGAAATAGTGAATCTTATTCTTATCAGATAACGAATACTTTGAACTATAATCAGACTTTTGCAAAGAAGCATAAGGTAAATCTTTTATTGGGTCACGAAGTGAGTTATAGTGAAGATGAAAGCAATTCTATTAGCGTGAAGCAGATGCCCTATCCTAACCATGGAATTGATGATATTTCATTGGGAAATGTAGAAGAAAAGAAATCAGGTCATGGACATAGTGGAATCGTTTCTGCTTTCTTACGCGCTAACTATACATTTGATGAACGTTATTTGCTGACTGCAACTCTTCGTGCCGATGGTTCTTCTAAATTTGCCAAAGGACATCAGTGGGGAGTTTTTCCTTCAGCTTCAGTTGCATGGAGAATTTCTGAGGAAAGTTTCTGGAAAGAGAATCGTATCAATGATGTTGTCAATAGTTTGAAATTGCGTGTTGGTTATGGTACTACAGGTAACAATGGCGTGGGAAGCTTCTCTTACCGCACTAATGTTTCATTGACCTCTTATCCTATGAATAATGTAATGACTAATCCTGCTTATGTATTAGGTACGCAGTTGGGTAACCCGGAATTGAAATGGGAGACACAAGTAGCTACCAATGTTGGCCTTGATGTGTCTTTATTCAATAGCAGAGTAAATTTGACAGCAGAATGGTATAATAATCAGGCGAATGACTTGTTATTGAACTGTGTTGTTCCATCTTCTACAGGTTATTCTACACAATATCAAAATGTAGGTAAGATGCGCAACAGAGGTTGGGAAGTCACGCTGAATACAGTGAATATCCGAACTAAAAATTTCAGTTGGACAAGTGATTTGAATTTGTCTTTTAATAAATCAAAAGTAGTAGCGTTGGAGCAAGGACAGACTGAAAAGACATTCAGTGCAGGTGATTCCCGTTCAGGTATGGTTACCTACTATGCAACAGTCGGCGAAGCTTTAGGTGAAATGTACGGTTATAAATATGAAGGTATTTATACAGCGGAGGATTTCATTGAGGGAAAAGATGGTAAACTGACTTTGCGTGAAGGAATTGTGAAGCCTAAGTCGGGAACTCCTCAACCAGGTGATATTAAGTATGCAGCCGATGATGTAGACGAAGAAGGGAATCCTATATTTACTAAGAAAAATGTGAAAATCGGTAATGGAACTCCAGATTGTATCGGCGGTTTCAATAATACGTTTACTTATAAAGGTTTTGATTTAAGTGTTTTCTTGAAATTTGCCATTGGCCAGGATATCTATAATGCAAATAAACAGAGCTTAACTACTTATTCTATATTTGAGAATATTCCACAGGAATTCAGTAACTATTACCGTGTAGTAGATCCTTCTACCGGAAAACAAGCAACGCTGTCACGTATGCAGGAAATGAACCCCGATGGTTCTGCACGTATTTGGGGATTGACTAAAAATAACAAGGAATGGGGCTTCTATCCTTCTTCTTATTTTGTTGAAGACGGTTCTTACTTGCGGTTGGCTCAGATTACATTGGGGTATACCTTGCCGAAAACGTGGTTGAAGAAAGCGATGATTTCCAATGCCCGTATTTATTTTACAGCTAACAATGTGGCTACACTTACCGGATATTCAGGCTATGACCCTGAGGTGAGAGCTGCTAAGGATAACGTGGTTACTACTCCGGGATATGACAGTTCCGCATATCCCCGTTCAAGAAGTTATGTTGTTGGTCTTAATTTAACGTTTTAATTAGAAAAAGAATATGAATAGCAAAATATTTAAATGGGCTGGTTTGAAAAAGAAACTGGTTATGGTGGCAATACTCAGTTTTTCGTTGGGTATGAGCATGACATCATGCACTGATTGGCTGGAAATGGAGTCTTATACCTCTGACGATGTTGATTATATATTTGAGAATGAGACTAAAGCGGATTTGTTTGTACAAGGGTGTTACAGAGGACTTATACACAAGGAGATGTTTTATAATCTTGGTATGGGTGAAACGGTAGTGCATACGGCAGAGGATGGTTTCAGTAGTAAATACAAGGCATGTAATTATGATTTTGACCCATTGGTTCCTACCACTGTTACAACTATCTTTAAAGAGGGATACCGTATTATTGAATCAACAAATGTCGCTATCAGCCGTTTGAAGAAGATGCCCGAAACTGTGAAGCGAAATCAATTGTTAGGGGAAGCATTGGCCATTCGTGCATTCTGTTACCACAACTTGATACGTATCTATGGAGATGTACCTGCTGTATATGTTCCCCTGGAAGAAATGGATGCAAATGATGAGAACCGTTTTTATCCGAAACGTTCACCTCGTGATGGTATATATGACCAAATTGTTTCGGACTTGCAACAGGCTACAGAATGGTTACCTTGGTACGAGGAGAGCGGTTATACTTCGACCGAGCGTCTTACCAAACAAGGAGCATATGCATTGCTGGCACGTATTGCTCTTTATGCAGGAGGTTATTCATTGCGCTGGGATTTGGAGACAAATGATCCTGCAACTTTGAAAATGGCTCGTCGGGATGATGCTACACGTGTTAAGGAATTATATGAAATAGCGAATGATGCATGCTTTCAAATCAAAGAACATGGAAAGAACTCATTGGTACAGGGAAAAGACGGAATGAGTGGTTTCCAATATCTGTGGTATAATCATTGCCAGCGTAAACTTACGGAGACAGAATCTGAAATGATTTGGCAATTGGCAGAATATGGTGACAAGACCAACTCGGAATTTGGACTTTATCTGCAGCCAGGTTCTTATAATGGAACATATGGTTCACGCAAGACATTACAGTTTGTTCTGCCAACTTATTATCTTTCATTTGATAAAAAGGATACTCGTCGGGATGTAACATGTACTTCATATAGTATCTACCCCAAAGATGGCGGTAAAAAAGGACCATGGATTGATACCGGTACTACTTATTCTTCTATACTATTGGGTAAGTGTCGTATCCAATGGTGTGTGGAACCGCAAGCTGCAAGCCAAAGAAATATCAATATTCCGCTTATACGTTATTCAGATGTACTTTTGATGTATGCTGAAACGGAGAATTACTTGAATAACGGTCCTACTCCCGAGGCTGAAGCTGCCTTGAAGGAAGTACGTACCCGTGCCGGAGTGGGTGAACTGCCTATTCCAACCGATCAGCAAGGTTTTGAAGATGCGCTTGTGCAGGAACGTAAATGGGAGTTTGCCGGAGAATTTACTCTTCGTAGCGATTTAATTCGTATGGGACGTTTGGCTAAGGAGTTGAGACAGGCCAAGCAGGATATGAAAGACTTGTCCGATCGTAAGGGTGCATATGCCAATGTGCCGAAATATAGATTGTATAAATATCAGGAAGACGGTCAAAAGTACGGTGATAAGTTCCTTGCCATAGATTATATTGAACTGACAGATCCTACGGAGATAGCTACAGTAAAAAATATTCCAGAAGACGAAAAGCAGTATAGTGATTATGAAACAGAACTGATTGAAATTGTGAAGAATCATCGTTCTAATGTAACTTCGCAGGATAAATGGTATCCTAGGGCAATGTTTGAAGCTTTCAGCAGTGAATTCAATATGAAAGGACAAGCTGTTGTCGGATTTGCCAAATCTGCTAGAGGTAAGATACAAGTAGGCAAGATTATTTATCAACAGCCTACCGGTTCGGAGGAAAATGGAGGTTCTTATCCTGCTTGGATTGATAAAGGGGATGGTTCTGATGGATTATTTTATGGTTTTAAGGAGAACTTTTCTGAATTATGTCCGTTTGCTGCAAAATCTAGTGGACATCCTTTGATAGATAATCCAAATCTGACTCAATTGCCTGGCTATTGATAGCAAACTTCTCATAGACTGGAGCGTGGTTTTGTGACTGTGGCATTTATAACGCAGTTTGAGACCACGCTTTTTATTAACCTCTAATATTATTGAAAGTATGAAAATGACGAAGACTTTTCTTTTAAGTATGTTGTTGGCTTGTACTGGATGCACTGAAGAAATAAACACAAAAGAAGTATATGTCAAAGGAGATTCCGGAAAGTTTCCCGATTATGGTGAGGTGCTTGCCTTTCCTGGTGCAGAAGGTTTTGGGCGATATGCTACAGGTGGACGTGGTGGAGAAATATATCACGTTACTAATCTTAATGATGATGGTGAAGGTTCTTTTCGAGATGCGGTGAGTAAGTCTGACCGTATTATTGTATTTGATGTGGCTGGTATCATAAACCTGAAATCGACATTGATTTTCTCAAAAAATCTGACGATAGCCGGACAGACGGCTCCCGGTGATGGTATTGTCTTGTATGGTAATCGTGTATCGTTTACGGATGCAGATAATTTAATATGTCGTCATTTGCGTATTCGTATGGGAATTAAAGGTTCTGATGGCAAGGATGCCGCGGGAGTGGCTGATGGAGAAAATATGATATTTGATCACTTGTCTGTAACGTGGGGACGTGATGAGAATTTTTCTATAAACAGTACTACGGCACGTAACATAACTATACAGAATTCTATTATTGGACAGGGATTACAGAATCATTCTTGTGGTGGATTGATGCAAACCGATCTTGAAAATGGAATCACATTGTTTCGTAACCTTTATATTGATAACAAGACTCGTAATCCGAAAGTTAAGGGGCTGAACCAATTCGTGAATAATGTTGTATATAATTGGGGAAGTGGCGCTGCGTATAACATGAGTGGTGATTCTGAAGGTAGTTCGTTGACTTCAATTGAAAATAACTATTTTATTAAAGGTCCTGTGGTTAACTGGCAGAATGTACGTCAGGAAGATGGCAGCATAAAGGTGGAATTGGTTGATATGTCACCAACTAAGCCGTTTATCGGTGGAAATGAACGTTTTAATACTTATTGTGTTGGAAACTTTTATGATGAAGATAAGAATGGTGTTTTGAATGGGGTAGAAATACTTCCTGCAATCAATTGGGAAGAACTTTGTTCTGGTAATCCGACTTTTCTTGCTACGTGTCCGGAAATATTTCCTACTATTTCTCAGCAATCGGATGCCGAAAAAGCGTATGAATGGATTGTGAAATATGTTGGTGCAAGTCTGCCTGTGCGCGATCAGGTGGATGCTTATCTTATCAGCGAACTGACTTCATTGGGAGAAAAAGGGACTATAATCCAAAATGAACAAGATACACAACAGTTTCCTTTAGGTGGTGTAGGTGAAATAGAATCTGGAGTGAGCCTCTTAGATACTGATGGTGACGGTATGCCTGATGAGTTTGAAGACGGATATGGTTTGGATAAGAATAATCCGGACGATGCTTCACAAATGGCAGAAAACGGATATACCAATATTGAGAATTATATATTTACGCTTGATGAAAGATTAGATAAATAATTTTTTTTTTATGATAAAATTATTGATGAAATACCTGCTATTTGCCGGAGTAATGGCAGTAGTAGTTGGCTGTACCGAAGAAAAAATGGAGGAAGTCTTTATAGAACAACCTAATTCTTTTCATATAAAAGTAGAAGGTGATGAAGCTTTTGCTTTGAATATTCCTTCCGGTGGAAAAATCGGTATTAATGGTAAAGAGGTACAAGTCTTGTCAAAAGGGTTGGTTAGTTTATATGAAGTGCCTGCCGAGGAAAAATATACGGTATACTATCCTTTAAGCGTACAGCTGCAAGAGGAGCGAATGAAGTTTAACATGCCCAAGGACCAGATTTACCGTACTGGCGGAGTTGATGTAGCAGCATGTCCGTATTATGCTGTTGCTGATAATGAAGGATTGGCGGATTTGAAATTGAAACCGGCATTGGGTGCGTTAAAATTGATAATACCTGCCAATCAGGAATTTGCTTCTATATCATCTGTCGTTTTGAAATCAGAATCGGATGATATAATGGCTGGATGTATAGAATTGGGTTTGGAAAGTGGTAATATTATCACTAAGGAAAATATGTCTCGTGAAGTCGTTTTAAAAGGAAATATTGATATAACTGAGAATAATGAGGCTATTATTGTTCTACCTCCGCAAACATTTACTGGGAAATTGGATGTGATGCTTGTGGCTCCGAAAGGAGGAGGAACGTATAGCCTTGATTTAACAGGAAAATCTATAGAAGCAGGTAAAGTACTTACTGCAACGCTTGATAATATAGATTGGGAAATGTGGACTTATTATTATGGTACTTCTAATTGTGTGATAGTACCACCGGGACAGCTTTCTGTTACAGTGAATTGTGCTGCCTATTATACTACTAGTTCTGTTTATGCATATGAGAATATCTCTGCAGGAGATAATTATTTACCGTTGTCTGCTGCACAATTGTGGAATGATGTTTCTTCTGATTTTGTAAAGGGAGTAACACTCTCTTCAGATCGTAAATCATTTACTGTAAATCTTGACGGACGACCAGGGAATGCAGTGATAGCTATTTATGACAAGGATGATCCTAAAACGGAAGATGCTAAGATTTTGTGGTCATTTCATATTTGGGTGACAGAGGTCAAGGAACAGCATTTGGGTATGAACGTAAAGGGAAATAGCTATACTGTACTTGACAGAAATTTAGGAGCGACTTCCGTTATTCCTGGAGAACGTTCCTCTATAGGATTACTTTATCAATGGGGGCGGAAAGATCCGTTTGTAGGTACAGGGGAGTATGGAAAAAATAGTAATGCCAAAATGTACAATGAAGTAGGAGAAGTTGCTTTTGCTACAGTTAAAGGTGGAGAAAGTACAGGCAATGTGAAATATGCCATACAAAATCCAACAAAGTTCATTATGTATTCTCGGAGTAAAAGCAATACAGCTAATCCACCTTATTATTGTGCTTACGATTGGCTATACTATGCTGATTGGGCATTATGGGGGAATCCAGAGGGATATACTTATCCGAAAGCATCCAATCTTACAAAATCTATATATGACCCGAGTCCAGAAGGTTATATGGTAGCTCCTAATGATACATGGATGGGAGCCAGCGATGGTTACGATAAAACTTCAAGTATTTTTGCTGCAGCAGAATGGAGTAAGGGATATGTTATGATGGATGATAGCGGACAAAACTGGTGGTATCCGATAGGAGGATGGCGTAGTCGCAAGAATGGAAAATTAACTGCAGCAGATACTAATGGTTATTATTGGTGTAGTTCTACTGATAGAGAGAAGGCCGCGAATTCTGTACATCTAACTCTTGGTAAAGATGATGTCAAACTGAATTCGAATAATAGTCGTGCTAATTCCAGTTTGATACGTTGCGTCAAGATACAGAAATAGAAATAAAAATAAAATTTTCATTCTCTACGCTAATGTGAGATAGCTCTAATAAGAATGAAAGTATTTCATTTGAACAGATAAGATAGGGAGGATTAGCTATTATAAAAAATATGGAGCTATAAAATATTTTGTGTAAATGGAAAATACGGGATTCAAAAATGAGTTCCGTATTTTTTGTTTACACAAAACTTTGCATTGTTCGATTTGTTCTTGATAGAATTGACAGACAGTTTTCAGTTCAAATCTTTTGTTTTCGTCATTGAGTAGAGTAGTGGTAGTATATTCTTTCTGTTCAGAGTTGAACTCTAACATTCGTTGTTGTAACTCTGTTTGTTTATCAAGAATGATTTTCTGAATATACTCTTTATTGGGACAGTTTGGTTTTGGCTTATTTCGTGTAAAGTCCCAATAACGGGGTAGGACAGATATGCCTAAACTTTGGTATTTCTTCTTTCCGTCTTTACAGATGCGGAGCATTAATGGGTATTCACCATTTGCTAAGGTTTTCCACTTATAGCATACTACATTAATCGTTGCGTTTATAAGATTTTGGTTGAACTCTTGGTTGAACTCACACGGTTAAACTGACAAGTCAACCAAGGTCTCCAAAAACAAAAATCAGATAGAAATCTTGCGATAACTATCTGATTTTCAGAAGAGCGGAAGACGGGGCTCAAACCCGCGACCCTCAGCTTGGAAGGCTAATGCTCTTCTGCGGCTGCCAAAAGCTGCGCTTTCGTCAGCAACCAACTGAGCTACTTCCTTTTATGATAGTTATCTTTAGAATCTGATTCTATTTAGAAACTATTGGTTGACGTCTTGGTTGACTTTTAAGGTCAAGTGCCAAGAATGGTTCATAATAAATAAATTAATAATCTCTTTTGCAGAATAAACCTGCATTGCAAAAATAGCAATTATAAAATGAAGTTTCAACTATCTATATAGCTATTCAAAGTAAGCATAGTACTTTTTTGAATTAGGGTCTATAAAACCAACTTTTACTAAAAAAGGTACTACTATTGATTGAAACACATAATAGCTGTTATATACTGCTTATTCATAAAAGTGCGTAAACAAAGGCGACAAAGATAATCAATGCCGCCTAATGTCTGATTTTTATTTACTTTCTTACTTTTTACGTGTGTAATTCATTATTCCGTCCTCACTGAGATATGATAATTTACTTTCTGTAATCTCTAAGATTTCCACAATGTCTGATTCAAAAATGTTATTATTTAAGGTTAACCTTTTTTTGCTACTGTCATAGCTGTATGTCCCTTCACCCCATTTTTCTGTTTTTTCATTAGGGTAATTTGTTCCGGTGTAATAATCTATTCCAGTCCATGTCATATCTGCCTTGAAAGTAAGAACTTCAGTCGTTGAACTAACAACATTTCCATTTACATCAGTAAAAGAGTCAAGTTCATTTTCCCAACTACCAACTAATAAAGCTAACGTTTTATCGTCTTGCTGTTCTTCATCATCATCGCTACACGCTGTAAAGTTTACAGTCAACATGACCATTAACAAGGTCATTCCAATTAATCTAAATGTTCTCATTTAGAATTAAAATATTTATTGTAAGTAGAAATATATTCTGTAATTTGCCTAAACACATCACCTGCCATCAATCCACCACTTGCAGGTAGTCTCTCTTTATGGATGGAAACAATGATAGAATATTGGGGAACATTTGTAGGGAAGTAACCACAGAACTCTACAATATAGCTTCCATCTTCAAGCTGTACTGTTCCTGTTTCACCTGCAATTTGTACCTTATCAGACTTGGCAGGTTGTCCTAAGCCATCAGTTACCGCATATTCCAATGCCTGTTTCAGACTGTCAATGTTGGTTTGACTTGCTATCTGTGGATTGATTACTGTTGTACTGTCTTTGTAAAGTTGAGGTTGTACCATCTTTCCACTATTAGCAATAGCATTATAAAAGGTTAGCATTTGTATAGGGGTAATAGTTTGATTATATCCAATGCAGAACCATGCAAAGGCTGTATCACTCCAACCACTATCTTTAGGAGTAACAAAGTATGCAGGTTTCAGATTAGCTATTCCTGCGATACTGTTTGGTTTACCATAATTCACCTTATTCAACAGATTGAAGTATGCTTGTGCATCATCTCCAAATGTTTTCTCCATTGTTTTATAAACAGCAATGTTTGAACTTGAAGCTAAACCTTGCTTGATAGAGATTTTACCATATCCATCTCTATGCCAATTATGGTCTTTTAATTCTCTATCCTGTACAGAATAGCTTCCATTGCCCACATCTACCATATCAGATAGTTTCACCTTTCCTGTTTCCAATGCTGCCAATATGGATATAGGGTGCATCAGTGCTGATTCGTGTGCTTGGGAAAAGTTCTCACAAGGTTGGTAGTCTGTACTGTCTTTCCTTTCAAGTCCAACCATAGTCTTTATATACCCTGTCTGAACTTCCATAATGATAATTTGCCCGGATAAAGCATTAAGTTCAGATAGCTTATTCTCTAAGATAGAAGTAGCTTTGACTTGTAAAGTGCTGTCTATATAGCTACTTAGTTGTTTATTTTTGTATTCTTTATATTTACATGAATATAAAAATGTACACATTATTGTCAATAGTGTAAATGTTATTTTAGTCTTTCCCATATTTGTAAGTTCTATCAAACAAATTACTCTTTATTCTTGTCTTTTAATGCCATGAGTAGTGGTATTATTATAGCACATAGCAAAGCGAATATTATATCAGTAAAAGAAAATGGTTCTTCACGCGATAATCTATCTCCAGCATAAGAAGCTAAAGGACATATTATAAATATTGTATTAAGTAAAATTCGTTTCATTAGATAAAAAATAAGAAGTAATCAATTTCTCCTTCACGTAATAAACTGATGTATTTATCACGTTTAGCTAAAGTTTTATAACTTCTATCAATATAATCGGGGATAATAATCTTCTTTATATTAATAGGAGTAAATGTGCTATTCAATAAGCTTGCCGTATTCCATTTGTTTTTAAACCTATAATATAATTCTTCATTCCATGGCAATGCAGGGTTTCTGCTGAGTGCATCCCAATCTAAACGTTCTTTATATCTATCAATAAGTTTTTCATTCCATTTGATTTTCTTATTTAAGTTTAGAACTTCGAATATGATAAGATTCTCATTTTGATATATATAATCATCGCTCAAAGGAGCATTACGACAAAATGATTCGTAAAATTTCCCAGCATTATAATAACTGTATTTATCAATCCAATAATCTTTATAAATGGTAAACATGGCTTCATTCCATTGTAGAGATTCATTTTTTGCTAAACTTTCAAAGTTCCATTTGTGAACAAATTCCTTAAATAAAGCATAGGAAATGGGAATATTGGGATTGCTACTCAAAAGTTCCCATCCCATGTCACACCTATCTATATATGAGGAGTACTTATGTAAGAAATTTATAGACCAAGGTATGGTTTGATGCAAAGAACTACCGTAATAATCTCCACTACAAAATCCCCATTGCCAATGTATCCTATCTTTGAAAAAATCAATTAACTGATTGGTGGCATTGTG
>OGXM01001233.1_pt1 | contig 14569 bp, 13 predicted proteins | sample 1576271 | NCBI WGS metagenome assembly OGXM01 (sample SAMEA3541579, study PRJEB24748) | human gut metagenome | biome: human gut; feature: human-associated habitat; material: faeces | place: China | collected 2012 | reverse complement strand
CAATCAGATATTCCTGCGCTTGACCAGAGCTGTCGCTACATCTTGTAGCGTGCTGAGTTAAGTCGATAAGCATTTTTTGCTTTTCCGGACACACCGTGGTATAATGGCCGCATTGATGCAACCCTGTGCAGGAGGGATTTGTGTGAAAGGAATGATCTCCATGATACTGATAGGGGCGCTTGCCCTGACATTATCCGGCTGCCATGCCCCGGTGGACGCCGCCGCGACCGCGCAGACGCGGGAAACCACCGTCCCAACGGCGGCGGAAACCCAGCCGGGAACTTCGCCCGCGGGCATCGAGCGTCCCGAACCGGAGGACGCCGACTTTGTCCGGGTTCGGGACTACCTCCCCGACGTGCTGCAGGAGCTGCCCTACGCCAGTACGGAAAATTTTACCGGCCATCGAATCTATGAATTCACCGAGGTTTTCCTCCGCTACGGCACGGTGAAAAAGCTTCAGGCCGTATGCGCGGAGCTGGCCGGGCAGGGGCTGACGCTGAAAATCTGGGACGGCTTCCGTCCGGTGAGCGCCCAGTTCAGGCTCTGGGAGGTCTGCCCCGACGACACCTACGTGGCGAACCCCAACCGGGGCTTCAGCGCCCACAGCCGTGGTAACACCGTGGACGTGACGCTGGTGGACGTGTCCGGCAACGAGCTGGAAATGCCCACGGGCTTTGACGATTTTTCCGGCAAGGCTGACCGGGACTATTCCGACGTGGAGGAAGTCCCCACGGAGCACGCCCTGCTGTTGCAGAACACCATGGAAAAGTACGGATTTGAGGGGTATTTCGGAGAATGGTGGCACTTTCAGGACGAAGTATCCTACCCGGTGGAGGACGTTTTCGAGCCGGTGAACGCCGAGCGGTACTATGCCCAGTGTAACGAATTCATCAACCTTCGCACCCACCCGGACACCGCCGCCGAGGTCATCGTCCAGATTCCAAAGGACGATGAATTTACCGTGCTGGCGCTCTGCGGAACCTTTGCGCTGGCGGAATATGCCGGAACCTGGGGCTACGTCCACAGGGACTTCATCCAGCCGGTGGCGGTTGGATAATCATATATCTTCATCCCCCTGCCGTTGGGCAGGGGGATTTTAGTTTATTTTTGAACTTTTTCTTGACAGCCGCCCCGGTGCGTGCTATAGTTAGTTCGTTCAAAAATGAACCAAAGGAGCCACGCATATGCAGTTTGCTTTTTTTGAAACGGCGCTTCGGGCGCAGAAAAGCTACAGCCGCCTGATGGAGCCGGTCTGCAAGAGATGGAACCTGACCCACAACGAGCTGGATGTGCTGCTGTTTCTGGCCAATAACCCGGAGCGAAACCGGGCGGCGGATATCGTCCGGGGACGGGGCATGTCCAAGGGGCATGTCTCCCTCTCCCTACGGAGTCTGGAAGATCGTGGACTGGTTGCCTGTCAGGCGGACGGGACAGACCGCAGAGCCGTCCATCTGGCGCTGACCGACGGGGCGGGAGAAATCGCAGAGGACGGCCGGGCAGTCCAGCGGGAATTCATCCGCCGCCTCCGGGATGGGATCACTCCGGAGGAAAGCGCAGTCATCCTGTCCGTCACCCGGAAAATGGGCGACAACATTCGCGCCATGGAGCGGGAGCGAGGGTCTATCTGAGAACCGGAAATATGACCAACAGCGAGGGATTTTTCGCCTGATGAAGCCATTTTTCCGCGGGAATACTTTGTGTATTGCAAGGGAAAATGGTGCACAGCAGGCGGAAAAGACCCGCTGTTTGGGCGTGTTTACGGTTCTCAGATAGACCCTAAGATAAAAGCGAGGGGATTTTTATGTCAAAAGGAACAAATCAGGACATGGGAACCGGCAGCGTCAAAAAACTGATGGTGCAGATGGCGGTTCCCGCGGTGGTCGGGCAGGTCATTAACCTGCTGTATAACGTGGTCGACCGAATTTACATCGGCCACATTCCGGAGATCGGCGGCGCGGCGCTCACCGGCGTGGGGCTGTTCACCCCCATTCTGATGCTCATCACCGCCTTTGCCATGCTGGCGGGAGCGGGCGGCGCACCCCGGGCGGCCATCGCCATGGGCAAGGGCGACACGGACACCGCCGAAAAGATCGTTGCCAACTGCTTTACCGTTCTGCTGCTTCTGTCGGTGGTACTGACCGGGGTGTTTTACGTAACACTGCCAACGCTTGTCCGGCTGTTCGGTGGCAGCGACGTGACGCTGCCCTACGCCGTTCAATACGGAAGAATCTATGTCCTTGGCAGCGTGTTCGTGCTGGTCGTGATGGGCATGAATCCCTTCATCACCACCCAGGGCTTCGCCGGAACCAGTATGCTGACCACCGTCATCGGCGCGGTGATCAACATTGTCCTCGACCCCATTTTCATTTTCGTCTTTGACATGGGCGTGGCCGGGGCGGCCATTGCCACCGTTCTGAGTCAGGCGGTGAGCGCGGTGTGGATTCTGCGGTTCCTCACGGGGCGCAAGACCATTCTGCGGCTGAAAGCCCGGAATATGCTCTTGCAGGGGAAGATCATCCTGCCCTGTCTGGCGCTGGGGATTTCCAGCTTCGTCATGGTCTCCACGGAGAGCATTCTCTCTGTCAGCTTCACCTCCTCCCTGTCCCGGTACGGCGGCGACGTGGCCGTGGGCGCCATGACGGTGCTGACCTCCGTCAACCAGCTGATCACCATGCCCCTGCAGGGCATCTGCCAGGGTGGCCAGCCCCTCATCAGCTACAACTATGGCGCGAAAAAGTTAGAGCGGGTGAAGGAAGCCTTTTTCTGCCAGTTCCTTGTGTGCGTGGGGTACACCACCGTGTTCTGGCTGCTGGTGATGGCCTTCCCCAAAGTGTTCGCGGGCATCTTTACCAGCGACGGGGCGCTTGTGGATTACACGGCCTGGGCGATTCGGATTTTCCTTGCGGGGACGTTTTCCGTGGGCTTTCAGGTCAGCTGTCAACTGGCGTTTATGGCGCTGGGGCAGGCGAAGATCAGTCTCATCATGGCCTGTCTGCGGAAGCTGATTCTGCTGATTCCTCTGATTTTCATTCTGCCGAACTTCTTCGCGGACAAGGCGTTCGCGGTCTTTCTGGCGGAGCCGGTGTCCGACATCCTTGCCGCCGCCGTGACGACCATTACTTTCTTTACGTTCTTCCGCAAGCTGCTGAAAGCGGGGAAACAGTAACATTCACGCCGTACCCGGGTTTGGGTACGGCGTGATTTTTTATCCGTTCAGCAGCTGGGAAATGGGCTGCATTCCCTGATCGACGCGGGAATATTTTGCCAGAATCGCCTTGGCGTCGGCTTCGGACATGGGGGTGCCGTAGTAGTCGGACTGCCAGGAGGCCGTCGCTTTGTTGTAGGCAGCAAAGTCCAGCGTTTCTAAGTCGAAGCCGTTGCAGCGGGAGAAAGATGTCCCTTCTATCTCAACGCCTGCCTCTTCGTGGAACAGCTCAACCCGCTCCATAACATTGTCTTCACAGAGGTAAAAATCCATGGTGGCAAGGGGTATCAGATTACCGTAACGGTAAGTCCAAATATCCCAGTAGCGTTCACCGTCGCCGCTGAGCAGAAGATCCTTTACCCCGTCGCCGTTAATGTCCATGAGCCGGTAGTGGGTATAGAAGGAATCCTGCTTGTCGGCATAGTCCCTGTAGATCCGGAGCAGCTCGTCGTCAGAGGGCTGAACATCCTTCGCGTTCATATAGTCTCTCAGGGTCTGCCCGCTTTCGTCAAGGGGATAGTCCATCAGTGGCTTCCAGTCCAGCTGGATTCGGGGGTACTTCGCCATGATGGCCGAGGCCTCGTTCTGAGAAATCTCCGTACTTTCCAATTCATAAGGGTCTGTATACCGATACCATTGACTGCCCCGACGTTGAATATTTGCAATTACGTTCCCCAATCCCCCGTCATCCTTGAATGTCGCAGTGCCGTCTGCAAATGCAAAGTACGTATGCCTTTCACCATCCCAATACCTGTCCGGTGCCTGATATTGTTCCAGAACGTTCCCCTTGCACAGATACGATTCTCCGTAACCGTGAAACATCACTTCACCGTTCTCCATTTCCAGCCAATCAAGGAACGCGCCGTCACGCCCAAGCAGCAGCTCGTCCACACCGTCTCCGGTCAGGTCATAGAAACTGTATTGTCTGGATTCATCGGGAATATAGACATTTTTCTTCAGATACTCGGAAAAGTCCGTATAGGTTTCCGGAACATAGGCGTGTTCCGCCTGATAGGCTTCCTCCGCTGCGGCCAGCTTTTCCTCTACGACGGCTCTGTCCACTTCCTTCGGCTGGACGGAATAGTCGAACTGATCGGCAATGGATTCCAGCTCCGCCTTCGTCATGACCTCGCTGGCATCCGGATATCTGCTGTGGCTGAGGGAACGGTTTCCGTCAATGCTTATCATGATCATGGCGTTTTCCTGCTCGGCAATGATCTCGCCCTGTCCCTTGCTGTTCAGTGCCAGCAGCAGCTTCGTGCCGCCCGGAGTGGTGTGATCCCACTGCTCATAGGCATCAATGTCCATTCCGCCGGCGGACGCGCTGGGGAAATAGTCCTTCCGGGCGTAGCCATAGGACGTCATCAATTTACCGGCATTTTCGGTCACAAGCTCAAACTCCATGCTGAAATTATAGGGGAGATAGAGCATTCCCGCCATACCCGTAATCTGCGCGCCGGAATCCGGGAGCAGCAGGGATTGGATGCCGGTTTCCTCCAGGAAAATGTCGCTCTGATATCGCTGGAAGGGTATCCATTCCTTCAGCAGCTTCAAATTGTACTTTGCGGCGATCTCGTCCACCTTGTCCACCATTTCCTGGGTATAGCAGCTGTAGGTGTACTCGTACTGGTTGGGAATGTCCGGAATATCGGGTTCGTCGGTCAACAGCGCACCGTCCGGGTCGTAGCTCTCCTGAAATTCGTACCATTCCTTCAGCGCCTGCTGGATGGCGTCGCCGCTGCGGCCGTAGGGCGTTATGATGTCCATGCTCTTTTCCACCGGGTCGATGGCCTTGCCCTTGTCGTCAAAGCGCTGGGTGTAGCTGGCCTTGCCGATGGACATATCCTGCAAACGCAGGGCGTACACGATTCCGCAGCCCACCAGCAGCAGCGCCGCGGCAATGGCGGCGGCGACCAGCAGCGGCCGGCGCAGGCTTCGTGTTTTAGGCGCGGCCGCCGGGGCGGCTTCTTCAATGTAGCGGCCGTCAATGCCGCTCATGGCGGTAAGCATATCTTTTCCTGTCATACGGCAATTCCCTCCTGCATCAGATAGACCCGCAGCTTTTCCCGGATGCGGTGGAGCCGGGTCTTGACCTTGCTTTCACTCATGTTGTAGCGCTGGGCGATCTCCGCCACGGTGTCCACGTACCAGTACCGCCGCACGAACAGCCGCCGGTTCTCCTGGGTCAGCGTGCCAAGGAATGCGTTCAGCGCCCGGGTGATCTCCCGCCCCTCGGCGGCGGAATCCCGGCTGGTGTCGGGGATGCACAGCTCCATCTCCTCGCTCAGGGTCACCACCTCGGCCTTCCGTCTGGCCGCATCAAGCCAGTCCAGCTTGCCAAAGGCAAAATTCCGGCATATTTTCGCAAGGTAGGCGAAGAAATACTTCGGGCGCTTGGGCGGAATCGTCCGCCACGCGGCGAGATAGGTGTCGTTCACGCTTTCCTCCGCGTCCTCGTAGCTCTGGACAATGCGCTGGGCGATGGTTTGCAGCTGCCGTCCGTAGGCCGCCTGGGTCTCCATAATGGCCTCATCCTTCCTTTCCCAATACAGGTCGATGATCTTTTCGTCTTCCACTGAGGGAACACCTCCGTTTCTTTTTGGGTCCTCACCCTATAAGAGGGATTTTTTCGGGAAAGGTTACAGGAAATTGGGAAAAATTTTTGCTTCGCCGTTTTATAGTGCAAATGCCGGCTCATGTGAGCCGGCATTTGCTATGTAGATTTTTACACCAGAGCGGCGGTGATAATGGCCATCTTGTAGACCTCGTCGGCGTTGCAGCCGCGGGACAGGTCGTTGATGGGCGCCGCCAGACCCTGCAGGATGGGGCCGTAGGCCTCGAAGCCGCCCAGACGCTGGGCGATCTTGTAGCCGATGTTGCCCGCGTTGATGTCGGGGAAGATGAAAGTGTTGGCGTGGCCGCCGACGCTGTCGGAGATATGCTTGGTCTTGGCGACGACGGGGGAGACCGCCGCGTCGAACTGGAACTCGCCGCCGATCGGGGTGTCGGGCATGAGGGCCTTGGCCTTCGCGCAGGCGTTGCGCATCTTGTCGACGTCCTCGCCCTTGCCGGAGCCGAGGGTGGAGTAGCTCAGGAAAGCGACCTTGGGATCGACGCCGAAGATCTTCGCGCACTCGACGGTCTCGCGGCAGATCTCGACCAGCTCGTCCTCGGTGGGCTTGATGTTGATGGCGCAGTCCGCCATGGCCAGCACCTCGTTCTCACCGGATGCGGCGGGACGGACCATGATGAAGCAGGAGGAGACGATGTTGCTGCCGGGCTTGGTCTTGATGAGCTGCAGCGCGGGACGCACGGTGTCCGCGGTGGAGTAGGTCGCGCCGCCGAGCAGGCAGTCGGCCTTGCCCATCTTGACGAGCATGGTGCCGAAGTAGTTGCTCTTCTTGAGCGCGGCGCGGCACTCGTCGGCGGTCATCTTGCCCTTGCGCAGCTCGACCATCTTGTCGACCATCTCGTCCATGCCGTCGTAATTCTCGGGGTCGATGATCTCGGCACCGCGGATGTTGAAGCCGATGTCCTCAGCGGCGGCGGCAATCTCATCGGGGTTGCCGACGAGCACGGGCTTTAAGAAGTTACCGGACAGCAGACGGGCGCTCGCTTCGAGAATGCGGTGGTCGGTACCTTCGGTGAAAACGATCGTCTTGGGACTCTTTTTCAGCGTGCTGATCAGTTGTGCAAACATGTTGATTCCTCCTGATATATGATGTGCCGGTCAAGCGGGCACAGATTTACGGATATAGTATACACCCACTTTTTCACCCTCTCAAGGAAAAATAACGCAAAATTCATGCAAAAGTTTACAAATTTTCCAAACTCTTACAACATATTAGCAGTATCATTTCCCCAAAAGGCTTGACGGAGCCTTGAAAACCAAGTATACTGGTCAATGGTTACAAATTGTAACTTTTATTTTTACTTGCATCCTTTAAGGAGTTTTGATATGTCAGAGCAAAAACGATCCACCCCGCAGCGCAGCGATGCACCCACGCAGCGCCGCCGTTCGAATGCCTCGCCGCGAAGACGGCCGAGCAGGCGCGGCGGCATGCCGCAATGGCTGAGCGGCTGGCTCGAGCACATGGCGCTGTTTTTTTCCACGCTCGGTGCGCGCATCCGCCGCATCGGCCCACGCGCCCGCACGGTCATGCGCGAGAGCAGGGCGCGCAACTTTCCTGAATCCAACCGCTTTTTGGTGCAGGTCTTTCTCGTCATCGGCGGGATGTTCCCGATGTGGCGATCGCTGCTGCATGAAAGGGTGATGGCACACCGCCGCCAGCGCAGCCACGCTGCCGGCGAGCACGAGGATCGCTGGCGCAGGCACGCGCGGCGCGTGAATCCGTTCTACTTTATCGGCGGCGCAGCGGTTGTGGCCGCGATCGCGCTGTTTTTCTCGTTCTACACGCTGGGAACGACCGTAGAGTATAACGGCAGCGTGGTCGACACCGTCGCGAGTGCCGCGCAGGCACGCAAGGCGGCCTCCAAGCTCGAGAGCATCACGACCGAGACGCTCGGCAAGTCCTACGAGATCGCAAAGGATGCCATCCATTATTCGACGGCTTTCGTCCGCCGCAGCGATGTGACGGATTCGACGACCTTCGAGCAGGACCTCGCCGACGAGCTCGGCCAGGTGACCTACGGCTACTCGCTCTATGTCGACGATGAGCTCATCGGTTCGACGCAGTACGCCGGCGCGCTGGACGAGCTGCTCAAGCAGATCAAGCAGGTCTACGCCTCGGCGGATACGCTGAGCGTCGACTTTGTCGAAAATGTCCGCATCGCGGAGGGCTACGTCCCGACCGACAGCGTGATGAACCTCGGCGAGATCGCCGAGATCCTGAATTCGACGAAGTCGGGCGAGGTGACCTACACCGTCGTCAAGGGCGACACCTGGGGCCAGATCGCCAACAACAACGGCATGACCGCCGCCGAGCTCGAAGCGCTGAACCCCGGCTACGACATCAACCGCATCCACATCGGCGATGCGCTGACGCTCTCGAACGCCGTGCCGTATCTGACCGTCAAGGTCACCGAGCGGCAGAACTATGTCGAGGACGTCAACTATGACGTGAACTACGTGAGCGATTCGTCCATGTATCAGGGCGACGAGCGCGTGATCTCCAAGGGCTCGTTCGGCAAGGCTGATATCGTGGCCGATGTCACCTATGTCAACGGCGAGGAGCAGGAGCGCACGGTCATCTCGTCCGTCACGCTCTCCGACCCTGTGGCCGAGACGCGCGCCCGCGGCACGAAGGTCCGTCCGACCTGGTACCCCACCGGCAGCTTCCGCTGGCCGTGCTCGGGTCGCATCACGTCGTACTTCGGCTACCGCAGTACGGGTATCCGCGGCGCGACGAGCAACCACAAGGGCATCGACATCGCCTGTTCCTATGGCACGCCGATCTATGCCGCCGACGGCGGCCGCGTGACCTACGCGGGCTACAAGGGCGCGATGGGCTACGTCGTCATCATCGACCACAACAACGGCTATGTCACGTATTACGAGCACAACTCGTCGCTGCTCGTCTCCGCGGGACAGACGGTCTACAAGGGCCAGCAGGTCGCCAAAGCGGGCCGCAGCGGCGTCGCCAGCGGCGTCCACTGCCACTTCGGCATTCAGAGAAACGGCAGCTACGTCAACCCGCTCAACTATCTAAGTTAAAATCAAAGGGATCCCATCCGATGGATGGGATCCCTTTGATTTTAGGGGATCGCACTTCGCTTCGTGCCTTGCCGCCGTAGGCGGCTGCGACACGCGCGAAGCGAGAAGAATAAATCGCCACGCGCATGTCGCGGCGATTTATGATTAAAATTATTTCGCGTCTGCGGACGCGAAAGTCTGCGACGCTTTTTTGATGCAGATGGCGTATGCCCCTTATGGGACGTTTGCCGCTTGCGGGCGGCGGGATAAGTTATTTTAGCAGGGAATGCGGAAGCGTTCCCTGCCTTTTTGTATTTGCGGAAAGCTTTGGGCGATGGCAGGGAGGGCATTCCGTTTTTTCAGTTGACGGGGAGAGAACAATATGATACTTTATCGGTAGACGATATATCGGTTAACGTTATAACGGGAGACGAAAGGAGAGACGCGACATGGGAACGACGGCGCTGACCGAAGCGGTCTTTTACATTTTGCTTTCGCTGGATACGCCGCTGCACGGCTACGGCATCATGCAGAACGTAGAGCATTTGAGCGGCGGGCGTGTGCGGCTCGCCGCAGGCACGCTCTACGGCGCGCTCGCAACGCTGACCGAGCGCGGCTGGATCGTGTCGCTCGGTGGCGAGAGCGAGGGGCGCAAGAAAGAGTATCAGATCACGCCCACGGGCCGCGAGGCCGTGCGCGCGGAGCTGCGAAGACTGCATGAGCTGACGCAAAACGGCGACAAGCTGACAAGCGAATGGAACTGAGAGGGGGGTCGCACAATGCTGAAACAAAAATTCTGCCTCTGGTGGATCTGGTATCTGCTGTTTGACAACGCGCATTTTCAGCGCTGGCTCGCATGGCACCGCAGGCGCGGGTGGGAACTGGCGCACGTCGGCGGGCTGTTTTTCCACTTTACGCGCGGCGACGGCACGGATTACCGCTACTATGTGCAGGTGATGAAGGACTTCCCGTGGACGGAGCAGGGCAGGGCCTATATTGCGGGCGTGGAGGAGCTGGGCGTCACCTATCTTGGCTGCTTTCTGCACCGCGCGTACTTCCGCTGGGTGGATGACGGCAGGCCGGAGGAGATGTTTTCCGACCTTGCGTCGCAGGCGCAGGAGGCAAGGTGCGTGCGCAGTGCGCAGATTTTTGCGGCGGCGCTGTGTGCGCTCGGCGCGGCGATGCAATTTTATACTGCGTGGGAATATCTGTACGCGGCGCAAATTTATGAAGAGCTCTATGCCGAGCTGATCGCCGCGGGCGGGCCGAGCGTTGTGGCGGCCTGGATGCCGCGGATCGCGCTGGAGGCAGTGCTCGGCCTTTCGTGGCTCGCCCTCGCCGTATGGGGCGCGAGCGCAGCCGTGCGCACGCACAAAAAGTGGAAGAAGATCAAAGACGAGCAGTGTATCTGCGAATGAAAGGAGAGCAGAAATGGCAGAGACGATGACGAAGAAGTGGAACAGAGCACCGCTTGCCCCCGAGCGGGTGGAAGAGATGGAGCGCTATCTCAACAAGATGTCCCACGAGGGCTGGCAGTGCTGCGAGATCGTGCGCGATGAGCTGCGCTTTGTGCGCGGGGAGCAGGACGAATACACCTACCGCGTACAATACTTTTACGAATCGCGCGACGGCGAGAAGGACGACTATCTGCGCACGCTCGGCGAGACGGGCGCGGCGCTGGTGGGCGAGTACGGCGAGGTGCTGATCCTGCGCAAAAAGACGGCGGACGGCGCGTTTGAGCTGTACTCTGACTTGGACTCCAAGATCGCGGCGCTGGAAAAGCGGCGCTCGCATTACCGCAGCGGGATGCTCGGCGCGCTGGTGCTGGTGCTGTTAAGAGGGAGACATGCTTACAAGGCAATCTCGCAGTACGGCTTTTCAAGCTGGCTGGACACACAGCTTGATTCACCTGTGTATATGGTGCTGACTGTCCTGATCGTGGCGGGACTGCTGGCGGGCGGTATTGCCGGTATGATTTCCGTGCGGCGCGAGGGGAAAAAGATTAAAGAGCTGAAGCGCAGACGCATGATCGAGGAATAAGCCCCGCTTGCAAATCCCGTCTATCCGTTGTAGAATAGCCCTGCTATCAAACAGACAAGCGGGAGGAAAGCCGACATGATCCAGGATATCGAGCCGAAACATCTTTACAACGAGTGGAAAAAGAACGCCGTGCCGAAAAAGAGCAGCGCCGTGGTGCAGTTCCGCGGGCAGGACCTTTTGTGCCGCATCGACGACAACGGCCTCAAGTTCCCGTCGCGCGCGCAGTTTACCGAGCCCGACGAGGCGTTCACCTATCTTTTTGAGCTCGACGGGCGGGAGTATTACCTGCTTCTTGACGAAAATGAGCGCGCGCTCGACGGCTACTCCTACCGCAACATCGGCCTTTTCCGCACGGAAAAGCCCAAGGAGCTCGCCTATGCGGCGGTCAGCGCGTGGCACCTTTGCTCGTGGTACCGCGACGCGCGCTACTGCGGCCGCTGCGGGGAAGCGCTCGTCCACGACGTAAACGAGCGCATGATGCGCTGCCCCAAGTGCGGCAACATGATCTTCCCGCGCATCAACCCCTCGGTCATCGTGGCGGTGACGCATGGGGACTACCTGCTTTTGACCAAGTACGCCAACCGTCCCGGCGCGCAGCGCACGGCGCTGGTTGCGGGTTTTACCGAGTTTGCCGAGAGCTTTGAGCAGACCGTGCAGCGCGAGGTGATGGAGGAGGTCGGATTAAAGGTCAAGGACCTGCGCTATTACCGCTGCCAGCCCTGGGGCATCAGCGGCAACATCATGATGGGCTACTGGTGCAGGCTCGACGGCGACGACGATACCATCCATCTCGACAACTTTGAGCTGGCGGACGGCGCGTGGGTCAGCCGCGAGGAGCTGCGAGAGAACTATACGGGCAACGGCATCGCCCTCACCTCGGAGATGATTGCCGAATTTGCCGCGGGCAGAGACCCATACAGCCTGGAAGCGAAGTGAAAAAAGAAAAACGTCTGTTTCCGCAGGAAACAGACGTTTTTTGTATGGATTTCAGATGAGGCCGACCGACAGCAGGCGCATGTTGTCCCATTGACAAAGCTCGCGGAGTTCTCCGCCGTCGTATTCGTACAGGGTGCACGGGTCCCACCAGTTGACGTTGAGCTTAACAAAGGCAAAGTAGCGCTGGCCGTTCACGACGATGATCTGAAAATCGAAGATCGCGTGGTCGATCTGCTCGGCGGCGTGCATCATGGCGATCATCGTTTCGTTGGGTTCAACGACATTGCCGACAGAATCATAGAGCGTGGTGGCGACAAGTGTGTTGACCCTGTGCGAGTGAAGTGCGGAGGTGTCAAAGTCTGTGTAGTCGGCGGTGTAAAAGACGCAGGCGTCGGGCGTGAAGGCGTCGCAGGCGCGGCTCTTGCCGCTTGTGTAGACCGTTTCATAGACGTAAGCGGCGTCCTGCTCGCCGGTTGGTTTCAGCGCGACGTGCAGGATCGGTTCATCGGGCTCGCTTCGGATGAAGAGTAGCAGCGCGAGACACAGTGCGAAGCTGAGCAGCGAGGCAAGTATGCGTTTCATCGTAAGCCTCCTTGCACTCCGGCGCTCAGAAGAGCGCGGGGACATAGTCGACCGCGTCGGTGATGCCGCCCGCCTGACCGGCGAGCGACAGCTCGAAGCGGTAGACCGGTTGATAGAAGCCCTTGGAATCGGAGAGGTAGTCGAGCGTGCAGGAGCGCACCTCAATTTGCTGGACGCTTTGCGCGAACCACGCACCCTCGAAGCTCTTGCCCGATTGCAGCGCGGCGAGCGCCTGCGCGGGGGAGAGAATAGACTCTTCGCGCACGGGCGCGAGCGTGGTGATGCGGTTTTCGAGCTGCGAGAGCGTCGATTGACCGTCGCCTTGTGTTCTCAGATCACAAGTGAGCGTGCCGTGGAGGAAGCCTCCCTCCGCAGGGAGAAGATCGGCGGAGAACACCGCGCGGTAAGAGGTCTCGCCATACGGCGAGAGCGTGAACGCGGCGCCGGCGGGGATGGAAAAGCCAAACTTGTCGAGCTCTTCGCGCAGCATGTCCTCTGTGACACCAGACGCGGGCGCATCGAAAACGGGCGTGTGATCGCGCCCAAAGCTGTATTCCCACGTGCCGTCGTGCAGGGTGACGTCGAGGAAGTCGCCGGAAGAGTGGTTGGCGTAGATCACAAGGTCATCGTAGTAGTACGCATCCGGAAATTCGACGCCGTGCGCGGCGGCAAATTCCGCGGCGAAGCGGTCGGCGCCCGCGTTGTCGAGCGCCTGTGCCTGATAGACCCAGGAGGTTTTGCTGTCTTCGTCGAGCGCAAAGTCGACCGACCAGCGGACGCCGCTCAGGTCCGCCGTCGTGACGGAGGCGTCGCGCAGGTTGCCGTAGGGCTGCGCGGCGTAGGAAATGAAAATGGCGGATAGTGCGAGTGCGAACGCGGCGGGCAGCGCGCAGTAGCGCGGCCACGTCCTGCTCTTTTGATGCAGCGCGAGCACGAGCATTGCTGCACACCAGCCGAGCATCGCGCCGAGCGTATTGGTGAAGAGGTCGTCCACATCGCACATGCCGCGCGCCGTCAAAAGCTGCGTCAGCTCGATCAGGAGCGAAACACCGAAGCCCGCGCCCAGCGCGGCATACCACTTGCGAAACGGTTTCCACAAGAGCGGCAGCAGCACGCCGAGCGGGACGAAGAGCGCGATGTTGAGCAGCACGTTGAGCCAGATTTGCAGTGTGAAGCGCTGATACGCCTCGCGCCAGGCGCGGAAAAGCTGCAAATTCCACTGCCGCACGGCAAATTCATTCGGCTCGCTGCGCAGCAGCGTGACGAAGACCGTGACCGCCGCCCAGCCGACGAGCAACACCGCGCAGACCGCCTTTCCCCACGGGAAGTGGCGGCCCTGCCTGCGGCAGACGGCATAGCAGACGGCCAGAATAAGGCCGCAGATAAGCGCGGCGGGCACGGCAAAGCGCATCCCGCGCTGCAGCAGATAAAAAAGATAGGAAACAAAGTCGTGCATGAGCTCCCTCCCAATTTGATTTATCAGTTGGTTTCGCCGTTCGCGGTTTTGTCCTCTTCGATGCGCGCGCTCACGTCCTCGCGGAAGGCGAGCCACGCATCTTCGTTTTCCACATAGTATTTGGGGCAGATCTTGCCCGTCACGTCGTAGTGGCGAATGACGTCCGCGTCGGGGTCGAGGTCAAAGGTCTCACACAGCCACGCGACGAGCGCTTCAAGGCTCTCCATCGTCGCGTCATCAAACTTGCCTGTGTCGTCGGGGTGGCAGACCTCGATGGACACGGTGTAGTCGTTCGCGCTGTTCGAGCAGTAGGCGATCTCCGTCAGCGGCACGCACTGCAAAATCTCCCCCTCCAGCCCCACGACAAAGTGCGCGCTCGCGTAGGTCTCGTGCGTCAGCGCGAGATTGGCGAAAAAGCTGCGGTTCGCCGCGGCGGTCGTGCCGGGATTGCCGACATAGTGCACCACCACGCCGGAGATCTCCCTGAGCGGCGTGCCGGGACGAGAGTATTCGTTTGTCGGAATGTAGTCGACCGTGACAAAGTCCGGCACGCTGACATTCGAACCGGGGAGATTCCGGTGCGCGAGCGCATAGCGCAGCTTCACGCCGCCGAAAACAAGCAAAACGAGCGCGAGCAGGACGTCGCCTCATTGCCTTTCATTAATGTTACGTCTTGATTTGCCATTGTTTAGTCCTC
>OGXM01001232.1_pt1 | contig 14578 bp, 10 predicted proteins | sample 1576271 | NCBI WGS metagenome assembly OGXM01 (sample SAMEA3541579, study PRJEB24748) | human gut metagenome | biome: human gut; feature: human-associated habitat; material: faeces | place: China | collected 2012 | reverse complement strand
ATATGATGTGGAGGTAAAACTATTCAGTGGCGGAAAATTGCATACGGCAGGGCGTTCCATTGCAGCCTGGATCAATAACAACGAGCTTCCGATTGTCAATGATGCCACTTTTGCGGTATTCGGCGGTTTCATTCCGGGAATTCCGATTCCTACACCGGTTTTCATTGCGGCAGCGTGTATCCTCGTGACTGTATTGGTTTTGAAGTTTACGAATCTTGGACTGTATACGCAGGCAGTCGGTATTAATGAGAGTTCTTCACGATTAAACGGATTAAATCCGGCATTTATCAAGTTTTTGAGCTTTGTTATTTTAGGACTTTGTGTGGCAGTGGCAGCACTGATCAAAGTAAGTCGTATTTCCACAATTAACTATTCTGTTATTGCAAAAGATATTGAGATGGATGCGATCCTTGCAGTAGCACTTGGAGGAAATTCATTAAGCGGTGGCAAATTTAATCTGCCGGCATCTATTCTGGGTGCATATGTCATTCAGTTTTTAACCACAACACTGTATAAGTTCAACGTAAAATCCGAAGCAATCTCTGCTTATAAGGCAATTGTTGTTATTATCCTAGTTGTCATCAGTGCTCCGGTGGTACGGGAAAAATTTGCATCTTTTTCGCAGAAGATGAAAGTAAGAAATGCAAAGGAGGTAGGCTAATATGAAATCAAAATCCTTAAAAAAGGTATCACTTTCCGATGCCAACCTGCTTTTAACAATCACCATCGTTGTATTTTTCCTGATGTATATCGGCGCGATGATTTTTGAGGGTGGCGGATTTTTAAAACCACAGACATTTTTTAATATTTTAAACGCCAATGGCGCATTGATCATTACAGCATGCGGACTTAGTTTGGTTATGATTACCGGAAGCATTGATATTTCAGTCGGCGGTGTCGTTGCACTTGTAAGTATGTGCTGCGCGGTATATCTGGATTTCAAGGGCGGAAATGTGTTTGTATCTCTCCTGATTGCACTTGCCATTGGACTTGGATTTGGGCTGGTACAGGGATTTTTGGTAGCGTATCTGGATATTCAGCCATTTATCGTAACACTTGCAGGTATGTTCTTTGCAAGAGGTATGACTTCTATCGTACATACAGATCCGTTCAATGTACAAAATGAGGCATTTGTGAAATTGAAAGATACCCGTGTAATTGTTCCGGGAATGGGATCTGTCAACCGTATTGGCAAATATGTGAATGCATATGTGGAAATCGGTGTGATTGTGGCAATCCTGATCGTTGTGATTATGTTTGTCATGCTTCGCTGGACGAAGCTTGGCCGTTCGTTTTATGCGGTTGGAGGTAACCGCCAGAGTGCTCTTATGCTTGGAATTAACGTTAAAAAGACACGTTTTCTTGCGCATCTGCTGAGTGGGCTGCTCGCCGGTATTGCAGGCTATGTATATTTCCTGCATGTCGGTTCCGGTGCGGCAACACATGCAAGCGGGATGGAAATGAACGCGATTGCATCATCCATTATTGGTGGAACACTCCTGACCGGCGGTGTCGGAAACATCATTGGAACATTCTTCGGTGTACTCTCCCTCAGTACGATTCAGAATATTGTTTCCTCCGCCGGACTGGATCAGGCATGGTGGACAGGCATCACAATTGCAGCAATGCTTTGTCTGTTCCTGGTGATCCAAAGTGTCGTTCTTGCAAGAAAAAAGAGAAAATAGTTGAAAGGTGTATTGACAATTGTCGAATCAAGTGCTATGTTTTTTGTTAACAAAGAGTCATAGAGCAAATGCATAGAACAGAATACGATCACAATATACTTTTTTCCAGAGAGTTGTCGGGCGGTGCGAGACAACAGACAGATATGGTGACCATCCTCTGTGAGCTGTGGGCTGAATTCCGTCAGGACAGTAAGCTTCACCGGTATTCTACCGTTATCAGGAACCTTATTTCTGCAGAGGGGAGTCTGTTGAGATGAGAGTGAGTGGTCGTTTCATACGGCAAATAAAGTGGTAACGCGGAAGCATAACATAAGCCTTCGTCTTTATATACTGATAAGAGGTATATAGGGACGGAGGTTTTTTATTCCTGTTCCATTCTCTTTGCAAATATTAAGAAGGGAGTCGCCAAATGGCGAAAAAACAATGAATGGTTTAGTTATCGTATTAATTGCAATTGTGGTACTTGGTGCCGGCTATCTGTTATACGGACGCTGGCTTGCCAGCAAATGGGGGCTGGATCCGAAAGCAAAAACTCCGGCTTATACGCATGAAGATGGACAGGATTATGTTCCTTCCTCCAAACTGACAGTGTTTGCCCATCAGTTTTCTTCCATTGCAGGTGCGGGACCTGTCACCGGACCGATTCTGGCATCCGTATTCGGCTGGGTGCCGGTATTGTTATGGCTGCTGATCGGAGGTTTGTTTTTCGGAGCCGTGCAGGATTTCGGTGCACTGTATGCTTCCGTTAAAAATGAAGGAAAATCGATGGGAATGATCATCGAGAAATATATCGGAAGAACCGGACGGAAATTATTTATGCTGTTCTGCTGGCTGTTTACCCTTCTGGTTATGGCAGCTTTTACCGATATGGTTGCCGGAACGTTTGTCGGAAAAGGTGTGGAAGGGATGACAAAGGCAACAGGCTATGCGAATTCCGCAGCAGCATCCATTTCCATGTTGTTTATCGTTGTTGCCATCATCTTTGGCCTGATTCAGAAAAAGGTCGGGAAAATGAAAGAGTGGGTTCGCGCAGTGGTTGCCATTGCCCTGTTGGTTGTCATGTTTATCATTGGTATGAAACTTCCAATGTATGCGACAAAGAGTACCTGGATCTATATTGTTATGGCATATCTGTTCCTTGCCTCTGTCATGCCGATGTGGCTGCTTATGGAGCCGCGTGATTACATGACCACTTTCATGCTGCTGGGCATGATTATTGGTGCGGTTGTCGGTGTTATTGCCGAGCATCCGACTATGAAGCTGAATGCATTTAGCGGATTTAATGTAGATGGCAGTTATCTGTTCCCTACCTTATTTGTAACGATTGCCTGTGGTGCGGTATCCGGATTCCACAGTCTGGTTTCTTCCGGAACATCATCAAAGACCATCAGTAATGAGAAAGATATGCCGATGGTCGGTTATGGTGCCATGGTGGTAGAGTCACTGCTCGGAGTCATTGCACTGGTTGTTGTTGGTGCGGTTGCCGTAAACGGAACAAAGCCGGAGGGTACTCCGTTTTCTATTTTCTCTGCTGGTGTTGCAGGATTTTTCGAAAAATTCGGTATTCCGGTACAGGTTGCTACCGTATTTATGACGATGTGTGTACCTGCACTGGCACTGACCTCTCTCGATTCTGTTGCACGGATCGGACGTATGTCGTTTCAGGAGCTGTTTTACGGGGATACTACTGACACTTCCAAGATGCCGGGCTGGCAGAAAGTTCTGACTAATAAATATTTTGCAACAATTATTACCTTATTCTTTGGTTATTTACTGACTCTTGGCGGATACAATAATATCTGGCCACTGTTTGGTTCTGCGAACCAGCTGCTTGCAGCACTTGTACTGATTGCACTTGCGGTATTCTTAAAGACAACTGGAAGAACCGGCTGGACACTTTACATACCGATGTTTGTTATGCTGGCAGTTACGTTTACCGCACTGATCCAGAAGACCATTGCACTGGTTTCCAATATTGCCGGTGGTCAGGCAACTTTCCTGGTAGACGGTCTGCAGTTTATCGTGGCTATTCTTCTGATGGTTCTCGGTGTGCTGGTTGCATTCAGCTGTCTGAAGAAACTGTTTACTGCAAAGAAGCAGGAAGCATAAGCTATTTGTTCTGTTTTCTCCATTCCCGAGGGGAAACACCATAAATATTTTTAAATGCACGGGAAAAATGAAGCTGATTTTCGTATCCGACAGCAGAGCCGACATCTGCAATGGATAAGGAAGTCAGCTTTAATAATTCCGTAGCCTTTACCATGCGGTAGTTCATAAGAAATTCCTGCGGAGAGCGGCCAATAGAGTTGCGGAAGATTTTTCCGAAATAACTCCGGTTGATGCCACATACCGCAGCGATATCTTCAATCGAAATAGTATTCTGAAAATTCTGTTCCATATAATTGATCGCTTCTTTTATATAATAGTCACTCATGCGCCCACTGGAGATCAGCGTTGCTGATTTTGCCGACTGCAGCAGATAATCCAAAAACAGATACAGATGCCCGATCAGATGGAAGGAGGATTCCTGCGGATGATTGACGATATAAAGCATTTCATCGGCAAGTTTTTCCCGTAATTCTTTGAAATGGGAATGATAAACGGGCGCGTCTTTGCACAAATCTGTGACACTTAAAGCCTCTTTTACACGTAAGCCGTCAAATTCGATCCACATATATTCCCATGGAAGCTGTTCATCGGCAATGTAAGTATTGATCTGCCCCGGGAAAATCATAAATCCCTGTCCGCTTTTTACGGAATAGGTTTGTGTTTCCCCCTTTGCATTGTCTGCCATAAGCGTTCCGGTTCCGGAAAGAATGTAGTGAAACAGGTAGTGGTTGCGTGTTGCAGGTCCGAAAGAATGACCGGGATCACACTGTTCGTATCCAAACTGATACATGCACAGATCAATAAAATTTTCATTTGGAAAAATATTAAAAAATGTATTACTCATAAAACACTCCGTATATACCAAAATGCGATATTAGTATCTATTATAGCACAAAATATTGCATTTAGGTATAAAATTAAAAAAATATGGGTATTTAAGGACGCATAAAGGTATGTTATAATCAGATTATCAAAAAGGCAAGCGGATATATTTAAGAAAAGGAGAGAGGAATATGGCAAAAAGGAATATTTTCCGTGGTCTTGCGGCTGTGCTTGCACTCGGTATGTGTATGACAGGACTTGCTGGATGCGGAAACGAAAAAAGGGCGGATGGAAAAACGGAGATTGAAGTGGTTTCCTACAAACCAGAAGCAGTTAAGGCATTTGAAAAAATTGAAAAGCGGTTCAATGAAACACATGATGACATTCATTTGACGATTTCATCTCCAAATGAAGCAATGACCATTTTAAAGACACGTTTTATCCGGGAGGATTATCCGGATATCATCGCAATCGGAGGAGACATCAATTATTCCAACTTTTTAGATGCAGATCTGTTTGATGATATTTCCGATCTGGATGAAGTCCAGACCATAAAACAGGCATATCTGGATATGGATAAGGAACTGGAGTTTATTCCAAAAGATGGCACATACGCACTTCCATATGTGGCAAACGCGGCAGGAATTTTATATAACAAAGATCTGTTTGAGGAAAATGGCTGGAAAGTTCCGACCACCTGGCAGGAATTTACCACATTGTGTGATGAAATAAAACAGAGCGGAACACTTCCGCTGTATCTGGGCTTTAAAGATACCTGGACCTGTCTGGCTCCGTGGAATGCGCTGGCAGTCGGACTTACCGATTCGGATACCTGCAATCAGGTAAATATGGGAAATACCACATTTTCCGATACGTATGGACCGGTAGCAGAAAAGATGCGTGCGCTTTTGGATTACGCCGAAAAAAATCCGTATGCATACGGTTATAACGATGCATGTACAGCATTTGCCCGCGGGGAATCTGCCATGTATCCGATCGGAAGCTATGCGATCCCGCAGATCAAATCGGTCAACCCGGACATGAATATCGGCTCTTTTACATTTCCTGCAAATGATAACGAATCAGACAATGTATTAAATTCAGGAATTGATTTACAGTTTTCTGTGATGAAAGCATGCAAAAACAAAGAAGCAGCATATGAAGTTTTAAAATATCTGTATGACGATGAAACCATTCAGATTTATCTGGATGATCAGGGCGGAATTGCCTGCAAGGATGGGGATTTTGCAATTCCGGAAACACTTAAGGATATGCGTCCTTACATTGAAAATAACCGCATGGCAGATTATCAGGATCACCATTATCCGAGTGAGATGAGTGTGGATGCCATGATCCAGACGTTCCTGCTGGATACAAGCGACAATGCACAGGAAAAGTTTTTGAAAAAATTTGATTCCGGCTGGAAACGCTACAACCGGGATCTGATTCGGAAAGTACAGGATTATCAGAAAGAACAGGAGGATGCACAATGAAAAAGAAAATGTCAAACAGGGACAAAACATTCTGGGCGGTTGTCATACCGGTTGTGATCTTATTTTTTGCATTCAATACACTTCCAATGATCAAAGGTGTGATTTACAGTTTTACCAATTATAAAGGATATGGAACTTACGATTATGTCGGATTCCGGAACTATGCAGATCTGTTTACGGATTCCCGCGTGGGAAAAAGCTATTTGTTTACGTTTAAATATGCACTGGCAGGAACGATACTGGTAAATGTGCTGAGTCTGATCATGGCAGTTGGATTAAACAGTGCAATCCGTTTTAAAAGTGCACTGCGCGGTATTTACTTTGTACCGAATATTTTAGGAGGACTTGTCATCGGCTATATTTTTAGTTTTATTTTTACTTACATTCTTCCAACTGTGGGAAATGTGTTCCATATTGGATTTTTACAGAACAGTATTCTTGCAAGTGAAAAATACGCGTGGATTGGTGTGCTGATTGTTGGTGTATGGCAGGCAGTTGCCATGAATACCATTATTTATATTTCCGGTCTGCAGACCGTCCCGGAGGAAGTTTACGAGGCGAGTATGCTTGATGGAGCAAGTAAATGGAAACAGTTCTGGAAAGTAACATTTCCACTGGTTATGCCGTTTGTAACAATCAATCTGGTATTGAGCACAAAGAATTTTCTCATGGTATTCGACCAGATCATGTCTTTGACCAAGGGAGGTCCGGCACAGAGCACCGAATCGATCTCTTACCTGATTTATAAAAATGGTATGGATGGCGGACAGTTTGGATTCCAGAGTGCAAATGCAGTTATTTTCTTTATTGTGATTGTGGCAATTTCACTTTTCCAGATGACAGTCATGAATAAGAAGGAGGAGCAGTTATGATGAAAGAAAAACAGAAAACAAACCGGGTACTTACGATTGTTCTGATTTTGGGGACGGTTACCGTATTTTTTCCACTGTATATGGCAGCGATCATTGCGTTTAAGAAACCAAGTGAGATGACAAACGATGTGGCGGGTGCACTTTCATTCCCGAAACAATGGAGTTTTGAAAACTTCCGTCAGGCAATGGAAGTGACCGATTTCTGGCGTTCTCTTGGAAACAGTTTACTGATCACTCTGGTAACGATCGTACTGGCAATTTTGATCCACTCGATTGCAGGCTATGTGATCGGGCGGGGCATGGCAAGAAGAAAAAGTTTCCGTTTTATCTATCTGTATATTGTCAGTGGTATGTTTGTTCCATTTTCCATCTTAATGATGCCTCTGGTAAAACAGACGGCACACATGGGACTTGGAAACCGTGCCGGTGTCATCGTGTTGTATCTGGTATTTTACATGCCAATGAATGTCCTGCTTTACAGTGGATATTTAAAAAATATTCCGGAAGCACTCGAAGAAGCAGCAGATATTGATGGGGCAAGTACCTGGACGACTTACTGGAGAGTGGTATTCCCGATGATGAAACCGATGCATGCGACGGTTGCGATTCTGACAGCCCTTGGAACATGGAACGATGTTATGACACCGCTTGTGATCATGTCCGGAACCGGACAGAATACGCTGCCGCTTGCACAGCTTAACTTCCAGACACAGTTTGGAACCAATTACAATCTGGCGTTTGCCTCCTATATTCTGGCACTGATCCCGATCCTGATCTTTTATATGATCTGTCAGAAACAGATTTTGAATGGTGTGGCAAACGGTGCAGTCAAAGGATAAAAAATAAAACGAGGTGGCTTCTATGGCAATTATATACAATCCAAATAAAAAAATATTTACCCTGCATACGGCGCATACAACCTATCAGATGCAGGTCGACCCACTGGGATATCTGCTGCATCTGTACTATGGGGAAAAAACAAACAGTTCCATGGATTATGTCTTAACCTATGCAGACCGCGGATTTTCCGGAAATCCTTATGCAGCCGGTATGGACCGCACCTATTCGCTGGATGCGCTGCCACAGGAGTATCCGTCCCTTGGCACGGGGGATTACCGCAATATCGCGCTGAATATAAAAAATGCAAAAGGCGTGGAGGGCGTGAATCTGCTCTATAAGAGTTATGAAATCCGAAAAGGAAAATATGCCCTGCAGGGACTTCCGTCTGTTTATGCCGGGGAAGAAGAAGCACAGACACTGGAAATCGTTCTGGCAGATGAACAGGCACAAGTGGAGGTACATTTGCTGTATGGCGTGTTGGAAGAAGCAGATGTCATAACCCGAAGCGTTGTGATCAAAAATGTCGGAACAAATCAGGTGACGATTGAAAAAGCAGCGGCAGCCTGTCTTGATTTTGTAACGGGAACGTTTGATGTGCTGCGGTTTTATGGAAAACATGCGATGGAACGGAATCTGGAGCGCACTGCTTTGGGACATGGAACGATTGCATTTGGAAGCCGCAGAGGAACTTCCAGCCATCAGTACAATCCGGGCGTGATTCTTGCCGAGCAGGGGACAACCGAAAACGCAGGCAGTTGTTATGGCATGTTGTTTGTATACAGCGGAAATTTTTCCTGCGAAGCAGAAAAAGATCAGTTTGAGCAGACACGCCTGCTTATGGGATTGAACGAGGAACTGTTTTCCTACCCACTCGCAGCAGGAGAAACATTTACTGTTCCGGAAGTGATTTTGTCCTACTCGGCAAACGGATTATCCCAATTGTCGCAGCAGTATCACAACTGCATTCGCAATCATGTATGCAGAAGTAAATATACCCATATGCAGCGACCGGTTCTGATCAATAGCTGGGAAGCCGCTTACTTTGATTTTACCGGGGATACGATTGTAGATTTGGCGAAAGAGGCCGCTGCACTGGGAATTGATATGGTTGTGATGGACGATGGCTGGTTTGGAAAAAGAGACGATGACAATTCTTCGCTGGGAGACTGGCAGGTCAATGAACAAAAGCTTGGGGGATCGCTGGCACAGCTGATTGACCGCGTGCATGCGCAGGGCGTGAAATTTGGAATCTGGATTGAGCCGGAGATGGTCAATGAAGACAGTGATCTTTACCGGGCACATCCGGACTGGGCGATTCAGATTCCGGGAAGAAAGCCAATCCGGTCAAGAAATCAGCTTCTGCTTGATTTTTCCAGAAAAGAAGTGCGAGATCATGTATTTGATCAAATCTGTGCAGTGCTCGATCAGGGAAAGGTTGATTACGTTAAATGGGATATGAACCGCAGCATGGCAGATGTCTATGCTGGAAATCTTTCCTATGATTATGTACTTGGTGTTTATGATTTCCTCGAACGTCTGACGAACCGTTACCCGGATTTGCTGCTGGAAGGATGCAGCGGCGGAGGTGGCAGATTTGATGCAGGAATGCTTTATTATTCTCCGCAGATCTGGTGCAGTGACAATACGGATGCGATTAATCGCACAAGGATTCAGTACGGAACCTCTTTTTTTTATCCGGTTTCTGCTGTGGGGGCACATGTTTCCGCAGTGCCGAATCACCAGACAGGAAGATTGACAAGTCTGCATACCCGTGGAGTGACGGCGATGGCAGGAACGTTTGGGTATGAATTAAATCCGGCGCTTTTGTCCGAAGAAGAAAAGCAGCAGATCCGGGAACAGATTCAGACCTATAAAAAATATGAGAGACTGATCAACGAAGGAACTTACTGGCGGCTGTCGAACCCGTTTGTGGATGAAATTGCGGCCTGGATGTCGGTTTCAGAGGAACAGGATCGTGCTCTGGTGAGCGTGGTCCGGCTTATGGCAGAGGCAAACCAGGCGACGGTATATGTCCGTCTGCGTGGATTAAAACCAGATGCCGTGTATTTAGAGGAGAACAGCGGAAAACAGTATTCCGGTGCGGCACTGATGAATGCCGGAATTCCTCTTTTACCATTTACCAGAGAATATGAGGCTTATCAGTTTTCTTTTGTGGAATTAAAAGAAGCGAAAAGACTGTATGAAAAGGTGCAGCAGTGGCGGCAGAAAACGAATGACGGGGAGCGCGTAGTTGTCAGTATTTATGGCGGTTCCGGTTCTGGAAAGACAACGATGGCAACGGCGCTGCAGCAGTATTTCTTAAATGATGGGGTTGGCTGTTATCTGCTTTCCGGGGATGATTATCCACACCGCATTCCAAAACGCAACGATGAAGAACGGATGCGCGTGTATAAAACAGCCGGAGAAGAAGGCTTGCGTGGATATCTCGGAACACCACAGGAGATTGATTTTAACCGGATCAATGAAGTGCTTGCAGCGTTTCACGAGGGAAACGATCAGATCACGTTAAAGCATATGGGACGCGAAGATGGCGATATTTCCTATGAAGAAACGGATTTTTCAGGAATTTCAGTTATGCTTCTGGAGTGGACGCATGGTGGAAGTGAATATGTAAACGGTGTGGATCTTCCGATCTTTTTGGAGAGCTCCCCGGAAGAAACGAAAGCCCGGCGTATTCGAAGAAACCGGGATGAGAATGCCGCAAGTCCATTTATCTGCCGCGTGGTGGAACTGGAACAGGAAAAACTGGACATGCAGCGGGAACATGCAGGACTTATCGTAGGAAAGGACGGAGACGTCTATGAACAATAAACCAATGCTCAATGCCTATCCCGACAGCCTTGGCGGACGGCTGGAAGATATTGTAAACTTGCTCAAAACGGAGGATTTGCAGGAGGTATTTTCTTCTTTTTACATTCTGCCAAGCCTGTATCATTCGGATTTGGACCGGGGATTTTCGGTTATTGATTATGATCTGAATGAGCAGCTTGCCCGCAGGGAAGATTTGGAGCAGTTAAAAAATATGGGAATTGATCTGAAGCTGGACTTTATTTTAAACCATGCTTCTGCACAGTCTCCACAGTTTCAGGATCTTGTAAAAAAGGGAGAAGATTCGGATTACCGGGACTTTTTCATCGACTGGAATACTTTCTGGGAAGGGCATGGAACCATGACAAAAGAAGGCTATATCCAGCCGGACGAAGACTGCTTAAAGCAGATGTTTTTCCGAAAACCGGGGCTGCCAATCCTTATGGTGGAATTCCCGGATGGAAAAAAGGTGCCTTACTGGAATACCTTTTATCAGGAGGTGCATGGCAGGCAGTATCTCGGACAGATGGATGTAAACATCCAGTCGCCAAAGGTGTGGGAGTTTTATCGTGAAACACTGGAGAAAATAGCTTCTTACGGAGCGGCGATCGTGCGGCTGGATGCCTTTGCCTATGCGCCGAAGACACCGGGAAAGAAAAACTTCCTCAATGATCCGGAGACGTGGGAACTTTTACAGAAGATTCATGCGCTGGCAGAACCTTTGGGACTTACGCTTTTGCCGGAGATCCACGCAGCGTATGACGAAAAAATATACCAGACGCTTGCAGAAAAAGGCTATGCGACCTACGACTTTTTCCTGCCGGGACTGGTCATTGATGCGATTGAGAACAGGCGCGGAACATACCTTGCGGCATGGGCGAAGGAAATTGTGGAAAAGAAGATCTCCACGGTCAACATGCTTGGCTGTCACGACGGCATCCCGCTTCTGGATTTAAAGGGACTGCTTCCAAAAGAGGAGATCCAGTCGTTAATTGACCGGATTGTATCCCGTGGGGGCATGGTCAAAAATTTACATGGACAAAAGAATCTGTATTATCAGGTAAATGCCACGTACTACAGTGCATTGGGAGAGTCGGATGAAAAAATGCTTCTGGCGCGGGCCATCCAGATGTTTATGCCGGGCAAACCGCAGATCTGGTATCTGGATCTGTTTGCCGGAAAAAATGACCATGAAGCGGTGCAGCGTGCAGGGGAATCCGGACATAAGGAAATCAACCGGACAAATCTTTCCGGTGATCAGATCGCGGAAGGACTGAAAAAAGATGTGGTTCAAAAACAGCTTGCGCTAATCCGTATGAGGAATACCCATAAGGCATTTTCGGAAGGTGCAGAGGTGACAATCTCCGGAGAGGAGAGTTCTCTGGAAATCCGCTGGGAATATGACGGGGCATATGCCGAATTGCATGTAAATTTTGAAGAGGGGACTTATACAATAGAAAGTAATTGAGAACAGAACGATATTACATGTAAAAAATAACATGAAAGCAAGAAGGAGATGCAGGAATACCGGTATCTCCTTCTTATGGGTTTAAATCCATAAGCTCATTGCCATGTTCCCGTAACCATTTGCGGGAAACCTTATAGTCTGGAAGCACACGCTCCACCTGTGCCCAGAAGCGTGGTGAATGGTTCATCTCCAGCCGGTGGCACAGCTCATGGACAACCACGTAATCCAGCACTTCCGGCGGTGCTTTCATCAGCAGGCAGTTAAAGTTAAGATTGCCCTTTGCACTGCAGCTTCCCCAGCGTGTACGCTGGTTTCGTATGGTGATCCTGCCATAGGTCACGCCGACAACCGGGGCATAAAACCGTACCCGTTCCGGAATTACGCGCAGTGCTTCATCTGCAAGCACCTGCAATTCCCCGGGATTTAAAGGTGCGGCTTTCGGGCGTGCAGCTTCCAATTTTTGTTTTTGTTCCATTTCCCGGAGATGGGCATACAGCCAGTCTGATTTTTCATATGCAAATTTACGGATCTGCCAGTCTGCCATCCAGTAAGGTGCCCTTACCAGAACCGATAAATCCGGACGGATTTCCAGTGCAACGGTTTTTCTTTTGCTTCGGATTATTCGAATCTGTGCTTTTTCCATTTCATTTCCATTTCCAACAATATATGTAAAACAGATGTTTTGTGTTATGTCATCATTGTACCATCATTTTATTGGAATGCAAAGGGGACAAACCAGGGGGGAATTTCTGAGTGTGGAAAAAGATAAAATTTGCATATTTTCGACAAAAACATTGCAGTGGGAGGAAAAAAAGCGTATGATAAAACAAATATTTTAAAGCGGAATAAAGAAAGGAACAGAGAAAATGGCAGGACGAAAAAATATAGAAGAGTTTTACCGAAAACTGAAGGTAGGAACGAAGTTGAAGTATGCATTTACTACAGTCATTGTAACGCTTGCTATTGCTGTGGTTGTTTCGCTTGTTTCCATTGTAAAGATGAATGTGGATACTTATAAGTTTTACAAGGAAGCATATGCAAACAGCACATTGCAGATGGAAATCCGTAAAGATATACAGCTTGTGGGAAAATATATTTTGTGGTCGATGACAACCGATGATGCAAGTTCCACACAGAGTTATTCTAATTTGGCACAGAAGTATGCAGATCAGGTTGGAAAAAATGTTACCGCACTGGAGAAGTCTTATAATGATAAAAAGAAAGTTGCGGAATTAAAAGATGCGATAGAAGAACTGAAAAAACAGCGGGCAGCGGTCGTGGAACTGGCGAAGCGGAATAAAAATGACGAAGCTCTGGCACTGTTTAATTCCGATTATAATGATGCAACAGAGAAAATTCAGGATATATTGGTTGATATCGGAAAAGTGGCATCCGCAGAGGCAAAGAGTCAGTATACATCTGCCAGGGTAACGGGACTTGTGAGCATTATTCTGATGATTCTCATAGGAGCAGGAACAGTGGCTTTCTCCACTGTCATCCGGACCACCATTACCGGAATTATGCTAAAGCCAATTCAGGAACTGGAAAGTGCAGCTGAGAAACTGAAAGCAGGACAGCTTGATGTGGAAATAAATTATGAATCTCCAGACGAACTCGGAAAACTTGCCGGTAATTTCCGGCAGGCATGCAAAACTCTGGAGGTGATTGTGCAGGATACCAGTTATCTTCTGGGAGAAATGGCAGAAGGAAATTTCAATGTATCCAGTAATAATCCACAGATTTATATTGGAAATTTCAAACAGCAGTATGAGTCCATGAGCAAATTAAAACATGAACTGAGTGATACCATGACACAGATTAATGAAGCATCTGAGCAGGTTGCATCCGGTTCCGGGCAGCTGGCAGGCGGGGCACAGGCTTTGGCAGAAGGTGCCACCGATCAGGCAGGTGCAGTAGAAGAACTGACAGCAACGGTAGAGAGTGTCAGCGGAATTGCAGAATCCAGCGCAGAGAGCGCTTCCGGGGCTTACCAGATGGTACGCACTGCCGTAGAACAGGCAGATCAAAGCAGAGAAGAATTACAGGCATTGACCAATGCCATGGAGCGGATCAGCAGTACCTCACAGGAAATCCAAAACATCATCGGTTCCATCGAGGAGATTGCAAGTCAGACCAACCTGTTGTCCCTGAATGCTTCCATTGAGGCAGCACGTGCCGGGGAAGCCGGAAAAGGTTTTGCGGTTGTGGCAGATCAGATCGGAAAACTGGCGGGTGACAGTGCACAGGCGGCAGTCAATACTCGCGATCTGATTGAAAAATCTCTGCAGGAAATTGAAAACGGAAACCAGATTACAGAAAAGACGGTTGCTGCATTAAATAAGATTCTTGAATCCATGAATGATTTTGCGAATGCGGCAAAGGGCGCCAGCGAGAGTTCTACCGAGCAGGCAGATATGTTAAAGCAGATCGAGCAGGGAATCGAGCAGATTTCATCGGTGG
>OGXM01001224.1_pt1 | contig 14630 bp, 14 predicted proteins | sample 1576271 | NCBI WGS metagenome assembly OGXM01 (sample SAMEA3541579, study PRJEB24748) | human gut metagenome | biome: human gut; feature: human-associated habitat; material: faeces | place: China | collected 2012 | reverse complement strand
ACATGACATCACGCAGGCAGCCGCGTTGATTCGCGAAGACGATGAAGTGGTGTATATAAAGATACATAGTCCAAGAAACACTGTCGTTTGATACTTTGAAATTGGTTTCGTATGTGTGATAGCCGGAATACGGCTCCTTATGTGTTGTATCAGTAACAGTTACAGTGAAGCCAAGATCCTTGAGATAATCAAGGTATTCAGCCACGCCGTCGGTTACTGTTGCAGAACCCCAAGTTGTTGTAGACGGCTTGTTTGAGATATTGTCTGTGTTAATGTAATAAATCGTGCTTGTTCCCTTGGTATCAAGGTCCTTTCCCAACTTGCTGTCTTCCTGCGGCAATACAATTTTGGTTGTATCTGGTTTTGCAGGTTTCACACGATAATCAATTCTAATCTTAATGTCTTTAGGCCATTGCTCACCTTTTTCAAATGTGCATATATCGCCATCTTCACCAACAGCAATATTTACAACACTTCCCTCAAACACATTTTCTTCGTTATAATCTATTTCGTGTGACACACAGATAACATTGGTAAATCCAGCATCTTCAAATTGCTTTTTTACATCTTCGTAGTGCTTTTCTAACAGATTTGTCCAAACATCCGGAGCACCTGCCGTATCTGCAGGCTTTTGAGTTTCTTCTGTGTTTGGTGTTGTTTCTTTGGAACTATCATCATCTTTAGCCGTAGTTCCGGAAAGGAGTTCCACATCGACGCCAAAGCTGGAGCAAGAAATTTTGAGTTTAATTGTTTCATTTTTGGTAATTTCCACTTCGACTTCGCCATCAAGAGTGTCATCCTCGGCACTTTCAAAAGAAATTGTATGTTTACCTCTCTTAAGTACAACATCAAAAGTTTTCTTGTCACCGTGAGGAATAGTGCCTTCAAATTCATCATCAATGCTAATTTCAACATCGTATTTGCTGAAGATCCAGTTTTCTACACACTCAACCTCAATTGTTACATCAAACTCAGGCTCGGCAATGGATATGTAAATGACATTATTGCCTTTGTAATCAACAGAAAGCTTGTAAGAATCTGCATTTTTAGCAGAGAATGTTTTATCTTTCTTTTGGGCATCTACAGTAAAGCCTTTTTCCTCACAAGATTTTACATAGGCATTATAATCATCAATAGTGGTATTACCGATATAAACGGAGAAACCATCTTCGTCATCGCTATAGATTTTCCCGGTTGTGGATTTCGGAACGGGGAGCAACTTAGCCATTTCGCTATCCGGCCAAGTTATCGTTTCCATCTCCATAGCGGAATCCAAATTTATATGCATTTCACTGTTGTAGTCATAATAACTCAACGAAAGTTTATAGCCCTTGTCGTTGTATGCATAGAAGAAACTTCCGGAGGACTCCGTATCAATCGTAAAACCCTTATCCTTACACGCTTCAATATAGTCCTTATACTGAGCTTCGGTGGTCTTAGTAACATCCAAAGAAAGGTAATCTTCAGAGTTAGATATAATTTCTCCGTAAGGAGATTCCGGCTCAGGCAACATTTCTGCTAAAACAACAGCATCCCAATCATATTTCACATAGTCTGCCGAATTGATTTTAAATAGGCTGAAATAAGGAATTACCAAAACAAAGGATACAACAACTGCAACGATTGGTATCCAGCTTTTTGGAACTTTAATAATGTTCTTCTTCATAAGAATCGCAACTACAACGATAGCGATTTGAACGATTGAAAGAATTCCGGCAACTATTCTTCCTGCAAGGAATGCTACAAGAGCCAAAATAGTGAACACAGCAATACCTATTGTTGCAAGCTTTCCAAATTTACTTAATTTATTCCAATACTCGAGAAATATATCCTTGACTTTATTTGATTTGCTTTCGCTCTTTTGTGATGATATGGGTTCGGTATAGACCGAATCGTCAAATTCAATATCTTCGTTTGTATCGCTATTTTTATATTCCGTTTGAGGAATAGGCGGCATTTCCGTATCTTCTTCAACCTTAGCACCGCAGTACGAGCAGAATTTTGTATCGTCAGTTAATTCCGCTCCGCATTTTGAACATTTCACAATCGTTTCCTCCTCTTTATTCTTCAGTTGTCGGTATAGGTGGCATTACATTGTTGAATAAATCTTTTAAGTCATCAACGGCATCAGCTCTTAACCAATTTTCCATTCCCGGTTTCCACACCAAGCTATTCGGCTTAAATTGTCCTGCAATTGCCATCTGTTTTAATATGTTAATATCAAGCGGCCCTGTTGCTTGACCATTAACCGCAACATTGTAAGTAACTGTTGGAACGGGTGGAGGTGTAACTCCGCTCGGTGCGGCTTGGTTAGCACCAGCCATAGAGTTGTTCATAATTCCTGCGATATTCTGACCGACAGCTCCGCCGACTGCCATACCCGCCATCATAGCAGCAGGATTAAATCCCATTCCGCCACTACCTAAATCAACTCCACCGGCACCGTTTTCACCCATGTGTCCCAGAGCCTCAGCCCCTGCAACGCCAACTTCAGCTTGCTTTTCAATTTGGAAAGCACCAATATTAGCAGACTGTGTCTGTTTGTGCATTGCGTACTGTCCTTCTTCACGCTGTATACGCAGCCTTTCCACATAATCCGTTGTTTCAGCTTGTACTTTGGCGGCAGTAATCTCTTTGGTTACAGCCATTAACTGTCTGTAGCCTTCGCTTGATTTGTCAATTTCTATTGCGCCTATGTCCACGCCGGTAACATCCACGCCAAAAGTTTCTTTTAAGCGTTCGCTTACATCGAATTCAACAACATCATTGATTTGTGCGGTTTTAGTTTCAATTTGTACCAAAGGTATATTATTGGTCGCAGGTGCATTGGCAACTACATCTTTAACATATCTCGTTACTGCATCACGAATTTGTCTTTGGAAATCGTCAAGATTAAAGCTATTTAGTCTATGTAATTTTATAAACTGACGATAATCGCTAATCTTAAAGCTGATTGTTCCTCTCACCGCAACAGGAATGCCAAAATCATCAAATCTCGGATCATATACATCAAAGAACGGAACAGCAAATTTTGTTTGGATAATTTGCGCAAGGTTAATGAAGTATACTTCCGCTTGGAACGGTGTGCCACCTTCGTATGCCAATCCCACGATGCTTGCAAGAACAGGGAAGTTTGCAGTCTTTATAATTTGGTCGTAAGGGCCTACTATAAAGTCCTGCATTGTCCCGTCTTTCTGTTTATAGACAAAAACCGCTACTTCGCCATCTTTTACTCGAAGAGAAGAACCCCAGCGAATTGAATTTTCACGGTTGTTTTCTCCCAACTGAGAGCCGGATGGATGCCATTTCCATATTAAATACGAAGGTTCATCACAACGGATTTCATCCATAAATCCGCCGGTTCTATTATTTTTATCAAAGAATGCCATTTGAACTCCTCCTTATGAATTCAGTTTGTCATTTTTATTGTAGGTAGAAATGCATTTAATACCACCGGCCAAAACAGCAATGCCGACCAGTAATAAAATTATTGCCGTTGCCGAGGTTTCTTCCATAAAGAAAAGCAGAGAAAACAAGCATATATATCCTCCAACAACAAAGCAAGCAATCGCTAAACCTTTGAATTTTCTGTTTCTGATCTGTGCCTTTTTGCGGTCATATATATTTTTAATTTGTGCAAAGGATGGCTTGTTTCCCATCAGCAGATTATTCGGTTCATATACCTGATCAAGCTTCGAGAGCCACGCTTTCGTTACTTCATCATCGATGCCTTTTTTTACATCAATATTAGAAGAAGCTAAAATCATAAATTCCAAAATATCTTCCCGTGTGTTAGGAACAGAGAAATTGATAATCAAGTTTGCCTTTTGCTGTCGCTTGTGCTCGTCAAATCTCTCCTGTGCTTCTTCCACTTCATTCTCTTCCTTAAAATCCTTTCCAAAGACCATTTTCATCAAGGATTTTTTCTCCTCTATTGGAGCCATACGTTCAGCTTCAATTCGCTCAAGTTTTTGTGCCAACTCTCTGACAGAGCTTGAAGAACGTGCATCACGAATTTCATATCCGCAAGAAGGGCAATGACTTCTAAAAGCATCTAACAATTCGCCGCAATTCGGACACTTATGTAACTGTCCTTCATAAACAGTTTTTCTTTCGGTATGCTGCTTGTGTGAAAAGGTTTCCTCTGTTTGCGGTGGAACGCATCCAGCGGCAGAGCTACCACTTTGATCTATCGGCTTTCCACAACCTTTGCAGAATCGGGCACCAAGATCCAACTTTGTGCCACAATACTGACAAAACAGCTTTTGACCGTTGTTTGAACTATTCTGAGCATCGTTCGCTATGTTGTTCGGTGAAGTAGACTGTGTTTGCTTTGCTTCAAATGGTGTGGAGCTACATTTCAAAACGGCTTCTGATATTGCCGCCTCCCACTTTGGGTATTCCTTTTTAGGTGAAACATTGAGTTCAAACAGTTCACGCTTACCGGAAGTGTAGATAATCTGCATTGATTTACCATAATCATCATCGTCTACAACATCCACTTGGACGATGCCATTCACAACACTTATAGATGAAAGAGGAATACGATCTACTATGGTTTCAGATTTTGAAAATATACCGTTTGACCTTTCATATACGCTGATTAGATGCTTATTTGTCAGGTATAATTCATAAACTTCAAACTCGTTGTTTCCATCGTATCTCCCGACATCTGTTGTTTGAAGTAATATTCCTTCGTTTTGCTCAAGTTTCAAATCCACCATACACCCATTCTCCTCAGTAATTTATTTTAAAAATTGCCGCACGAAAGAGCGGACTATTCATTGTCCGTTCGTACAGCATCACATATATCGCCAATATTACAGTTAAGGTATTCACATATACGCTGACGGTGTCCGTTGCCGGTGGCGATAATATAAATCCGGGTTGTGTTAATGCTGCTGTATCCGAGACTGTCTGCGAGCTTGGCAATGTCCTTTTCAATGCCGTAAAAGGTACGGGCAAATAAATGACGCAGGTTATGCGGAAACACTTTTTTGGGGTTCACTCCTGCCTGCTCACAAAAGCTCTTCATCTCACGCCAAATATTAATACGGTTCATCGGCTTACCGTTACGGGTTGTAAAGATTGATCCTGATGATATTTTTTGCTCTGCTGCATAGCGGAGCAATTTCTTTTGCAGTTCTTTAACGATGAATACCGAGCGTGTTTTGCAGTCTTTACAAGTCGCATATATTCCGCTCTGGTCATTTCCTTTTCTTCGGAACAGTAAATCTGCCGTTGGAGCCTGATTGATTTCACCTTGCAATCTGCCCAACCGAGAAAAACAAACAAGCTGTTGAGGGAGGCCAGCATCTAATTAATGCTCCGTGCGGCGTACTTTTCGGAGAGAAACTTGTTTTTATAGGCGATAACTGTTTCTTTGGCTATGCTTGTACCGTTCAAATAAGAAGCAAATGTCCGAACATCACGGATATATTTATCACAGGTATTTTTGCTTTTTTCCTCGCTTTTAAGATATATGGCAAACGCCGCAATGTGTTTTTGTGTTAAAATTCTTCCTTTCATTGTATTTACCTCCGGATAGTTTTTATAATATTTTACCCGAAAAGTATGAAAACAAAAATTGTCACCGTTTATTTTAGAACAAACAGCGACAATAATCGAATGTGCGGATATAAATAAAGCCCTGATGAGTTTCAGATTTTTGTCTGTCTCATCGGGGCTGTTTCATTTTATGCGGTTACAAAGATACAACCATATATCTCGGTATGTGCTTTCTACCGGTATTGTGCATAATCCATTCTCCTGCGGTGGCGAAGAAGAAATCACCTTTTTTGTCGGCATAAACATATCGAATTACATCGTAATCGTCTTCGCCGAAGGTATAGTGGATTTTGCCCAAGTCATTGTTATGATCGGCACAGTATTCATAGGTGACTGAGTTATTGTCAGCGGATGTCAACCGCAGCTCTACAATATGGATGTACTCATCAATCGCAAGCTCAATCAGCATTTTATCATAAGCGCCGTTTACAATCTGAAAAGCGGTATCAGGTGAGGACAGCGTGTGCTCAGCGGCGAGATCTATGTAGGCTTTTCCTTTGAGGAGAAGCTTGACCGAATTACCGTTTTCGTCTTTACTGAGTTCATAAATCCCGTAACATTCCGGGCAAAAACCGAGATGTTCGGCAACCATCATGCGTTCTCGGTAATCAAGTGCTTCGTACGCGGTAAAGAGCGCTTCTGCCTGCCACTGCTTGAAAAATAACCTTTCAGGATTGGAGGTAGTGTCAACCGTCACATCCTCCGCCGTGCTTTCACCGTCCTCGTCAGCGTATTTACGGTAAAAATCGCTGTAGTGCGTACTGTCGATTCCGGCACGGATAATTTCTTTGGTGTCCTTGATGCTTTTCCCGATTTCGGCGGCAATTATGGTTATCGTTTCATCATCAAACTTATACTCATATTTTGCATACAGCGCCATTCCTTTTCTGAGTGTTCGGTATTCGTCCACGCTTTGAACGGAATAACCTGTCCGCATGGTACTGATGTACTTGTCAATCTCGTTTTTGACATAATGCTCTTTGAAAATGAGGAACGGTACTCCGGTGGAAATTTCATATTTCTGCAACGCCTTGTAGATACCGAAAACATATGCTTGCTTCAAATCGGCGAAGTGCCCTTGCATTGCGGTTTCTTGCACCGTCTCCATAATAATTGTGTTCAGCCTTGGCTCATAATAGTGGAAGAACCAACCGAGGTATTTTTCGTCCTTTTCAGCAAAGTAAAGAGCAATATACTCCTGAAAATCCTCCATCTTCGGTGGTGCCGGCTTCATACGGTATAAATACAAATCTTCTGTCCATTTCTCGTTTTTCACCGACACACCTTCTTTCAATTCAAATTCCTGTCCACTTCGGCGTATAACGCCTCTCGGCTCATATCTTTTCTATACTGCGTTTTTGCGTATTGATCATCTGCCAACGCTCGCAACTTATGTTCCTTAGCGAGATGTTTCGCCGCTTCACCAAAAGCTTTTGATATTGTACATCTACCAACCTCTGTACGAATGGCACCACATCGACGGTTGTACAGTGATACGATAGGATCGTTTTCCGCTTTTTCTTTTCGATTCAGCACGGCGGCATATTTTCGGCAAGTAATCTTCTTGCCCCGATGCAGCACAGGCGCAATTCCGTAGGAACAGTATTTTTGCCGCCTTGCGCTTTGCATAAGAAAGTACTTTCCGCAAATCTCACACTTGCGGGGATAGTGTCCGTAGTGTAAGCCCTCAAAAAAGTCTGTCAGAATAAAGCTGTAATAGCTGTCGAAATTCAGCCTTTTTGCAACGGTTCCGGTTACACTTTTTGTATTCTTCTTCGCCGAGATATATCTGCCATTTTGCGTAAAGTGATGGTCTCCAAATATCTCCAGTGCTAACGGTAATAAATGCGCCTCGTCCAAGCGTTCGGCATCGTCAATACAGTTGCAGAATTTTAATAGGTTTCCGTGTGCAAGTATCAAGTCATCGGCAAGAGTATCGAAGAATAACAATATCGATTTTATCTCTATAATGTTACTTTCAATTACAGAAAAATCAGTTGCGATTATCATTCTGTCTGCTGTGCCTGAGGCGATTTCATTCTGCGGCAATACACTGAGCTTTGCTTTGTTGGAAAAGTATCCGCATATCTTCTGCCCGGTTTCTGCCGTGAAAAGCGTTGTTACTATATTTTGGATTTCTTCAATATTCAGTCCGTCAAACGGTCGTAGTTTGGGTAATGCTTTTAAGGCTTCAAGAGTATTTGCTCCCGTTTTTACAAATTCCGTTATATTCAAGTATCCGTTGCTAAGCTGTGTGAGAATATGATAATTCAAATCATCCTGAAACACGGCAATCCGTGCGGCGGTATCGTTAATATAAAACTGATTGAGTAGGTGCGTGGCAAACACTCCGGCGGGATAGCTTTTGCCGCCGAATATCACTCTGCCGTCACGGTAATCGGCAGTAAAAAATGAAGAAATCATTTGTTTTGCTCCTTACTTCTATTCTATCATGGCAAATGTCCCAAAAGATGGACTAACGCAGACATAAAGCCAAAAAGCTCTGTTCGCACAAGTATTATATATTCTATTATACCGTAAATATCGCTGATTTTCAAGGGCTACCGCTTGTTGCGTTTTAGAAGTTTTGGTTGTTGCGCTTTTTCGTAAAAAATCGCTGTTTTCCGTTATTATATATACAGAAGGCAGGAAATGAGCCGTCGAGGTTACGATCGGCGGCTTTTTTCTGCCCTAAAATCGGAAAGGAGGCGAAAATCCATGTTGCTCAAAATCACACCGAAACAACGGACGAAAATCAATGCCCTTGTGCGCAGGTCATGCTGTAACTGCTACAAGGGCAACTGTCTGCTGCTTGATGACGGTGAAGAAACAAAGTGTGTGCAGCTCATTTCTCGGTACGGTATCTGCTGCAATTATTTTTTGAATGCAGTGTTGCCGGATGAAAAGGAACTGTACACGGAAATCTTACAGCAAAACGGGGTTATCAGATAACTGCCCCCACAAAAGTTATCCAAGAATATTTTGAATTGCGCTTAAAGCGCAGGAAAGGAATTACTATGAAAACGAATAAAAACACAAAAATCATTGGCATTGACCACGGCTACGGCAATATAAAGACAGCCAACCACTGCTTCAAAACCGGCATATCCACCTACGACAGCGAGCCGCTGTTCACGGCGGATATGCTTACCTATAACGGCAAATATTATCTCATAGGCGAGGGACACAAAGAGTTTGCTCCCGACAAAGTAAAAGACGAGGACTATTATGTTCTCACCCTTGCGGCTATTGCCAAGGAACTGAAAGTGGAAAACCTCACAGAAGCACATGTTGTGCTTGCGGCAGGCTTACCACTGACTTGGACAAGCGGACAAAAAGCAGAGTTTAAAGCGTATCTCGCGAAAAATGCAGAGGTGGAATTTGTCTACAAGAAAACCGCTTACCACATCTATATCGACGATGTGCGCATCTATCCGCAGGGATATGCCGCTATTGCGAGCTTTTCGACTACGCTGAAAGGTGTGAACCTTATTGCCGACATCGGCAACGGCACGATGAATGTGCTGTATATGATAAACGGCAAACCGCAGCAAGGCAAAATGTTCACCGAGAAATTCGGGACTTATCAGTGCACACTTAGCATACGGGAGGCCTTTATGCAGAAAACACAGCGGGAAATCAACGATGCTATAATTGATGAAGTGCTGATTACCGGCACGGCAAATATTGCTCCAGCTGACCTTAAAATCATCAAGGGCATTGCCGCTGAATATGTGCGGGACATTTTCCGCAGACTTCGAGACCACGGCTATGACGAAAACACCATGACTCTGTATGTCACAGGTGGCGGCGGTTGCCTTGTAAAGAATTTTAGCAAGTTCAACGCCGACCGTGTAAAATTCATTGATGACATCTGCGCCGCCGCAAAGGGATATGAATATGTGGCAGAGGCACAGATAAAGGCTGAGGCGAAGTTATGAGCAAGTACCGAATCAATGTGCGTTTTGACACCGATGATCCGAAACAGGCTGAAACAGTAAAGTTTCTGCAATCACTTGAACATTCCCGCAATGCATTTATTGTATCGGCAGTGCTTGACGCTATTTCAAGTCATACTGCTCCAAATAGCATTACACTTGAAGAAATCCGGAGAATCATACGGGAGGAATTGCAGGAGGTGTCGTTGGTTGCGGCACCTTTTGTTTTTCAACCAGTAAAAGCAGAACTTACCGAAGAAGAACAAGCCGAAAATGAGAAAAGTGTGCTTGATGACCTTGAAATGTTTGGCTGAGCCAAAAGCGGAATTTATGGCTCAATACAGCAATTTTCGAGAAAAAACTGAGCCAGTTTGGCTCAAAGGAAGATATGCCCCAAAGGGCAAGGGAGCGGTTTTCGGTATCGTGTAGCGGAGAAATTCGCTGAAATTACGGTATTTGAGATTCGCTTGTTATTATGCCCTGTGGGATTTGTCTTACGGTATAACAAGCAGGGACTTTGTGTGCCAAAGTCCCAATCAAAAGTCGCAGATTTTCTTGCGGCTTTGCTCTTTGGGGCCTTACTGCCCCCAATCCCCCGAAAAGGAGAGATGATATTATGGAGAAAGATATACGAATTGCCGTGCGTGTCACGGCAAAAGAAAAAGGTAAAATACAATCAAAAGCCCGAAATTGTGGGCTTTCAACAACAGAATATGTAAAGCAAAGAGCGTTAGGGTATGAGCCGAGAGGTATTCCGCCCGACGCTCTTTTTCTTTGCCTTGAAAAACTCGGTGAACTTGCAGATAAAGCGATTTCACCGGAGTTGGACAAGGAAATCAATGATGTACTGAAAGAAATTACAGCAGCTTTTCTGCTGCCAGGGAAAGGGTGATGCTACGTGGCTGTTACAGGCTTTTGGCCTATTTACAAGAATTTGAAAGCAACGCTTGACTATGCCGACAATCCCGATAAGACCACCGACCGAAGATATTTGGATGACGATTTGTATGCGGCACTTTCTTACGCTGAAAACGATAAGAAGACCGACCGCAAAATGTATGTCAGCGGTATCAATTGCTCCAAGCAGAATGCTTATGCTGAAATGATTGCCGTACAGCGGCGGTTTGGGCTTCGTGGCAAGGTTGTCGGTTATCACGGAATACAGAGTTTCCGTGAAGATGAGGTCACGCCGGAGCAAGCCTTTGAAATCGGAAAAGCTACCGCCCGACAGATGTGGGGCGATAGGTATCAGGTGCTTGTAACTGTTCACCTGAATACAGACAATGTTCATTGTCATTTCGTTGTAAATCCCGTGTCATTTAAGGACGGTACAAAATTTCAGAACAAAATCGGCGATCACAAGGAGCTTCGCCGTGTGTCGGATGAGATATGCCGTGAACATGGTTTGTCCGTCCTTGAAAACAGCAATTTTTACGGTGGTAATAAAAAAGGCTATTGGCGGCACAAGTCCGGCAAGAAAACACATCGGGACTATCTCCGTGAAGATGTGGAATATTGCTTGTCTTTTGCAACCACTCCGAGAGAGTTTGAAAATCAACTTTATGCGCTCGGATATACGCTTGACCCCGTGCGGTTTTCCGTGAAAGCAAAGCACTGGGAGCGCTCTGTTCGACTTGCGAAAATCGGTTTTACAAAGGAAATCGTGCAGACGCAGTTAGACAGGAACGCCGAGAACAGATATCACTTATTCACCTTGGAGTACCGCCCGCCTTACAGGCCGAAAAAGTTTCCGCTGGAGGATGAAATGCGAAAGCTTGAGTTTTCCATTGACCACAGCTATGATGCGGCGACGGTTTTAGTGGATACGATTTTCTTTATCATCATAACGGTCATCCAAATTGCCGCCGAGCTTGCCGATGTAATGCTTTTCCTATTCGCTGATCTGCCGCTGGTTTCGGGCGGCTGTGCTGCCTCTGGACGAAAGCCTGTGCGCCGCCCTGCTCCACCGCCGGGAAAGAAAAAAGTGCGTCCTGTGCGGTGGCTGGTACATCCCAAAATCCAACCGGGCCAAATACTGCCCGGAGTGCGCCAAGGAGGAAGAACGCCGCAAGACCCGTGAGCGGGTGCGCCGCCACCGGGCCGCCATGTAACGGTTTAGGCCCTTGAAAAGCCCGGTATCACGGGGCTTTTGGGCCGTCCTCAATAGGGGAGCTGTGTACTACCATTCCGGGCCTCGAAAATGGCCCTCTAAATGTCCACAACAAAAATTTGAAAGGAGCCGCCTATGACCGACACCCCCAGCAAGACCACCACCCGCCGCCCGGACTGCGTGACTGAAATCCGCATGGGCAACACCGTCCTCACCGTTTCCGGCTACTTCAAGCAGGACACCACCGACACCGCCGCCGACAAAATGGCGAAAGTCCTGGAGGCCGAAAGCCGCTGCCAGATCAGCCCCGGCCCGTGACCTCCTGCCGGTAGTTCCGCGATAATCCTCAGCTTAAAACTTTTTCTTGTAAGGAAGTAAAAAGCACTATACAACCGCCCCGGCCTGTGCTATACTGTTGCCATCGGAATAGCGGGGCCGGGGCTGTCGGATTGGAGGAAACGATGTTAAGACAGCAACCCATGCAAGCCCCCATCACCGCCTTGTACTGCCGCCTCAGCCGCGACGATGAATTGCAGGGCGAGAGCAACTCGATTTCCAATCAAAAGCGCATCCTCGAAAGCTACGCCCGTGAGCATAGCCTGATGCCCTATCAGTTTTTCGTGGATGACGGATGGAGCGGAGCCAACTTCCAGCGGCCCGGCTTCACCGAGATGATGGACGCTGTGGAGAGCGGCGCGGTCAAGACGGTCGTGACGAAAGACCTCTCACGCCTGGGACGGAATTATCTGCAAGTGGGCCTATTTACAGAAATTACCTTCCCAAAGAAAGGCGTCCGCTTTATCGCCATCAATGACGGCGTGGACAGCGCCCAGGGCGACAACGACATGAGCGCCTTGCGGAATTTATTTAATGAATGGATGGTGAGGGACACGAGCAAGAAAATCAAAGCGGTTTTCCGGGCTAAAGGCATGAGCGGAAAACCCATCACCAGCCAGCCGGTCTATGGCTATCTGAAAGGCCCGGACGGACACTTCGTTGTTGACCCGGAGGCCGCACCTGTTGTAAAGCAGATATTCAGTCTGTGCCTTGCCGGGAACGGCCCCACCAAGATTGCCCGGATGCTGACCGAGCAGAACATCCCCACGCCGGGGACGATGGAGTACCGGCGCACCGGCAGCACCCGCCGTTACTACCCGGACTACCCCTGTAAGTGGTCGAGCAACACCGTGGCGCACATCCTGGAGCGCCGGGAGTACCTGGGGCATACCGTCAACTTCAAGACGGAGAAGGTGTCCTACAAGGTCAAGACCAGCGTTGCCAACCCAGAGGACAAGATAATGGTCTTTGAGCATACCCACGAGGCCATCATTGACGAGGCCACCTGGGAGCGAGTGCAGGAGCTTCGCAAACAGCGAAAGCGGCCCAACCGCTACGGCGAGGTTGGCCTGTTCTCCGGTCTGTTGTTCTGCGCCGACTGCGGCAGCGTCATGTACCAGCAGAGGTATGAAACGAACAAGCGGCGGCAGGACTGCTACATCTGCGGCAGCTACAAGAAGCGCACCGCCGATTGTACGGCACATTTCATCCGCACCGACCTTCTGACGGCGGGCGTGACGGAAAATCTGCGGAAAGTCACCAGCTACGCCGCCAAGCATGAGGCCCGGTTTATGAAGCTGCTGATGGCACAGAACGAGGACGGCGGTAAGCGGAAGAACGCCGCCCGCCGCCGCGAGCTGGAGGCGGCGCAGAAGCGTATCGGAGAGTTGAACGGCATCTTCAAGCGTCTGTATGAGGACAGCGTGAGCGGGCGCATTACGGACGAGCGTTTCATGGAGTTGTCCACCGATTATGAGCAGGAGCAGGCCACGCTGAAGGCCCGTGCCGCCGAGTTACAGGCGGAGCTGGGGCAGGCGCAGGAGGCCGCTGTGAACGTGGAGAAGTTCATGGCCGTTGTGCGGAAGTACACCAGCTTTGAGGAGCTGACCCCCACCCTCCTGCGGGAGTTCGTGGAGAAGATCGTGGTGCATGAGTGCTGGAAGGACGAGCAGGGAACGCGCCACCAGGACATCGAGATTTATTATTCTTTTGTTGGCAAGGTGGACTTGCCCGACGATTGAGCCAGACCTATCCGGCGAGGCCCCGCCGGATGGGAACGGCAAAAATTTTTAACCTCTCCTTGCTTCTTTATCCGTAGTGAGCTAACGCTCCGGAAGACGAGCAAGGTTCCAGCGAAACCGAATCTAGCCACCCGAAAAGCAATACTCACCTGGGAGATTACACTGTCGAGACCGATGAGATTTTTTATCTTTCAAATGGAGTCGCAGATGGTAAAATGAAAGTTCAAAATGGATGCGAATATGTTGTGCTTGAAGGGTCTGCATTAGATCCTAAAATCACATCAAGCGAAAGCAATATTCGCAAATCAAGGAAAGAGCACGCCGATTCGTTGAGCGAAGACGGAACGGTCGTTATCCGGGACATCATATTCAATACGCCATCAGGGGCTGCGAACTTTATTCGCGGTGGGGCATGTAATGGAAAAACATATTGGAGAACAGCATCAGATCACCCTCTAAGTGAGTTTATTTCGTATCGTAAGGATAACTCGGATAACTGATGTTATTAGAGTGTTTTTGAAGCCGTGTAGCTTATGCTTATTCCTCTCAAATGCACCAGTTTATAATTTTATGCACCAAGTTTATTGGTGCGACTAATATTCAGCCTCAGCGGATTTTAATAAAAAAAGAGTCTCCATTGAAAGACTCATGACTGTAATTGGTGCATATACAAAGAAAAATCCCCGAGAAATCGGGGACTTTTCTCACGCCGCACCGCTATCAGTGTGACGTCATAATATGGTCCGAGTGACAGGATTCGAACCTGCGGCATCCTGCTCCCAAAGCAGGCGCGCTACCAACTGCGCTACACCCGGTTATTTCGTTATTTATCCGGCTGGTCGTGTTCCACCAAAGCAGCTGCGCTGCGCCCGGAGGCGGATTCCCCCAAAGCAGCTGCGCTGCACCCGGACAGGTGCTTTTCTATTATACCATAAC
>OGXM01001222.1_pt1 | contig 14653 bp, 10 predicted proteins | sample 1576271 | NCBI WGS metagenome assembly OGXM01 (sample SAMEA3541579, study PRJEB24748) | human gut metagenome | biome: human gut; feature: human-associated habitat; material: faeces | place: China | collected 2012 | reverse complement strand
GGCCATGGCGCGGCGGCTCGCGCAGGCGGACTGCGGCGATCTGCAGCCGTTCGAGCTCTGGACGCTGCGCGAGAGCTGGTTCAAGCTCACAGGCGCGGGCGACCTGCGCACGATCCCGTTCCGGCGCGCGGACGGGGTGCTCGTCCCGCCGGAGGCGGGTGTGCTCTGCCGCGTGTATGACGACATTCCCGGCTGCGCGGCCGCCGCGTGTTCGCTTGCCGAGCAGCCGCCGGAGCGGCTGCGGTTCGTGCCGCCGCGCGAGATTTGCACTTGAAATGTGCGCCCGGCTGTTGTATAATCAAACAGCCGAATTTGCCGGTGTGATGGAATTGGTAGACGTGCTTGACTCAAAATCTACTTCGCCGCTTCATACCACCTTGGTGTAAACCCTTGATTTTGCAAGGCTTTTTGAAAACTGAATATGCAATTTGGTTTTAATGTCCCTCCATGATGTCCCTCCGTTTTCTCGGATGGGGATTGGGAGATGACTTAAAATAATAGATGCCGGTGTGTTGGAATTGGCAGACGAGGCGGACTCAAAATCCGTTGGGCTTATAACCCGTGCGGGTTCGACCCCCGCCACCGGCACCACATCTCAAAGGCTCGCAAACCCTTGATACGACTGGGTTTGCGGGCTTTTCTTTATGTTTTGTGTGCTTATGTACTGTCCCTCCTACATCATCAGATTTGCCATTTACGGGCTGATTTTAGGAGGGACATTGGAGGGACATAAAGCATCATGAGGAGGGATATACGCCCAAAATCGCATTGGCAGATGCAATCTTCGAGTTGAAATTCAAGTGCGTGTAAATGTTTGAGGTGGTCGAAATATCACTGTGCCCCAACCATTCCTGAATTTCTTTCAGGCTGACACCGTTTGCATACAACAGACTTGCGCAGCTATGACGAAGATCGTGAAAGCGGATCTTCCGCATACCGTTCTTTTGCAGGATCAGCGGGAAATGCTGTGTGATATAGCCGGGCTTCACGAGTTCACCGATTTCATTGACATAGATATAATCAGCAAACTTCCTGCAATAAGATTTTCCGCACAGCTTTCGGTTCAGCTCCTGTTCCGCTTTCAAGCGGTGCAGCAATTCCTCAAACGGCGGAACAAGCGGCAGACTGCGGTAGCTGGCCTTTGTCTTTGTTCTGTCCTTTTGAATGATCTTGCTCTTGCCGTCTATTGTCGCCTGCGTAACGGTGTGCCGAATCGTAATGGTCTTTTTCTTGAAGTCGATGGCGTCCCATTTCAGGCCTACCGCCTCGCTTCGGCGCAAACCGTAAAATGCACCGAGGATCACGCCAAGCTCAATGGGATCACCACGGACAACTTCAAAAAGATGGTTCAGCTCATCCTCCTCATAGAAGCTGCCAACGAACTTTTCCTTCTTGGGCCGTTCAATCCGGTCTGCCGGATTCGAGTCAATCAGGCCGAGTTTGAAAGCGTGCTGCAAGGCTTTACGAATATTGGCGTGACGGTGTATGACCGTATTGGCAGAAACACCTCGCACCGTCAATTCGTAGGTGTAGTAGTCCTGTATGTGCTTGGGTGTAACATCCTGCAATGCAAGACCGGGGTGGTGTTCCTCAAAGTACGGGATGATTTTGCTTTTGATTCCCATGGAATACGCGCCATAGGTGGTTTCCTCCACATTCTTTTTTGTCATTTCCAGCCAGCCGAGCAGGAACGCAGTAAAAAGAATCGTGCCAATGGGGGCTTTACCCGTACTGCGTTCGATTGCTCTTGCTTCCAGCTCCGCTTCCTTGGCGGCACGAGCCTCAGAAAGCATCTTTTCGGCACGCTTTTTGTTTCCCTTTACCGTCAGACCTGTAGACTTGGACGGCGTGTGCCGTTTGCCGTATTCGTCCACATAGTTCAGTACCATATGATAGTACCCGTTTTTCTCTCGCAGATGTCCTGCTACCATAATAAGACCTCCTTTGATTGGTACAGCGCTGATCCATCTGCCATTGACAGCAATATTGTAGCAGATAGAAGTACATCGGCCAAATGTGCAAACGAGGTTTTACGCAGTAGATTTTTCTATCAAGTCCAAGTATTCCAAAATGTTGAGCTTCGGGATTCGATAGCGGCGACCAACAATAAAGCTCTTGATCTTGCCGGACTTCAAAAGCCGATAGGCAGTTTTATCGCAGATGCCGCCGAGCATTTCACACATTTGCTCAACATTGACTACATCGGGATATTCAGCAAATAACAGTTTGTAGGCTGTCTGTGATTCCATAGGCCGCCTCCTTACCGTTTTTTCGGCACAAGTTCATAGTCATACCCTTTCCGCTGATTACAGTAGGTGCAAGTGTCTTTTGCCGTTTGGTGCGGGTCGATCCTGCGCAAATAATAAGCACCCGTGCCGTAGAAATTGTCGACGCAGGTGCTGCAAAGGCAGAGGATCAGTTTTTTCGGGACGCTTTCGATCAGACCGATGCTGACCGCCAGCGCATGGTTGATGCCGCAAATGTGCTTTTCGGACAGATGCCCAATGAAGTTGCCCAAGCGGCGCTTATCGACGGTGCGCAGCTGTTCCAGCAGGACGATAGAGGGCAGCTTCAAGCCGTCCTCGGCGTCGATGTAGTAGTGGGTAGGAAGTTTGGCTTTCACGCCGGTTTTGCTTGTAATGGAAGCGATAATGACCGTGGGGCTGTGTTTGTTTCCGACATTGTTCTGGATGATTACGACAGGGCGGTAGCCCTCCTGCTCAGAGCCGATGCCCCGGCCCAGATTGGCGTAATACATATCGCCGCGCAAATATGTGTGGCTCATTCTGTGATGACCTCCTTTGTGTATTTAGGCGTTCCCACCTATGTAGAGATCAAGCAGCAGAACAGAATTAAGGTCGGTGAGAGATAAAACATTCTTTGTTTCGTCAGACCCGTCCTGCCGCTTGACCGTAGTATTTTGAAGAAAATCAATTTGTCCTCGACACCCCGATTTTCTGTTGGGAAGTCATCAAGCGGCCGATGGCTGTCGGCTCCACGGGGATTTCACCCTCACGAGGTTCTCTCGCAACCGCCCCCATTGCTTGTGACGGCTTCACGGTCGAAATACCGCTTATCACGCTCGGACTGTGGCTGGACGGGAGTATCGTTAGCCCTATTGCCGGTCGTCGCCGGGGCGGGAGCCACCCGCCCGTGATAGCCGACTGTTTCTCGCTCCCCGCAATGCGGATTATGGCGCAGCCGCTAATGTGGCTCATGCTTTCGCAATGGCAATAGGAATGTGCTTGATGAATGGTTATTCGGTTGTCAAAGATCATCCCTGCTTGCCGAAAAGGAAAACAGGCAGAGAGTTTTCGTACCTCTCCACCTGTTTCCTCACTTAAAGGCTATTTGTGTAGTCTGAACTCAAAAATTTTTGAAAAACTTTTTGAGCTTTTCCACGGCGATGTCTACACTGAATTTCACTGCCCGTTTGGTGCATCCCTCCATTTCTGCAATCTGCTCATAGGTCAAGCCTTGAAAATAGTAGAGGATCAACCTCCGCTTTTGTATTTCGGGCAGTTCGGAGATCGCTCTATGTAACTGCGCATATTCCATGCTCTGCAAAGCGCTTTCTTCGACCGTCGCCGGACGATGCACGGCCCGGTCATACAACGATGCCTCCGTAAGCTCCGATTGCTCATAGTGGCGATCCACTTCGTTCAGATAGGAGAGGTCGTCCAACTCAAAGGAATCAAACAGCGCAAATACGGCAGCATCTATCTCAAGATGATGCCGATTTCTCTGTCCGCCCGAAAAGGTCAGCCAGTGGCGGCCGTCCCCGGTCGTGCCGATGGTATAGGGATTGTATTTGTCCTTCCTTCATTTCGGATGGTTTCCATCCATGATATTTTCCTCCGTTTCGATTTGAATTTTGAAAATCCAAATCGTGCGGAGGACTGCGGCAGCCTACGCTGCAGACCGAAAAGCGCAGACATAGGAAAATGCATCTGCAGAAAGCGAAGGCCTGCAAAACAAGTGAGTATAATCTATATGGGGTGGCTGTTTTTACTACATATTTCATTGCTCGGAGAGCACTTTTTGAGGAACTCACCATTCGCAACGCAGGCTATAGAATGAAATAAAATTTGCTACTTTTTACAGGGAAGGCGGTTCGTAAACAAATAGACACAAAAAATCCCTCCAATCTAAAAAACTCAGATTGGAGGGATATACGCGCAGTGAATCAGCCCGCCAACATTCGTTTTTTTATTTGGCGGGATATATGATTTCGTATTTGTTGCATCGCTTATTTGCCGATACTTGTACAGTTGACATGAATGGCGCTGCTATAACAATTACTTACTATAATGAAGCTCCATTAACAAAAGTCAAGCCCAAAAACAAAAAACATGCGAACATCATAGCGGAGAGAAGGAGATCATTTTTCATGGTTATCTTTTGGAATTATATTTTCTAATAAATTCTATCAAAAATATAAAAGCAGTATTGACAGAGGGAAATGGGTTTGTCATAATTACACCAATCCGTTTCATTTTTTTACAGAAACGTACAAAATTTTACTTTGTGGGGTAAAGAAATATGAAAGAAGGCGTAAAGAAGAGCATATCCCTCATCCTTGTGCTGACGCTGCTGGTGCAGCTGCTGCCGGTGGTGGCATTCGGTGTCGGCGACGAAACAAACGATCTGGACATCAGTACAGACAGCGAAACGGTGTCCATGAAGGACGACGATGCGGAGATCGTCGGCGAGGAGGACGCGCTGCGCGAGGAATCCGTCAAGCATTTCCGGCTGCGGGACGGGGGCTACATGCTGGTGGAGTACGAGACGGCAGTGCACTACCAGACGGCGGACGGGTCCTGGGAGGAGATCGACAACACGCTGCAGAAAACCGGTCAGCAGTATGTTGCCCAGGCGGGAGACATGACGCGGAAATTTGCCGCGTCGCTCGACAGCGGCTTCCTGTTCGAGACGGCGTATCAGGGGCAGAGCGTGTCGATGTCGCTGGCGCGGCGCAGCAGCCGCGACGTTGTGGCGGTCGCGCCGGACGTTCCGGCAGCGGAGGAAACGGCAGCCCCCGAAGAAACAGCGGCGCCGGAGACCGTCGACCAGCCGCAGGAGGCGGAGCAGACGGAGGCAGACCTTCCGCGAGCGCCCGCGGAAGCCGCGGCGGAGACGGATGCGCCGCAGCAGGAGACGGATGCGCCGCAGCAGGAGACGGCAGAGGAGCTGCCGCTGCTGGACGACGCGGCGTATACGTTGGTCACGTCCACGGCGGTGGCCAGGATGGAAAACCCGGGGGCCAAAATGCGCACCTTCAGCAAGCTGGCGGAGAAAGACAAGATCCAGCCGCAGAAAATCCGCTCCAGCGTTGCGTTCGATAACGTGATGGACGGTGTCAGCCTGCTGTACCAGAACTATGGATATAACGTAAAAGAGAGCATCATCATCGAGAAGCCGCAGGAACAGTATGCCTACTCGTTTGTGCTGAATATGCAGGGCCTGACGCCGACGCTTGAGGCTGACGGCTCCGTGCTGCTGCGCGGTGCCGACGGCGAGCCGGTCTACGAGATCCCGGCACCGTATCTGGCGGATGCCGACGGTGCAACGTCACTGGAGGACGCCGCCTACAAGCTCGAGCGCATCTCGGGCGGTTATCTGCTGACTGTGGAGGCGGACCCGGAGTGGATGAACGCGCCGGAGCGTGCCTACCCCGTGACGCTCGACCCGACGATCCTGCTGCACAACAAGGGCAACGTTCTGACGACGTTCATCCGGTCGGCATGGCCGGGGTCTGTTGCCCCGAATTCTGCAGATCAATTTGTCGGGTATAGGGCAAACGAAGGATATGATGCCTGTAATATTTATGTTCAGTTTGCAAACCTGCCGGAGATTCCGCAAAATTGTGTTCCAATTTGCGCGCAATTGGCAATGTATAACGCCGGCTTTTTCACATCCGATGGTGTAGGCTGTGCGGCTCCGGATGGATCATTGACGGTGGAAGCGCATGAATGGCCCGCTGCGGTCAGCGATGTTTCCGGTCTGACTTGGTATCTGGTCCATTTTGGCTCTACACCTGTTAACGAAGAAACCATTGACTACCAAAAATTAAGTAAGAAAACTCTTGGGGAATACGTCACATGGGACATCACGCGCACAGTCATGCAGTGGTACCAGAAGCAGAACGAAGGCGACACGAGCGGCGGTCGCGGTGTACTCCTCGAGGGAATTGACGGTCATGAGAATTATCGCGTAGCGAACCTGATCGGCAGCGGATACCACGACTACAGCCCGTATTTTGCGGTGTACTACCGCAACCCGGTCGGGCTGGAGAGCTACTATACCTATCAGGAGGCCTCGGCAGCAAAAGCGGGTGATCTCTCCATCCACAATTTCACGAACCAGTTCACGCTGGACCGCACGGATGTCTCGCTCTCTCTCGAGCCGGCATCCTACGCGCTGCGCCACATCTACAACAGCGCATATTCCGGAAGCTGGTTTTCGGAGAATGGATCGGTCGGCCTGCACACGCGGAATTTTTCTTCCATGCGCATCGGCATCGGCTGGAAGCTCTCCGCGCAGCAGACGGTGGTGGAGTGTAAGGTCGGCGACAAGACGTACCTGGTCTATAACGACGAGGATGGCACCGAGCATTACTTCAGCGAGACGGCAACTAACACGTATGAGGACGAGGACGGCCTCGGCCTGAAGATCGTCAGGTCCACCAGCGGCGGCAACACGATTTACACCATGACGGACATGGACAAGTACCGCACATGGGTGTTCCACAACGGCTACCTGATCTCCATCACGGACAACAACAGCAACACGATCTATTTTGCCTACAATGCGGCATACGGCAGCGGCAGCGCGTGGAAGCCGGTCAAGGACGCTTCCACCAACCGGCTCGTGCAGATCGTCATGGCCATTCACGACGGCGCAAGCCAGACGGTCGCAAACCTGACCTACAGCGGCGACCGGCTCTCCAGCGTGACGGACTACGCCGGCCGCACCACGAGCTATACCTACGACTCTGCCGGACACCTGACGCAGGTGACGTATGCGGACGGCACGTGTGCGTACTACCAGTACGATCCGGCGAACGGGACCATGATCACGCTGTATGACGGCGAGGCGCAGTACGGTCTGGAGATCTCGTACATTTTCAATTTCGGCGTCCGATCCACGTTCCGCGTGCGGGAATTCACCGCTGGCAGCGCGCCGGCGGACGGTCAGCGGCAGTATGGCAGTGCCTTCCACGCCTACCGCGACGGTGTGCGGCAGACATCGTACCGTTTCTACGGCCCGGATCATACCCGAGATACCGCGGACGACACGATCACCAGCTACATTCTCGACTATACCGGCAAGACGATCTGCGCCTTTGACAGCAACACGGACCGCTCGGAGCTGCTCGGCGTCAGCGCCGCCAACTACACGAGCAACAACGGCACCAGCAAAACGAACAACCGCCTGACCGGCACGGCGGCCATGGGCACATCGTCGCCGAACCTGCTGTCCAACTCCGGCCTGGAGACCTGCACCGGCAGCGCCGCAGACGGCTGGGCGCAGCTGCCGTTCAGCACGTCCGCCTCGGCGGGCACACAGTCCGGAAACCGGACGCACCTCGGCAGCGCCTCGATCCAGACCACGGCGCCCGGCAGCGGCATGTATCACGAGGCCGCGCTGCAGGCAGGCACGACCTACACCTTCTCCGGCTACGTGAACACGTGCGACATGACCGCGTTCGATTCGGGCGGCAGCGTGTATCTTGCGGCGCTCACGGCCGACCAGATCGCCGATCTGTCGCAGGCGAGCCGCTCGCCGTGGAAGAGCGAACGGGTGAACTACCAAACGGACGCCTCGGTCAGCCGCGGCTGGGAAAAGGTCAGCGTGACCTTCACGCCGGAAACGTCGGGCACATACTACATGGCCTTCCTGCAGGACAAGGCGGACGGCACGGCCTATTGCGATGACCTGCTGCTCGAAAAGGGCGAGGCCGCGTCCGAGATCAATCTGGTGCAAAACGGCAGATTCTCGCAGCTCGTCAACGGAAAACCGGACTTCTGGACCGCCAACAAATACACGATCACCAACGAGCACCCCACCGGCCAGCCGAACAGCAAGTCCATGCACATCGGCAGCACGATGACCGGCTACGCGCGCACGCATCAGGTCATCCCGCTCAATCTCCCGGCAGACGAGGCGACGTTCCTGCTCTCCGGCTGGGGCAAGGCGACGAGCGTCGGCGGCACGGCCCGCAAGCACGTCCACGGCTACGAGCGGTATTTTGGCCTTGTCGCAGAGATCGCCTATACCGACGGCACGACCGAAAACCAGTACGTGAGCTTCAACGGGGACTACGCGGGCTGGCAGTTCGCGTCGGGCGTCATCGTGCCGGGCAAGCGCGACAAGTGGGTCCAAGAGATCACGGTGCGCTGCGCCTATGACTACAACGCCAACGAAGCATATTTCACGGACATCAGCCTCGTGCTCGAACCGGCGGAGACCTACAGCTACGACAGCAAGGGCAACCCCGTCGCGGCGACGGACGGCAGCGCCAAAACGGCGAGCGAGTACTTCACGGACTCCCAGCGTCTCAAGAGCTATACCACGCCCGGCGGCGCAAAGCACACGCTGTGGTACGACGCAAGCAACAACCTGCAGGAGGATACGCTGGCCGGCCTGACGAATTACACCTACCACAACGGTTCCGGCAGCCCCACGACGAGCATGACGCGCAAGGGGTACAGCGGGGACTATCTCAAGTCCCAAAACGTCTACGACAGCACCCGCCGCTTCCGCACGCAGGCCGTGGACGTCAACGGCATCACAACGGGGTACGCATACGACACCGGCGCTGCGCGCCTGTACAGGACGACGGCGGCCAACGGCACGCAGCAGGATTACCGCTACTGCACCGGCAGCGACCGCACCGCCCTCACGTACATCAACGGTGTCGCCTCCATCCGCTATACCTACGACCGCGCGCAGCTGAGCGACCTCATCCGCAAAGGGTATCTGGGCTCGACGGGCTTCTGGCAGCACTACCTGCTGAACTATGATGCCTTCGGCAACATGACGCGCGTGCAGGTCTGCGCCTCGAGCGAGGAGCAGACGGGGTACTCCTCCCCCGTCACCCTCGCGTCGTATACATATGAGGGCAACGTCAATAACGGCCGGCTGGCCACGATGACCTACGGCAACGGCGACAGTGTCAGCTACACCTATGACGCGTTTGACAGGCAGCGCACCGCTGCGTATAATGACGGTACAACATACTACTACGACTACAGCGGCGACAACGACCTTGCGCGGCAGTACGTCACGGACGGCAGCGGCGCGGTCACGGAGCAGTACAGCTACCAGTACGACAGCCTCGGCCGCCTCATCCATTCGCGCCAGTCGACGGCCAACGGCGCGCTCATCCAGTCCACGCAGCATATGTACGATGCCGCCAACCGCATGACGTCGCAGTCGTGGCAGTTCGGCACGGGCCTTTACCGGCAGCAGTATTCTTACACCGGCGTCAAGGCCGACGGCACGGCCGACAGCTCGGTCGACGGCACGATCAGCGCCATCACGACCACGATCCCGGGCCAGCTCGACGTCACGTCTAAGTACGAGTACAATGACCTGCGCCAGCTTGAGAAAAAGACGGTCACTGTGCCCAACCAGAACAGGGGCACGACCACGGTCTACACCCGCGGCTATACCTATGCGGTCATCGCGGAGGATGACGGCTGCAACCGGATGGGTACGCGTCTGGCGAGCACGGCCTACACGTTCGGCTCGAGCAGCCGCAGCTTCGACTATACCTACGACGCGGCCGGCAACATCCAGACGGTCACGACCGGCGGCACGAATGTGCCCGCGGCAGCCGCCTCGAAGACGTATGCCTACGACGCACAGGGCCAGCTTGCGACCGAGACCGACGGCAGCGTGTCCTGCGCCTACGCCTATGACACGGTGGGCAACATCCGCAGCGTCACGACCGACGGCGCGGTCATAAAGTCCTTTGGCTACACGAACCCCTCGTGGCCCGACCTGCTCACGAGCGTGACGGCGAACGGTACGACCAAGGATGTCCTGTATGAGGGGCAGTCGCAGACGAGCGACCTCCCATCCTCCGGCAACCCGGTCACGTACTACAACGGCAAGGACTATACCTTCACGTGGACGAAGGGCCGTCAGCTCGCCTCCGCGACGGTCGACGGCAAGCAGGTCTCCTACACCTACGACATGTCCGGCGTCCGCACCAGCAAAACGGTCGACGGCACGACGTACAATTATACCACGCTCTCCGGCAAGGTCATGCGGCAGCAGTGGGACGGCAAAACGCTTGAGTTTGTCTACGACGATGGCAACCAGCCGTTCGCCATGATCTACAAGCACGGGTCGGAGACGGAACTGTACTATTACCTTGTCAATGCACAGGGCGATGTGTCCGCCATCCTCGATTCGGGCGGCAAGATCGCTGCATCCTACGACTATGATGCATGGGGCAACTGCACGGTGTACGACAGCAGCGACGCGGCGATTGGCGACCTCAACCCCCTGCGCTACCGCGGCTATTACTACGACGCCGAGACAGGGTTCTACTATGTATCCAGCCGTTATTACGATCCTGAGGTTGGTCGGTGGATAAATGCGGATGATGCGATCGCCGGTGTTGGTGGAGATATTCGTGGTTATAACCTTTTCGCCTATTGTATGAATGATCCGGTGAATATGAGTGACCACACTGGTCACTGGCCTCAATGGATTAAAAACGCTGCAAGTGCAGTGGTTAATGCAGTTAAGAAAGCCGTTACTGTTGTTGCCAACACAGTCAAGTCTGCGGTATCATCGGCATCAAACATACTGAAAGCAAGTTCGAATAGCTTACCTAAAAAAGGAGAACCCGGATCAAGTCAAACTTTGCCAAATCCAGACGGAACCCCAAAACAGAAGCGTTGGTATGGACCGGATGGCAATCCCGAAAGAGACCGGGACTATAATCATCCCGGCAACATGCCTTTCCCACATGACCATGAGTGGAAAAACGGCGAAAGAGGGAAAGAACATCTTCCGCCGGATCCTTCTTACAAAATGAGTTGGGAACCGGTAATTGGCGCTGGTTTGGTTGTCATATGTACTGTTGGCATAATAGCTGTTGCTGCCGATGATCTCACAGGCGTAGGAGTTGCGGATGACTTTCTCTTTGGGCCACTTGGAGCAGGTGTAGGTGAAGGGCTGATCATGATCTTTGGATGACTAAAGGAGACAAATATGTGGAATGACATTGCAAACGAAAATGATTTAAAAAACTTTATGGATGCTATGTATGGCTTCCATGACAGTTGCATAAAGGAGATCAAATACATTAGCGGTGCGTATGTGAATGAAAAATTAAGTATGTCGCCGGTCAATAGCCAAAGAATATTGAGCGTGATCATTCAACGGCAGTTTGAAGATCCATCTGCTATTGAAATGCAATTTGCGGGACTAAAGTATTTAAATCTATTCCCCAATGACGAAAACTACACCTGTGAGATACTTGATGCAACTATGATCATAAAAGAGGATCGCATATATTGGTGTGATTGCGGTGGGCTGTCAGAAAAGGATATAGAAAGCTACACAGGAACTACAATATGTGCATCAAAAGCTCGGTGGAGAGCAGCAGATGAATATCTTGGGGCGAAAGAAATATATGTGACGATTTAGAGTTACATCGTATAAAAAACGAATAAAGGTTTCAGGAATGCAATTGGCTTTTTGAAGTTCTTTGTTTTCATTTGAAATCCTCCTAAAAGTTAAAAATAGTCAATGCATTTAACATCGGAAAAAATGCTTTTGATGTGCTATGCGATGGAGCGTCGCTTAAGGAAGTACTAATTCGCACGGCGATCACGGCAGTTGGTACAGCAGCTTGCAGCTCTGTTAGCAGACAATTTGGTACGAGTAAAGTGGATAGAGTGGCAAGTGAAATTGCTTCTGGACTAACGCAGGGCTCGATAGATTCACTGGAGAAATGCGGCGATATTGCGTATACTCTATTCAAAATGCATCTGGTATATACATCGATAGCATATGGGCAACAACAGAATACAATATTGTCAAAGGCTGTGAAATTACATATGATGTTGTTTCGCAAAATGGATATATTCAGTTTTTACCATAGGAGAGATGCAAATGGGCCATTTTTTTGTTATGAGTACTAGGTTTAATAAATGTGATGCATCGGATTTTGGATTATTACCTCTAGCCGAAGATATGGCATTAAGCCCCAATGATGGTTCAATTTGGGCGAAAACTGAATTGTATAATTTCGGATGGGGAGATGAAAACGGATACTATAGGTATCCTATGCCATCTTTTGAGAAACTCTTTCATTTGGTTCTTAACAGTGCGGATGAAGAAGATATATATGGCGCGGCATCGGTTATTCTAAAGAGATATCCTGATGAACTTTTAAAACAATGTGAAGCTATCGCGGAAAATCGTGGCAGATCGGATGATTTTGGAAAACTGGTAAAAGTTTTTCGATTGGATTCACCAGTTAACAGAAGTCCGGTTCTTCGAAAGACATATGCACAAATTCAGCAAGATTCAAGACGATGGCGGGAAATTGCTTATTTAGCCAAAGGGGTAAAATGTAAGTCGTGTCGATTGAAAAGCAGTACGTGAGCTTCAACGGGGACTACGCGGGCTGGCAGTTTGCATCGGGCGTTATCGTGCCGGGCAAGCGCGACGAGTGGGTCAAAGAGATCACGGTGCGCTGCGCCTACGACTACAATGCCAACTACGCGTACTTCACGAACATCAGCCTCGTGCTCGAACCGGCGGAGACCTACAGCTATGGCAGCAAGGGCAACCCCATCGCGGCGACGGACGGCAGCGCCAAGACGGCCAGCGAGTTCTTTGCCGACTCCCAGCGCCTCAAGAGCTACACCACGCCCAGCGGCGCCGCCGCGCAAAAGACACAGACTGGACACAGGAACTTTTCAGATTCTTCAACATTCGCCCCGGCGCGGCGGATATACTAACTGGGTGAATGAATGAGGGAGGTCCTGCATCATGTGTACCGCAGCGACATACTGCAACGGCGATTTTTATTTCGGCCGCAATCTGGACTACGAATTTTCCTACGGCGAGCACGTGACCATCACGCCGCGCAATTACCCGATCCGCCTGCACGGCGGCGCGCTCGACCGGCATTATGCCATGATCGGCATGGCGCATATCCAAAACGACTACCCGCTCTACTACGACGCGGTCAACGAGAAGGGCCTGTGCATCGCGGGGCTGAACTTTGTGGGCAACGCGGTCTATCCGCCCGTCACACAGGGCGTGGCCTCGGTGCCGCAGTACGCACTCATCCCGTGGCTGCTCGGCACGTGCGCCACGGTCGCCGAGGCACACAATGCGCTCGCGCGCGTGGTTGTGGACAACACACCGTTTGCGCCCGAGTTGCCGTGCGCGCAGCTGCACTGGCTGGTTGCCGACCGCAGCGGCTGCATCGTGGTCGAGGCCACGGCGGACGGCCTGCACGTCTATGACGACCCGGTCGGGGTGCTGACGAACAACCCGCCGTTTCCGCAGCAGATGGCCGCGCTGCGCAATTACACCCGCCTGAGCCCGAGCCAGCCGCCGGCCGATTTTTGCGGCGTACCCGTCACGCTCGATAGCCGCGGCATGGGCGCGCTCGGCCTGCCGGGCGACCTGTCGTCGCCCTCGCGGTTCGTGCGCGCGGCGTTCGTGCGCGCCAATGCCCGCTCGGCGCAGACGGAGGACGCGAGCGTCAGCCAGTTTTTCCACATCCTCACGAGCGTGGAGCAGCAGCGTGGCTGCTGCGAGCTGGACGACGGCCAGTATGAGATTACGATCTATTCCAGCTGCTGCAACGCGGATCGTGGCATTTATTACTACACGACCTATGATAACCGCCAGATCACCGGCGTGAAGCTCCATTCTGCCGACCTCGACGGCGCGCAGCTCACGGCGTATCCGCTCGTGGATACGCAGCAGATCCGCTGGGAAAATTAAATCCAATGCAAGGAAAGACCGGGGCATCCGCTGGGATGCCCCGGTTCGTGCGTTTCTGTTGTTTGGCAGAGAAATTTGCGGCTTGCCAAACGCACCGCCCAATTTTATGATTGTGTGGAAAGAAGGTGCGCCCATGCCTGTCAATTCCTTTGCCGATTATCCCATGTCGTGGCGGCCGGAGATCCCGGCCGGTGCCGGTCACGGAGGAGATGGTCGCGGCCATGAACGGCGCGCGGCCGAAAGCGGCCTACATGGGGCGCGACCTGCTGTGCGTGTTCGACGACGCGGACACCGTGCGCAATATGACCGTCGATCAGGATAAGGTGCGCGCGCTCGACGGGCTGCTCCTGCACGTGACCGCGTCGGGCACGGACGTGGACTGTGTCTCGCGCAGCTTTGCGCCCAAGTGCAATGTTGCCGAAGACCCGGTCTGCGGCTCCGGACACTGCCACATCGTGCCGTATTGGGTGCAGACGCTCGGCAAGGACACGCTCGTGGCCTATCAGGCCAGCCGCCGCGGCGGCACGCTCTACTGCACGCAGGCGGGCGACCGCATCCGCATGAGCGGCAACGCGGCCGTCTACTCCGTGGCGGACATCCGCATCGACTGAGCGGAAAAACCGAATCTGACCGTACAAGGCCCGGCTGCACAGATGTGCAG
>OGXM01001221.1_pt1 | contig 14662 bp, 16 predicted proteins | sample 1576271 | NCBI WGS metagenome assembly OGXM01 (sample SAMEA3541579, study PRJEB24748) | human gut metagenome | biome: human gut; feature: human-associated habitat; material: faeces | place: China | collected 2012 | reverse complement strand
TCAATCTGGAACAAAATCCCTCGCTGACCGCTCTTGCAATTTAATCAGAGGTTCCTTTTAAATTCTTATTTCTCAGTTAAAATTTCTATACCCCTTGAAAACACTGGTGTTTCCAGCGTTTTCGCCACCTCGGTTTGGCCCTTTTCCCTCATTTTTTCCCTTGCGAGAAGAAATGAGGGAAACTTTTTTCAGGCCGTCCCTACAACCTTATCCAGTAGCCTTGCGGAAGTTCGCTTGGCCTCTCTGGTGGCGTGGGCGTAAATGTTCATCGTGGTACTTACATCAGAATGTCCCAGCAGCTCCTGCACATCCTTGGGTGCTGCCCCGTGAGAGAGAAGGTTGGTCGTATATGTATGCCTCAACAGATGGAAGTGAAAATCATCCATATCCCCGATCTTCTTTCGGGAGTATCGGCACACACTGCTGACCGTTGCAGGGGCTTCATAAGCTCCATCGGACCGCAGGCAGACGAAGGAAACCTGGGTGTAACCTTCTGGTGGTGTCTCTGTCCGGGGCAAGGAATAGACCTCATAGTAGGTGCGGTTCTTTTCCTTGACGATGCGGTAGTAGTTTTGTGAGTACAGCGGTCCATATTTGATGCTGTTCAGCATTTGCTCCTTTTTGGCTTCCCGCAGGATAGCCGCCAGGGTGTCGCAGAAATCCACAGTACGGATTTTCTTACGCTTTGTGGGGCCGATCTGTGTTTTCTTCCTTACGGAGTCATACCGCATACTCCGGCGAATGGTGAGGCATTGTTCCTTCAGGTCGATGTCCTGCCAGGTCAGCCCGCACACCTCACCGATACGAAGCCCGGCGAAATAGGCGATCTGAATAGGCAGTAACGCGGGATTGTGTTTTTTCTTCAGAAGCTCGTTCAGTGCCAAATACTGCTCATGGGAGATTGTCGGCGTTTCAGCAGGAAGGTCGCCTGTACCATCTTCAGTGAACAGCTCATATTCATCACCTTTAATCCGCTTCACCACATACTGCATCGGATTGAAAGTAATCAGCCGCTTGGGAAAAACCGCAAATCTGAAAGAGTTTTGAAGCACCGCTGAATACTGGCCCAGCGATCCTTTACTCAATGCCTCAACAGTTTTCCCATCAGGGTCTGTCCCACCGAAGCTCAACAAATCCATATAGCTTTGCAGATGGTCGGAAGTTACCGTCTTGAGCTTGCGTTTTCCAATGGGATGCTTCTTGATGCGGGAAACAGTGTTGATGTAGGCTGTCACCGTTCCATCACTCAATGAACCGGGTTTCAGTTCTTCCTCCACCCACATATCCAGCATATCTCCCAAAGTGATGTTCTTGGCCTGCGCCAGAAACATCTTGGTTTCATCCGCCTTCAGAAGCTCGGAGAAAAATTCATCCTCGGCAGACTGAACCGCTCCGACTACATCCAGGTAATCATCCAGAGCCACCCGATTATCGTTGAAGCTCCGGCCTTCCTTTTCTGTCTGGTGGTAGTCTGCATCAGACCAGGCTTTCCATTTCAGAAATTCTTCCTCGCTGGAAAAGTCTGCCCGGGTGAGCCGGATGCGGCCGCTAACGCTTATGTATATAATGCTGTCCTGATCGTATTTGTTCAGGGCGTATTCGCTTTTCTTATCAAACATACTTGTCCTCCATTTCAATTCAAGGGTTGACGGGTGAATTGAAATGGGGGCGGTGGAGATCGGCACCCTACAGAGAACCGCAGGATATGACAAAAAACGCCTGACTGGATATAATCCAGCCAGACGCTATCTGGTGTATTTTGATATTGCCTTACATCGTATAGTTCATCTTCTTGGGTATATGTCCCCGCTGCCGGGGACAGGCTTTTTTTGGCAGGTAAATTTCTGCCGGATTATGTCGAAGCTGTTCTCGCTTCACGGCGGCTCCCTCCTAAAGCCGCCGCTACATTCAGCACAGGGTCGTCATCCTCATAAGGGCATGGAGAACGGCGGCCTTGAAATGTATTTCAAAACCGCCGCTGGGTGAAAATGTAAATTGCGCGCACAAAGCCATCTGCCCCGCAACGGTTTTTTTCTTTCCCCGTCGGGCGGGGCAGGATAGCTTCAATATACTGTTTCAGATTTCTACTTTTGCTTTTGCAACAAGATATTTTTTCTCAATGGTTGTAAGATATTGTTGACGATAAGCCATTACAACCGCTTCATCCGCAGTTACAAAATAACCTCGCCGCATTTTTTCAATCACGCCATAATGTTGTAGTTCTCGAAATGCTTTCCTAACAGTTTCCGGGCTACTTCCAGCTTCTTTTGCCAGCTCGGTGTAAGAAGGCATTTTATCTCCTGTTCTATATTTGCCGTGTAAAATACGAAAGAAAATCTCATTTGCAAGGCGTTGATACAATTTTTCGCTAACATCAATATCCCAGCTCATACAATACCGTTCCTTTCAACAATCTCTATCTTATTTTGGGCCGAAGAATTACCTTTTTGAACAGGAACATTGTTGCTCCAAAATAGGTCAGGTAAATAGCACAGAATAACAGAATTGTCACCATGCCATAGAACAACACAAGTCCTTCCTGCAAAAACGATTTCCCGAAAAGGAGCTGTGTTCCTGCAATCAGGAAAACGGTAAGTATGATGGGAAATAGCAAGGGGATAAAAAACACAGTGGAAAGTTCCTTGCGTATCAAGGCAACCTGTTTCTGACTTGATACGCCCAGCCGATCAATCACCGCATAATTTTTCCGGTTTTTGTCTATAGAAGAAAGCTGTTCAAAAGCCAGAACCGAGCAGGAAAGAATGATAAAAATAATACTCAAATACAGCCCGCAGAAGGAGAGAGTTGTAAATCCGGTCAGTGAATTGGCAACACCCCACGCTTTTACTGTTATCCCCATTGTCATTTTCTCCGGTAGTTCCTGTCCGGGTTGGATGTCTGGCAACCATTCTCCACTATTCAAAAACTGTCTTAGTTCGCTTCTAAGTTCCGGGTATCCACCATCCGCCAGTTTCATCACAAGGCGAATTTTCTCCCCGGATAGCTGTGAAGCCACTTTATCCGGCAGGACAAGCACATATCCATTTGTTCCTGCCATTTGATACTGCTCCATTGGCTCAGTCAGGATCGGCGTTTCCGCTGCGGTCAAGGTCTGACCATTCAATGTAATTTCAGACTGCTGTTCCAATCTCTGCTGGATGTCATCCACATAATTCCATGTATCACAGTGAACTAAAAATTCGTTATTACTTATGGAAACAGATGAAAGCCCTAAAATCTCTCGCAGGCGATTATAGTCAGACAAAGACAAGGCTTCGATGGATTTACCGGGAACTGTATATAAGTAATAGGTTGCACTGTCCTCCACCTTGCAGCGTTCCTCCACAAAGGAGAGGACAGAATTCATGCTATCCTTGGTCAAGGGTGCGTCAATGGCTACACCGGCGTCATAGGGATAATACGCCTCCATATTGGCCTTATAGCCTGCGCCCATTGTCAGTCCTATAAACATCGTTGTAAGAGAAATCGTCAACAAGATTGCCACAACAGCCATTGTACGCCCGGAAGATTGAATACGCCTGCCAATCTGCCCCAAGAAAAACAGATTTTCCTCTCGATATTTTCGCTGGGGGTTTCGTTTGGCAAGCAGGTACAGCAAAACTGGGATCTTTCGGTGTAGCTCATAAACAGCCACAAGAATTAGCAGACAGGCTCCGCCACAATACAACAATGCTTCATTAGTCTGGATGTGAAGTCCTTTTTCCAGCAGAATTACACCTGCAACCATAACAGCAATCGAGAGTAAGCCAGTTAGAACACTCCGAAGCAAAGAATGAAAACCGATTTCCTCGTTTTTTTGGTTATCGTAAAGCAGATCAATCACTTTTTGCCGCCGGATAACCTTTGCTGCGCGAAACATTCCAAATCCATACATCAGAATGAAGAAGAAAAGTGTCATTCCCCATGCGCGGAAAGAAAACAAAACCCGATAAGTGTGCGGAACCTCGAAAATATTCTGGATAACCTGATTTAGCAATCCGGATAAGCCGGTTCCGATCAAAGCTCCCAGCAAAAAAGCTACCCCGCCAATTATGCCATTTTCCACCAAAAATAGATTGCGGACGGTTTTCACTTCCATGCCCATCAGCTCATAGGCAGCAAATTCCTTTTTGCGTTGGCCCAACATGAAGCGAACAGCATATCCAATGACAAACGAGGACATAAAGGCAATTAGTGCCGACAGTATCAAAATGCCAGTGGTAAGCATTGACATATTTTCTGTCATGGCAAGAATGTCCGGGGAAAGTCCCAGTGCCAAGAAAGAATACATCAATGCCGCAGTCAGCGTAAGCGTCACAAAGTAGATGATATAATCCCGAAGGCTCCTGCGAATATTCCGAAATGCAAGTTTAGCATACATCACTCACGCCCCCTCCCGTCATGGTGAGGACATCCAGAATTTTTTCAAAGAAAGTCCTGCGGGAATTGCTGCCTTTGAAAATCTCCGTAAAAATAGTACCGTCACGCAAAAAAAGAATACGGTTTGCGTAACTTGCGGAAAAAGCATCGTGTGTTACCATTAAAATTGTCGCTCCAAGCGTTTCATTGATACTCTGGATAGCGGAAAGTAGCATTTGGGATGAATGGCTGTCCAGAGCGCCCGTAGGTTCATCTGCCAAAATCAGTTTGGGTTGATTGATGATTGCCCTGGCGCAAGCACATCGTTGCTTCTGACCGCCAGACACCTGATAGGGATATTTGTCAAGAATATCCGTGATGTTCAGCTTTCCGGCTATTTCTCGTACCCTACCATCAATCTCACCTGCGGGAACTCTATTGATTGTCAATGCCAAAGCAATATTCTCGCTAATGGTCAGAGTGTCCAGCAGGTTAAAGTCCTGAAACACAAATCCAAGGTTCTCCCGGCGAAACCGGGCAATCTGCTTTTCATTGATTTCCGTCACATCGGTTCCATTCAGATAGATATGCCCTGCGCTGACCGTATCAATAGTGGAAATGCAGTTGAGCAGAGTGGTCTTGCCGGAACCGGATGCCCCCATAATCCCCACAAATTCCCCTTCCTGAACAGAAAAGCTAATATCCTGAATTGCTTTTGTGGTTGGCTATGCTGTTGCTCTCTCCGTCCAAAGCGTCCTCTTGGGAAAGCCTCGCATACAAAGCAGTGATGCTGTCGGGATAATTTTTCGTTGTTGTCATTGTTCATTCCTCCTGTAATGAACGCCCGACAAACAGGTTGCTATCGCTATTATAACGCTCCGTCATTTCCTTGTCAGTAGGCGTTTTCACGGTTTCCGATTTTATAAGCCGTTTCATTTTGTCATAGAGCAGTTCGGAGCCGCCGCAGGAAGTTTCAATTTCAAAGACCGTCCCGCCGATTTTGTAGCAGACGGTTTCATGCAAGGGATTACCCTTTTTCGGCAGTAAATCATTGTGTTCCGTTTTTCGTTTCCTCTCCATTCCTTTCCCGTCCTTTCCTTGTTTTGAGTAGGGAGCAAGCACAGCAGATGCTCGTACTCAATCTGATCCCTGATTTCTTCTCGTTTCTCCATCACTTCCGTCTGTCCGTCCGTCTCTGCCGCCGCAGGTGCAGAAGGAAAGAATGAATGAGTATTTGATCCATGAGTATTTGATTTTTGGATATTTGATTTCTTAGTATTTAATTGCGGCGGGTTTTCCGTATCTGGTACAGCCATATCTGGTGTTTCCATATCTGGATTTACCATATCCGGGTTTTCCGTACCTGGTGAAGCCGTATCTGGCGGGGCCGGTTCCGGCTGGGGCTTGACCGGCTTCTCAAAGATGGTGTACTCGGTATCGGTGATCCGGCCATTCTTGCCCCGGAGCTGCCTGCGGGTCAGATACCCCGCGCTTTCCAGCTCCCGGAGGGTCTTGCCAATCGTCTCCACGCTTTCCTTGCAGATGGAGGCCAGGCCCCGCGTGGTGTAATTCCACTCATCCGGCAGGGAGAGCATCATAGAAAGAAGCCCCTTGGCTTTCAGGGTCAGGCCGGTATCTTTCAGGTGGTAGTTGCTCATCACGGTGTAGTCCCGTGTGCGCTCTACGCGAAAAACTGCCATATTCATCACTCCCATTCTGAAAGGGCGGCCCGGCCCTGGGGCCAGCCGCCTTACTGGTTACGGTTCATAGACCGGCTGGGTATGTTCATACACCGGGCCGCACAGCCCGTTTAAGTCCTTCACAAGCTCGCCCAGGTCCAGGCACAGCTCGCTGTCCATGACCGGCGTATCTTTGATGGTGCGGTACTGCGTGATATAACCGTCATGGTCGTAGTTCACGCTCACGCAGGAGACAACCGCCAGGGACATATCTTCCAGGAGCCACAGCTCCAAGGTGCGGGTAGCCACCACGATCTCCATTGTCACCTGGTCGGTTTCCTCATACAGCAGGCTGGCTTTCTGGCGGAACAGGTCCTCTCCCCGGTAGTTAAAGGACCGTTCCTGCCTTCCCTGGGTGATGTAGGAATACACCGTTGTGGCATTATGGCGGACCACCTGCAACAGACTGTAAATGTCCAGGCTTTCCACCAGCTCGGCAGCTTCGTCCTCGGTGTAGCAGCCTTCCTCCACCGCCTGCTGGAACAGATCGTCAAAGGTTTCTTTCAATGCTTCATAAGCGTCCATACTTAAATCCTCCTATGGGTGCGCCTGCCATCAATGGCGGCGCTTTTTGGGTTTGTCGGGCAGGATATGCCCCTCGATGATTGCAGCGTGACGGCGGATCTGAAGCTGGCCCTGGCGTTCCAGGGACCGCATCCGGGCATATTCGTCCTCGGTCAGAAACAGCCGCTTATACTGGCCCCTGCGCCCTAGGGGACAGTGGGTGGACAGAATAAGAAATTCTGCCATGTGCCGGGTATCGTCCTTGAACCGTTCCACAGCCAGCAGATCGTGGCCTTCCAGCGGAAGATGCAGAGGTTTCATGCCTTGCTCCCCCTTTCGTGAATATCCAGGACCGCACAGCCATACCGGGCGATGAGCAGGGCGTTCACAATCATGCGGAGCGCCGCAGCGTCTACAACCTCGGCATCTGCCAGGTCACGGGTTGTCAGTCCTCCCGCGTTGGTGTAGATGCCCCGCGCAGCGATATAGAGGGTGTAGTCATGGGGCGAAATCTCATGGAGCCTTGCATAATCGAACTCCGCGCCCCGCCTGCACAGGCAGTTTCCAGCGCGGCGGTAAATGTCCTCATCGGAAGTGAACAGGAACATGACCGCAAAGAAGGCAGGCGTGTCCCGGCGCTTGCTGTGGCCCAGGTGGATTTTCACGCCCTCCATGCGCTGCCGGTGACGCTCATCCTTCCAGAGCATACCGGGGAAATCCCGGATCAGCGGTTCCAGGCGGGCCATCAGGCGCTTGTCATGGGGAAACATCTGCCGGACCACCTCTGCATAGTTCACAACGCCCGCCTCAATGCGCTCGGCCATCCAGGGGCAGCCGCAGGCGGTGCAGCCAAATTTCTTGACATACTCGGTACAAAGTTTGCAGTCCACATCTTCCGGTGTGTATTTGAAAGTGTTGATATACATGGATACCTCCTTATGAAAATGAAAAAGCCGGGCAAATGGATTGTCCGGCGGTTTAGGTGTATTCAGTTTTATCGCTCCTGGCTGCGCTGGCGTTTCTTCTGCCATGCCTCAAGCAGCTTGATGATGGTGTTCTCCATTTGCAGGGGCGTATAGGATTTGGGGAAATACTTGCGTATGCGGTCCCCGTCAAAGGTCAGACTGAACTTCTCCGGCTTCTTTTCCTCGGACATGATTGCCAGCATACTGTCCTCATTGAGCCGCCCGGCCTGGCTGAATTTCTTCATCCGCTGGGCCTGGGAGAGTGACGGGGTGGCCTGCTCATAGTCTATCGTGGTGACGAGCATCTGCTGTTCCTCCGGTTTGAGCGCCGCAATTTGATAGGCGGGGGAAAGGGCAATCTTTTTCTCGTCTACCATCTGCATCAGCTCCGGGACCAGGTTCGTCAGGGAAATATAGTTGCGGACCGTATCGCCGCTGACCCCCATCTGCTGGCCGATTTCATCATCACTTCTCAACTTCGCCGAAATTTTCGGCGAAGTCAAATCGTTTCGTGCGCCCTGCCGCTTGATAGCCTCCAGCTTCATCTTGTACGCCTTGGCCCTTTCGCTGGGAAGGATGTTCTCCCGCTGAAGGTTGCTGTCCACCATGATGATGGTGGCCGCATCCCGGTCCAGGTTGCGGATCAGAACCGGCATGGTATCCAGACCGGCCTGCTCACAGGCGTATTTACGCCGGTGTCCGGCCACAATCTCATAGCCGCCTTCCTCGCGGGGCCGCACGATGGCAGGGACAATCACGCCATACTCTTTGACGCTCTGGATTGTCTCCCGCATTTCCTCATCGTCCCGCACCTGAAAAGGGTGGTCCGGGAATGGGTAAAGGTCCGTCAGCGGCAGACGAACCACCACTTCCTCCTGGGGTGGCTGCTGGGCAGGCGGGGCGGTTTTCTTTCGTCCCCTGGCAGGTGACGCGGGCTTATCGCTCAATGCTTCTCACCTCCACTGAGACACAAAAAGGAGGCCCAGCCCGGAACCTCCTTTCGCATCTGATTTTAGGCATAGAAAAACGGACATCAGCAGAAACACTAATGTCCGTCAATCCATCGGCTCACAAGAGCCGCTATATTCAGTTGTCCGGCTTCACACAGGGGAGGCTCCGGCGGAGCCTGGCACACATCACGACAGTTCTCTTTGCCACTTCATTCTCTTGTCGTTCCCTGTGTTTTGCCCTTAATTTTTCCCTCACGAGCGTCCGTGAGGCCATAAAAATGCGGTAATGTTCGATAACAGCCTATAACGCCTTCGCATGGATAAATTGGCGTATTTTCAAGGGTTTCCGGGGCTTTAATAACACCCAACAACACCTCTCGGAAGGTGGTGAAATCTCAAAGGGGTAATTGTGCTTATAGACGGAAAATGCGGTGCTGTTAACATTAATCGACAAATTCGGGGAGAAAGAAAAGATCCGGTGTTTGCAAACGCAGGAAAAGGAGAGACGCGGAAAAGAAAGGCCGGACGGGCGGCACGCGAGACGCTTTACGAGGCATACAAGGTGCGGACTGCGCGGCTTTGACAAAAAACGGGATTGCATTTCCGCAGAAGAGCCGGTATAATAAAAGAAACGGGACGTTTTGGATAGAAAGCGGGGAGAAATATGCGGTCAAAGGATCCGGAGCTGATGGAGCGCATCCGTGCCTACGCAGGGCGGTTTTACCGCGACCGGCGGGCGTGTCCCTCCGTCGGCGAGATCGCGAGGGCGCTTGGCATCGCCAAGACCACGGCTTACCGTTATCTGCTCGAGATGAACGAACGCGGGCTGCTCGTCTACGACGGGCGCTCCATCGAAACGGCGCAGACCGACAAATGCACCACGGGCTATTGCTCGGCGCCGATCGTCGGCTCGATCCGCTGCGGCGACCCCGAGCAGGAGGAGCAGACCGTTGAGGAATACGTCAGTCTGCCCGAGTCGGTCTTCGGGAAGGGACCGTTCTATCTGCTTCGTGCCGACGGCGATTCCATGACGGACGTCGGAATCGACGACGGCGACCTCGTGCTTATCCGCAGACAGAGCATGGCGTCCGTCGGCGACGTGGTCGTCGCGCTTGACGAGCACAATCAGAACACGCTCAAGACCTTCGCCGGGATCGACGAGGCGTCCGGCTGCGCCGTCCTGCGCTATGAGAACCGGGAGCGCTATCCGGACAAGATCATCCGCGTGCGCGAGCTGGTCGTGCAGGGCGTTGCCGCGAGGATCATCAAAAATGTGAAGGCATAAGGGGTGAACTTGGAAACCTCTGAATCAATCGGCTGCGGCGGTCAGCGGGTCTTTTGCCCCAGCTGACCGCTCTTGCAATTTCATCAGAGGTTCCCTTGAAATGCAAGCGGTTCGGCGAAAGCGTGGCACTCCGGACGGCATATAAAACAGAAACAGCTTGACATAGAAAACGACAGGGAAAACCTGTCGTTTTTGCGCTATTATGCGGTATCTCTACGGAAGGAATTGAAATTTCGGGATTTTATCGCGTCGGGCACAGAATTGTGCCCTCCTCGCAATGACGAAAATACGGGACGCCGGATGCAAATGCGAGGGGGCATTTTTGGGGGACGCAGGAGTGGCGGGGCGCATAAAATGTAGAAACGGGGGAGCGGCGGCCTCCGTTTGTCTGCAAAGGCAGCGCGGTTGCACAAAACGAGGCAATTTTGGAGAAATTTGCAGCTAAGGGTAAAAAGGGGGAATGCGCGGAAGCTTTTGCAGTCGGAATCGGTCGGAAATAAATGAGGAGGAATGGAACATGCACAAGGTTTTTATCAGTCCCAGCGACCAGAGGCGCAACACCTACGCCTCCGGGAACACAAACGAGGCGGAGGTCTGCGGCAGGATCGGCGCGGCGTGCCGAGCGGCGCTCGAGCGCTGCGGCTTTGCCGTGGAGCTGGTGCAGTATGAGCCGATGTCGAGCAAATGCGCCAAGTCGGACGCGTTCGGCGCGGAGCTGCACCTGCCGATCCACACGAACGCCTTCAACGGCAAGACGAGCGGCACGCGCATCATGTGCTACGCGCTGAGCGGCGAGGGCTACAAGGCGGCGAAGGCGATCTTTGACGTTCTCGCGCCGCTGACGCCGGGCACGTCCGAGAACATCACGGCGCACCCCGAGCTTTATGAGATCAAAAATGCGAACGCGCCGACGGCCTATGTCGAGGTCGACTTCCACGACGTGCCCGAGGTCGCCGCGTGGCTGACCGCGAACACCGAGACGATCGGCGAGACGATCGCCAAGGGCGTCTGCAATTATTTCGGCGAGACGTATGTGGAATCGACTGCGCCGCAGCCCGCCTCGGACGGGCACTATCACACATTTGAGGAGCTTCCGGACTGGGCGAAGCCCACGATCCGCGAGCTGATGGACGTCGACGCCCTGCGCGGCCGCGAGGGCGACCTCGACCTCTCGGACGACCTGCTGCGGTCGCTGGTCGTGAACAAGCGTTATACAGATTTTCTGCTTGACCAATAAAACGCCTGGGACTGCTGCAAACAGCAGATTGCAAGAGAATCGCCCCATCCAAAGTCAAATGAAGTCGTGAAAATCCGGTTTTGATCGGAGTTTCACGACTTTTTTTGCCCGGGAACCTCTGAATCAATCGGCAGCAAGCTGCCGGATGAGGACTGTCCGCAGGGCACGACCTCCCTCGCGCCGACCGTGACCATCTCGGGCACGCAGGACAACCGCGCCTTCACGGCCGAAAACGGCAACCTCGCCTCTGAGGGCATCATGATCACGAAGGGCACGGCCAACGCCTTCACGAAGTCGGTCAAGGCCGACACCGTCGACTATGAGATCTACAGCAGCAACAACGCCGCGCAGGCCGAGCAGGTCTACCTGCTCGACACGATGCCCTTTGACGGGCAGAACGGCAGCACCTTCGCCGGGACGTACCATGTGACGGCGTGGAAGCTCGACACGACGCTCTGCGACGCGAGCAAGCTCCATGACCCGAACAGCCCGGCGAATAGCACCGACCTCTTCTGTAATTTGCAGTACATGGACGAAAACGGCAAGACCGATCACAATGACCACCATGTCAAAATCACGAAGAACGGCGGCTGGGTGCATTTCAGCGCGCGGCAAACGGTTTCCGCAAACTCAACGGATCGAAGCAAGGATCTGTTCACGGTGTACAGCAATCCTTATAATCATGGGAAGGCTGACGCATCGTCCTGCTTCTATTACCTTGACAATGTCAAGGTGACGGTCGTGGACAACGAGTCCAAGCAGCTTTCGTCCGCCGGAATCGGTCTGGCGGGCGCGGCCGCCGCCGCAGTCAGCGGACAGAGCGCGGCCTTCCTCCTGCCGACCGACGCCGAGAGAAAAAAGAGCTTTCTGAACAAGTGAGGTGCTGATGATGAAAAAGAAATATTCGAAACCCAAGCTGATTTATGAAAGCTTCACCCTCGCCGGGGCTACCATCGCGAGCTGCACGGTCAAGCAAAACGCCGCGCAGATCGGGGAGTGCACCGTTCCGCTCGACCCGGAGGCCCCCAACACCGGCTGGTATCTGTTCAATCCGGAGTTCCACGTGTGCAACGTCCAGCCGCCGGCAGATCAGCTCTGCCCCTACGACATCTCCGGCGAGCAGTACAACCTGTTCACCTCCTGAGAGGTCGGAAGAAATGCGGAGGGCACGCGCCCTCCGCAGAAAGGAAAAACAATGAAGGCATTTCAGTATCCGGAAGTGAAAATCCAGATTTTTGCGCCGGTCGACATTTTGACCGTCTCAACGTCGGAGACGACCGACTCGACCGTGTGCGACGTGGAGCTTCCGATCACCCCGATGTAAGGAGAAAACAGGCTGCTGCGGAGTTCCGCAGCAGCCTTTAGACTGTCAAAAAAGGTTTTTGATACGCTGAGGCTCGTCTCAAAGCAATTTGAGACGAGCCTTTTTATATCGGAACGCGGTTCTATTTCACGGCGCGGGTGCATATCCTCTGGGAGAACGCCGAAAGGAGGAGCGCTATGCCATCAACAGGAACCTTGGTCGTCCGGGTCTACAGCTCGGCGGCGCAGCTCCCGATTCAGGGGGCAAGCGTGTGCGTACTGGCGAAAACCGCAACGGGGCAGCGCGTACTCGCTGTGCGCACGACGGACAGCAGTGGGCTGATCGAGCCTGTCACGCTGGAGGCCGAGCCGGCGGCCAACAGCCTGACACCGGGGCAGGCCGAACCGTTTGCGTCGGTGGACGTCACCGTCGCGCATCCGAATTTCCTGCCCATTAACATTCGGGGAATCCAGATTTTCTCGGGCATCCGCAGCATTCAGGACATCATGCTCCTGCCGCTGGAGGAGCGCCCGGCCGACCCGAACGCCGCTGAGAACGTGACGATCCCGGCGCAGGAGCTTTAACCATGCAGACCGTCACACCGTACATCCCGAGACAGATCACGGTGCATCTGGGCGCGCCGGAGTCCTACGCGGCGAATGTCACCGTGCCGTTCAACGAGTACGTCAAGAATGTTGCCTCGAGCGAGGTCTATCCGACGTGGGACGAGAGCGCCCTGCGCGCGAACATTCTGGCGATCAGCTCGTTCGCGCTCAACCGGGTCTACACGGAGTTTTACCGCAGCCGTGGGTATCGCTTTGACATCACGTCCTCGACGGCCATCGACCAGAAATTTATCAACGGGCGCAATATTTTCGACAACATTTCCAAGCTTGTCGACGGCCTTTACACGAGCTACATACGCAAACGCGGCAGCATCGAGCCGCTGGCGGCGAAATACTGCAACGGCACGACCGTCACCTGCTCGGGCATGAGCCAGTGGGGCTCGCAGAACCTTGCGCGACAGGGAAAAACGGCCGGGGAGATCCTGCGGTATTATTACGGCAGCGACGTCGAGCTGGTGAATCAAGCGCCGGTGCGCGGCTATACGCCGTCCTACCCCGGCACGCCGCTGCGGCGCGGTTCGCAGGGCGCCGGCGTCGTGCAGGCACAGGTGATGCTCGACCGCGTGGCGCGGAACTATCCGTCGATCCCGCGCGTCGACCCGATCGACGGCATCTTCGGCAGCGGGACGGAGGCGTCCGTGCGCCGCTTCCAGACAACATCATTCAATACAATGCCTACCTGAGTCCGTGCGCCGCTTCCAGCAGATTTTCAATCTGACGTCCGACGGCATTGTCGGCAGGACAACGTGGTATCAGCTCGTGCGGCTTTATGTCGGCATTCTGGAGCTGGCGGAGCTGGACGGGGAGGGGCAGATGTTTCTCGGAAGCAATTGGCAGGCGCCACCCGGTCTTCAGGTCGGCAGCACGGGCGTGAAGGTGCAGCAGCTGCAATATATGCTGCGTGTGATGGCCGAATATGTCAGCACGATCGAAACGGTGGAGATGGACGGTATTTTCGGCCCGAAGACCGAGGAGGCCGTTATCGCGTTTCAGCGCTTTGCGGGGCTGACGCCGGACGGGATCGTCGGCCCGGCGACCTGGGCGGCGCTCTATAGCCGCGTCGTCGGCGTTGTGGATTCGTCAAACTCGCTCTCGTCGCTGTCGGCGCAGTATCCCGGCCGCGCGGTACAGCTCGGCGACAGCGATTTTTCCTGAGAGGGGGAGGAGACTATGCTTACCGGAACGCCTAAGGCGTCGTCCGTCGCGGCGCTTCAAGCCAATCTGTCGGCTGTTCTGCCCGAGCTGCTTCTAATTGTTGACGGCATCTTCGGCCGCGAGACGCAGCAGGCCGTCCGCGTGTTTCAGGCGCGAGAGGGGCTGCCTGTCACCGGGATCGCCGATCTGCAAACATGGGAGCTGCTGAACGACCGCGCCGAGTCGGCACGTGTTTTCCAGCTGGAGGCCGAGCCGCTGCGCCTTGCGCTCCTGCCGGGGCAGATTTTGCGCACCGGCGAGAAGAACCGGCATCTGTTCCTCGTGCAGGGAATGCTGGCGGCACTCTGCGACGCGTATAAGGACATCCCGAGTGCGCCCTCAACCGGCGTGTTTGACAGTCATCTTGTTGCGCTCGGCCACGATCTCATTGGAACGCCGCCCGGCGTCCTTCGGGTCAAGTTGGCCCGAAGTGTCCTCCCTGGCCCCTTGGTGCTTGATGGCCTCCAACTGCATTTTCAGGGCCTTGGCCCGCTCACTCG
>OGXM01001219.1_pt1 | contig 14681 bp, 10 predicted proteins | sample 1576271 | NCBI WGS metagenome assembly OGXM01 (sample SAMEA3541579, study PRJEB24748) | human gut metagenome | biome: human gut; feature: human-associated habitat; material: faeces | place: China | collected 2012 | reverse complement strand
CCCTAATTTATAATTATAAATTAAGGGTTTGTATCTGTCAATCATTGTTTCCTGTATCGTAAAGATTAAATTTCAACCGATTCGACAGTCAAAATATCAGACATTTTAAATCTCCAGCACTATCCCAGCACTTCCTCGATATGCTCCTGGTTTTTATCCGCCTCCGGATCATCCTTCAGAATGGAGAATGCGATATTGGTGGAGTGATCTGCAATACGCTCCAGACCGGATACCACATCCGTAAAGATCATGCCGGCATGTGCCTGGCATTTATCGCTGGTCAGACGAACAATATGATTGTTCTGAAGCTGGCGCTCCATATCATCAATCTCATTTTCCAGATCAAGGATCTCCTGCAAATGCTCCTCACTGTTGTGACTGAACATATTCAGTGCCAGTGACAAGATCTCGCAGGTATCATCCAGCATATCCTTCAACTCCTGCACGGCTTCCTCAGAGAAAGTAAGCTCCTGATCAATACATGTCTTAGCAAAATCTGCTATATTTTCAGCGTGATCCCCGATACGCTCAATATCATTCACCACATGGAACAGTCCGCCAAGCATCTTTCGGTCTGCCACCGGCAAAGATAAGGTGTTGATCTGTACCAGATAATTGGTAATCTCCGTGTTGAGATAATCAATCGTGATCTCTGTCTGATATACCTCTGCAATAAGGTTTTCATCCTTATGAAGCAAAGCATCCATTGCCTTTTCCATATTTTCCTGTGCAATATTTCCCATACGGACGATCTCACAGATACCGGTTGGTACTGCTGTGGCACTCAACAATTCATCGAATAAAGAGAAATCCAAACCAAAATTAAACGCAGCAGTTCTTTCCCATTTTAAATTATGGTTTGCCATCGTATTTACAAACATCTGAGAAATTGTATAAATATTGCCTGTTTGGTCAATATAAGGTCTCAAACTTGATTTCATTTGAGCCAATGCTGCATACTGGCCAATATCTCTATTTCCATTTTCTCCCCAAGAAATTCTCAATTTTGCATAATTCAGCCACGAATTTGCTTGTTGCATAAATTGTTCTTGAGTAAAAACCCATCCTAAAGCGACAGAAGGAAATGTTGCTCGAGGGTTTTTCTTTCCAAATGCAGAATATCCGTCACGTCGGATAGAAGTTGTCAACATATATTTGTTATTAAACGAATAAAATAGACGAGCCATTAAAGCATCCCCTGTTTGATACGTATCATCACTTGATACTTTTTGTACTGATCCCGATTGCAACTGATGATATCCCAAAACATCATTAGGCGTATATCCTTGAGCCTCTGCCGTAGTGGACCAATACTGAGCTTTTTCTGCATTCGCTAACAGTGTGACTTCTACTTTATGCTTCTGAGCAAATTCTCTCTTCCAGCGAATGATATTATCTATTTGCCAACTGAACTGTTTAGTATTCGTTCTAACTGAAGCTCCTCCTATAGCTTCCCATTTTTCTCCTTCAGATGAATAATGATTATAATAATCATGCCAACTATAGTAAGGAGTGAAATTCAAAGTATATTCGATTCCAAATGGAAGTTTAACTTCTGCATACAGTTTTGCATTTAAATTCTGATACAAATCTTTCCTTTCTGTATACATATTATCATAGAAAGGATTGACAGGGTCCATTCCTGTCGGATTTCGTCTATAAGGGCTTTCTAAATTATCCACCTCATTTGCTCCATAAGGTGAAATCATAGTCATTTGCTCCCAAAGACACTTCAAAAAGCCTTCATTTCGAGAGGAAAATTGAGCATTCATACCTACAGAAAGGAATGATGTGATTTCTGTTTTCACATTCATTCTTGCTCTAAAATTTGTATATTTATCTCCGGTAATAATACCTTCCCTATCCGCCCAGTTCAATGAGTAATATTGCGAAGTCCTTTCTGTAGCATTCGATACACTAACTGTATAATCTTGTTGTAATCCCGTTTGAAATACAAGATCATCCCATTTCGTAATTCTACCTGCAAAATAATTATCAATTTCAGGAGTCAGTAAATTCAGACGGGATAACCATTGAGTTTCCAATTGTTTATCAGTGACAGATGTGGCAGGTACACTTTGGTCATAATTATACCAAACAAGCGGATCGACACCTTGTAGCTTAAATGGATTTACAAATATTTGAGGATATTTAGCCAAATATTCATCCGAATTTCTCCCTTCATTATAATCCTGCCTAAATTTCAAGAATCCCTCAGCATCCAATATTTTAGGTTGATTCGCAGATTTTGCAAAAGAGATATTTGCATTGAAATTAATCACAGGTTTCCCTTGAATTCCTTTTTTTGTTGTAATTGCAATAACTCCATTTGCGGCTTTTGCTCCATATACGGCAGACGAACTCGCATCTTTCAAAACATCTACACTTGCAATATCTTCAGGAGTTATATCTGACAAATTTCCTTCATAAATCACTCCATCTAAAACAATAAGAGGTGAACTGCCCGCAGATAAAGTACCTTTACCCCGAACAGATAAATCAGCCTCAGCTTTAGCATCAGTAGCTATACCAATATTCAAACCAGCGGCATTCGAACGTAAAATATCTTGTACATTTCGAGGAGCCTGAGCTGATAATTTTTCGGCTTTTACACTAGAAACAGCTCCTGTAAGATCCTTTTTCTTCGCTGTTCCATAACCTACCACTACAACCTCATCCAAAACTTCGGTATCTTCTTTCAATTTAATACTAAAATTTGATTTATTTGCTACGATTATTTCTTGTGGAGTATACCCAATATAGCTTACAACCAACGTGCTGTTTTCATCGACTTCCAAAGAAAAATTTCCGTCTACATCCGTTATCGTACCATTCGTCGTTCCCTTTTCTACAACATTTGCCCCTATAACCGCTAAACCGTAAGTATCAACTATTTGTCCACTTATTTTTTTCTTTTTCTCTTGATTTACAGATTTAGAAGAGGTAGACAATAACGTAATATAGTTATTTTCAAACTGATAACTAATACCTGTGTTTTTAGTAATCATTTCTAGATAGTCTGCAACTGTAGCTGTTTTTGTGTTAAAAGAAACAGTCTTGTTGACATCCACATCCTGATCCCGAAACACAACCAAATAGTCAGTTTGCGCCTCAATCTCTTTGACCAATTGTTTTATTGTCATGCTATTCTGGCTAAGTTTGATCTCTGCATTTTGTGCATCTGCTTCTTCTGCCATCAATTGAAACACACATACAAACAATAGGAAAAGTGATATTCTCATAATCCTAAAAAAATATTTAATGTTACTATTATAGATAATAAAAGGCAACAACAAAGTTTTTCTTTTCATATCTTTGTTCTAAATTTAAAGTGAATACTAAAAAATTACGACTTGTGTTTGCTTTAACTTCTGCGGCAGTTGTTGGTAGCTTCTGCCGCTTTTGTTTTTCTACTGTTCTTTCATCATAGGCTATACATTTTTATGTTTGACATGTTCTTATTTTAAGGTCACTATGTTCCGCTCTGTGTCTTTCTCTACTTTGAATTTGCGGATTTGCTGCAATACGCGGAAAACATCGTCGAGACTGTCGCGCTGCCTGAATTTTCCCGTATAAGTATCTTTGAATAAAGATGTGTCTTTTACTACGATCTTTACGTCATAGTAAAGTTCCATTTTTTCCAGAATATTGATCAAAGGTTCATTTTCAAAGGCATATATACCGTCAAGCCATAAAAAATGAGCTTTCAGGCGAATCGGTTCTACCTTCATCTTTCCGTTCGAGACAGTCACTTGTTGATCCGGTTCCAAAATGATCCCGTCAGATTCCTTATTCCGGAAAAAGACGCGTACGGAACCTTCCAACAAACTGGTTTGTACATAGCCGGTCGCAGGATAGCTGCACACGTTAAATTGGGTGCCTAAAACTTCCATATCGACATCATGCGTAGAAACAATGAAAGGGCGGGAAGGGTCTTTCGCCACTTTGAAGAAGGCTTCTCCTTCGATCGTAACATTCCTTTTATCATCGGTAAAACTGGCTGGATAGATCAACTTCGACTTCGCATTCAGCCAAACTTCCGTCCCATCCTGCAAGACCAGTTGTGCCCGCTGTCCGGCAGGAGTATACAGAGTATTCATCACATTCTCCGATAAAAACTCCGCTTGCTCAGGCTGTGCATACCAATATGTCAATATACTTGTTGAAACGACTAATATCAGGATAGCAGCCGCATACCCGATCCGGCGTGTCCAACGCTTCCACATCACGGAGTGTTGCTTTTGCAAAATAAAGCAGTCGTATTTCTGTTTGCCGATTGTTTTATCCTGCACCTGATGTCCTAAGTTCAACAAGGCATATAGATTTTGATACTCTACAAATTCTTTTTTGAGTTCTTCACTCGCCTCGACATCGCGCAGCAGGGATAGTCGCTCTTCCGTGGAAAGTTCCTCATAAAAGTATTTATGTATCCGTTCGTTCATATTTTCCGCTTTTGTTCTTAATAAACGGATCAGGGAACCAAAACCCCCAAGAGGATAAACGGATTTTTTTAATTAGCGAGTAAAAATATTAATAAAGGGAGATAGTCTTTCAATTCGCTTTTAATTTTCTTATAGGCGATATCCATCTGATTTTCAACAGTTTTAAGGGAAATATTCAATTCAGCAGCTATGTCTTTCTGTTTTTTCCCCTCTATTTTGCTTTTGATAAAAATTTCCCGACATTTTTCAGGCAAAGAGTCTACCACTTCAGTAATGATCCGTTCGATATCCTGCTCGGAGAGTAGAGACTGATCGAATAATTCCAAGGAGGCAAGTTTCATCCGCAAAGTAGCCTGATACTCTTCCTGTATCAGGTTGACAGCTTCCTTTACAACAATGCGGTGACGTAAAAGGTCGATACAACGGTTTTTGATCGAAGTAAAAAGCAGGGCAACCAGATTCACATCATAAGCCAAGATCTCTTTTCTTTCCCACAATTCGGTAAATACGTCCTGGACGATATTTTCTGCGTCTTCTTCTGACACGACATACTCCAGAGCGAAATATTTCATCCGGGAAAACCAAGAGACATATATTTCTTCAAAATGGTCGGATAGTATTTTCTTTTCAACCAGCATCTTTCTTCTGTGTGAATAAAATCACGGCGTTCTCGATCTCCAAACTTTAATCTTTAAATTATTATATAGAGTGTGAGAGCTGTGACTTATCTATCAAATAGGGCTCTGGAAAACCTTTGGGAGTAAATAAGCAACATACTCCCACACCATACTTACGGATACGATGCGGGATATGCTAACCCATTCTTCCCCCTTTCAAATTTTCCAGATTTTTATTTGAAAGAATCAGTTAAACAACGCAATTGTGCTATTTGCACAATGCAAATATAGTAATAGTTATTGGTTAGACAAGTAAACTGTATATTGTATTCAAGACAAACGTATCTAATTTTTAGTCGATAGCAGTGTATAAAGTACAAGAACTTCCGAGAGAAGGAACCTATAAGTTCTCCAAACAGCGTTTCTCGGATCTAGTGGAAACAATTCGCATGATAGGGCATGAGTTATCAGAAATTTCCATTGTTTGAGCCTATGACAAACTATTAATGGCAAGTTTCATTATTCAAACTGGCGAAGGAAGAGCTAAAAATATTCATAGCAACAATTTATTTCTTGTTTTTATATACTTTTGCAGCCTGATTAAATAAGTAATATGAATACACATAATCTTTGTTGCATCGGCCACATTACGTTGGATAAGATTGTAACGCCGAAAAGGACACTGCATATGCCGGGAGGAACATCTTTCTATTTCGCGCATGGAATGAGCAAATTAGATACTTCCGACTTCCTGTTGGTAACAGCTCTTGCTGTCAGTGAGATGGACGCGGTGGAAGAAATACGCAGGAAAGGGATCGATGTAAAGGTTTTGCCCAGTACCCATTCCGTCTATTTTGAAAATACATATGGCGAGAACCAGAACAACCGGACGCAGCGGGTATTGGCAAAAGCCGATCCGTTCACAGTTGAAGGGTTACAGGATGTCGATGCCCGCATCTATCATTTGGGAAGTTTGCTGGCGGACGATTTTTCTTTAGATGTAATCAAATATTTATCGACCAAAGGGATGTTATCGGTCGATGCCCAAGGCTACCTGCGTGAAGTTCGCGGTGAGAATGTTTTCGCCGTAGACTGGCCGGAAAAGGAAGAGGCACTGAAATACATCCATATCCTGAAAGCCAACGAACACGAAACGGAAGTTCTCACCGGATGCAAAAATCCGCGTGAAGCTGCTCTGAAATTAGCCAACTGGGGCGTTAAGGAGGTTTTGCTGACATTAGGAAGCATGGGATCTGTCATTTATGCCGACGGCGAATTTCATGAAATACCCGCATACCCTCCAACAGAGATTGTGGACGCTACGGGATGTGGCGATACCTATATGGCCGGCTATCTGTACATGCGAAACAAAGGAGCTTCATACAAAGAAGCAGGATGTTTTGCCGCCGCCATGTGTACAATCAAGCTGGAAGCCTCGGGACCTTTCGGGGGAACAGAGAAGGATGTTTGGGATATTATCGAAAGGTATAAGTGAAACGATTTATGATTTCAGATTTATGATTTATGAGCTATGTATCACTGATAAATCATAAATCTGAAATCATAAATCAACGCAATTTCTTAGCCATCACCATATAGGAATAAATAAGGACTACGGCATACCCGAATAGCGGTACGACGAACGAAAACGACATTGTCGAGATATCGGCTACATAGCCCATCAATAACGGTCCGACAGCTCCTCCTATCGGAGACATCATCAAGAAGGACGAAGCACGCTTGGTATAGTCACCCAATCCCCTCAGCGAGATAGCAAAAATCGTCGGGAACATAATAGCCTCGAAGATATAGCAGGCAAATAGAGCACCTTTCGACAGAGTACCTAAATTCAGGGTAACGAACAGAGCACCCAAAACGGTAAAGATCGCACAGATAAACAAGACTTTCTCTGCCCGGATATAACTCATAATCCAACTACCGATAATACGCCCGATCATAAACAAGCCCAATCCACCGAAGGAAAGAACGATCGCTGCCTCATGCGCATCCATCCACCCATCGTCAGTCACATAATTAATAAAGAAACTGTTAATCGATATTTCCGCTATTTCGTAGCAGAACAAGGCCATCACCCCCCAGGTAAAACAACGATGTTTCCACAATCCTTTCAACCCGGCTTTAGCCTCAGCAGTCGTATCTTCGCAATCGTCATGGTTGATCTCCGGCAAGCGGATGCGGAAGAAAATAAGAGCAACAGACAGGACGATAACGCCCATCACGGTATAGGGCAAAGCAATGTTAGCATCTCCGTTGCCGGAAAACAACAGCATCCCACCGATTACAGGTGCACAGATACAACCTAACCCGTTGAAGGATTGTGCCAGATTCAAACGACTGGCTGCCGTCTCGCGATCCCCAAGCTCTGTCACGTAAGGATTGGCTGCCGTCTCCAAGAACGTCAGTCCGCAACCGATCACAAACAGGGAAAAGAGAAAGAAGTTGAATGACATCAACTGTTCGCTCGGAATGAAAAGCAACGATCCGATCCCGTAAAGGATCAGACCGAACACCACCCCCTGGCGGTATCCGTATTTATTAATAAAAAGTCCGGCTGGGATAGCCATTGTGAAATAACCAGTGTACATCGTTGCCTGGATCAAAGCAGAATGAGCCTTCGTCATGACAAGCGCCTCCTGGAAATGCTTGTTCAGCACATCTAAAATAGCATGTGCAAAACCCCATAAGAAAAACAGAGATGTGACTAATACAAAAGGAACCAGATACTCTTTCTTTACCAACGATTTCTTTACTTTTTCCATTTTATTGTTATTTGTTTTATACTCATCTTATTCATTTACCGGATTGTAGGGAATCGTGAACCAGAAAGTCGAGCCTTTACCTAACTCCGAATCCACACCGATCTTGCCATCCAAAGACTGTATGATGGACTCGCAGATGGAAAGCCCCAACCCCGTTCCCTGGACAAAGCTGTCAAATTTAGCAAAACGTTCAAAAACATGCGGAATATTCTCCTCGGCAAGTCCTTTGCCGGTGTCCGCCACATAAAAGCGCAGGATAGCGCCTATCCTCTCATATCCCATCGTAATAGAACCCTCCGAAGTGTATTTGCAAGCATTACTGAGGAAATTGGAGAGAACCTGTGTCAGCCGATTCTTTTCCGAATGGATCACACAAGCGACAGACGGCAGATGGCAAACCAAATCGACACCATCCTTCACACGCGACTTATAGACCTGCTGCAAGTTATTGAATATCTCGGACAAGTCGACTGCCGAATAATTGAAATCCATCTGCCCGGCTTCGATCTTCGAAAGGTCGAGAATATCATTGACCAACTGGAGCAAAAGCTCATTATTCGTCTCGATGATCTTGACATATTCACCGATCTCATCCGGCTCTTCCGCCATCGCAATCAGATTCGAGAAGCCGACAATCGCGTTCAGGGGCGTTCGTATCTCATGGCTCATATTGGCTAGGAAAGCGCTTTTCAACCGATTGGCCTCCTCCGCCTTATTACGCAGGCGGATCAGTTCGTTCGTCATCTTCAAGTCCGTAATATCGCGCCTCAACCCGATGAGTTTACGTATCTTTCCATTTTCATTCCGTCCATAGGGAACGGCATGCATCTCGAACCAGCGATCTCCCAGTGCTGGGACCATTGTCCTGATCTGGACCTCCATCACATGGATCTTTCCACAGGCAAGGTCTTCCAAACCTTTCCGAAGCAAATCACGGTCTTCGAGATCTACGAACGAAAGATACTCATCCAACGAAATTGTCATTCCTTCGAACACGGTAGACCGCGGCGAGTAGAAAATCCGAGTATCCGGATTGTACTCCCACGAAATAATCTGAGCAGCATCAAGAGTGAAGTCCAACTGTAGTTTGTTCTCTTCAAGTTCCTGCCGTCTCTTCATCTCACCCGTTATATTTCTTTCCGTCCCGATAATCTGTTCGACTTCGCCAGTCTTTTCCGACTTCAACCCGATTGCATAGGTTTCGAACCAATCATAGCCTTCACCCCGCCGGAAGCGAAACACTTCCCTCAGTTTGTTTTCTACTCCCCTGGACAGGCGGGACATAAACCGACTGTATTTTTCTTTGTCGTCCGGATGCAATAAATCCAGTGCACCTTTATTGCTCAAACCATCGTTGGCAAGCGTCTTCCGGTAAAGAGAGGTGAATGTATCCTTCTGCACATCATAGCACCAAGCCGACAGGGAACCGGCATCAAGGGCAACGGACAATTCCCGGCGTATATCATCAAGCTCGAGTTCATTCCTACGAATATCCGTCGTATCAACCATTGTAGCAACAATATATAGGTTTCCCTCTTTATCTTCCAAGCGCGTCTTAGTAGTAACAGCCCAACGGACAGGTAACCCGGTTTCTTCATCAAACAATACCCGGTTAAAAGAAATCGGCTTGTCGCTTTGTAACACCCGGTTATCTTCTTCCCTGAAAAGAGAAGCTTTCAAATCGTTCACTTCAAAATCATTCTTCCCCAACATACAATCAAAGGCCTCTTTATAAAATTCGGAGACTTTGTTGTTGTAGAACAGATAGCGGTACTCATTACTCACATCCTTGATAAACAATCCTACCGGCAGATTATCCATGATCGATTGCAGGAATGTTTTCAAACGCAGGATTTCCTTTTCGGCAACAACATAAGGAGTCACGTCATGGGTAAAGCAGATAACCGAATTATTCTCAAACGGCACAACACGTGCCTTTGTATATTTGATCCGATCCTTTTTCCCGTACTTGCAATTAAAGACAGTCACCTCACCCGTTTCGACCGTCCGTTTCACATGCAAGATAATTTCATCCAGCATCTCTTTAGCCTGCGGATATTCAAGATGAAGATCCTTCAGATTCTTCCCTATCTGGCATCTCGTGTCGACATCTTTCCAATTGTGATTATCAGGGTTCACGATATCCACTATATTCAGATCGGAGTCATAGATGGTCGCCATGTCCGGCATCCGACTCAAGAGTTCCATCATTTTGGTATTTGCCGTCTTGTAAGCGTCTTCCTTTCGTTTCCTGTAATTTAAGATACCAATAAAAATAACCACCATCAAAATAACCAAACAGACAAACAGGATCACTTCTACCGGATGTTCTTGCCATAATGAAGGTTCTTCGTTATAGAACACCGTATTTTCAGGCAACAACGAGGGGTCGATCCCTGAAGCTACGAGCGTCGGATAGTTGATATAGTAATTGGGAAGTGAAGGAGTGAACTGAAAAGCCGGACTATTTTCGAATCCTTTCGTCAGAACACAATGAGTCAGCAATGCCAAGTCCTTACCCAAATCCTCTCCGGAAATAAAATAGCCACCAATGTAATTCATGTTCGACGTGCCCTGATCCAAAACCTGATAAACCGGCTTGGACGTATAACGTGCCAGCTCATTGTGGAGCATCGAATGTGCATGGGGATATTGAAGGGCATCGGTATACCATCCCGCCGATAAGATGGCATAGGAATCATCCATACAGGCAATCGAATCGAGTAGTTGGGGAGTAGACAGCTTACAGCCATCCATATAGCAAAGGTCGAGCGAATCGATCTGCTCGAAAAGATCGTTGATATAGGACTCGAAAAACGCCATATTATAACGATTGTCATAACAAAACGCCACTTTGCGGATATGTGGCTGAAGTTGTTTTATCAGCGACAGGTTCTCAATGACAAAATCCTTATAGGAATATCCCGTTATTCTGAAATCGCCGAACGACTCTTTCATCGGCATCATATCGGCAACCGAAAACAGCTTCTTGTCTTTATTCTCATAATCAATGAAGGCTCCTTTCACATAACCCAACACGACAGGAATCTCATGCCAGCTATCCACACAAGTGACCCGATAGGAAGACCAAGCCTCATTGCCTAGCAGCACGACCACATCCGGCTTTACCTTATAGGCAGCAAAAAGCTGCCGCATCCATCCTACCCAGGTTTCAAAGACGGGAGAAGCCTCGCAGTCCATATACTCAACAAATATTTTCGCTTCCGAATCTACCTGCATCTGATCTATGAAAGACGCAATCAGATGGTTTCCCTCTTCCTTGATCGGAGAATAAGAGCTAATGACCAAAACCTTCTGACCATTGCCGCTTGTCGTCCTTGCCTCCACAGGGAAAAGAGAAAGAGTAAAAACAAATAAAATTATCAGCAGTTCGTCGATTATCAACTTGCCATTTAGCATCATTATCCCGTTGTTATTAGACTATACCTGCAAATGTACAGCATTTTTTCATTTCAAGAACCTAATATGCTTGTATTTGAGCCACATTATGGCAAAAACGTCCCATTAGCCAGGATACGATCATTGACATCAAGCCAATGCTAAGACGGATAATAAGGGAGTGTCAACCAGAAAATCGAGCATTTTTTCTTCTGACTTAACTTTGAGCTCCCCCCAAGCATTCGACGACCATCTGAGAAGATGCTGTTCAAAAATTACCCACACATCCTTCCTGACACATAGGCACATCGACTTGAATAGCTTTACTTTATTACAGTATAAAGTTACCCTACTACATACCTGGCATTCTTCCCCATCAATCGATAAATGGAAGCTACGATCAACCAGGAAATGGCAAATGCGACAACCGCGGCGGCAGGTATCTGTAAAGCCACCGGTACATGCAAGGCACGCATCAGAACGACACCCGGACCGGTAAAGAAATAATGCACCATATAGATTCCGAACCCACAAGTCGTCAGGTTTGCCAGCAAACTCTTGATCTTTTCGGATCGCACATCCACCTTTTTCATCAATAGGAAAACGGGGACCGTCATCATCACGACGTTAAGAGAACAATAGGTAAAGAAAAGTTCCAGCAATTCTTCGCTGTATTCCGGCAGAGCGGTTACATAGCGGAAACCGAAAAAAGTTACGACATAGCCGATCAAAAACATCGGGATCCCGACCAACAAGATTTTATTCAGACTCCAGTCGTGATTGCGCAGGTAATGTCCTAAAAGCAGATAGCCGTTGAACCCGGCAAAATAATACAACATATTGAAGGAGTTCCAGGAACAGCCTCCCCATACATAAGGTGAAACGAACTGATAGTAATAAGGCAACAGTGTCGACACGCCCCAGGCCAGCAAAAACCATAGCTTGGCCTTTTCAGAGGCTTTTTCCACCCAGGCAGAGAAAACAGGCAAGTACAAGTATAACCCGATCAATAGATAGATATACCACATATGCACATCTACAATCGAGAAATTCAATGGGATCTCCGCAATATATCTCAAGGAAACATCCAATGACTGACGAGCCACTTCTTCGCCCGAATAGGGAAAAAAGTCCAAGATCACCTCCGGTGACAAGCCTAGCTGTCCGGTTATCCAAGGGAACAGGTTATAAAGCACAGACCAAATCAGGAAAGGCCAAAAGACACGGCTGATCCTTTTTTTATAAAAGACGGAAGTATCGTCCTTCAATGGCAACAGCAAGGCTCCCGTAATCATCACAAACAGGGGGACACAAGGACGGAGAAACGATCCATAAGCTGCTCCCCAGAACTTAATCTGATCGATATTAGCTGGTGGTTCACCCGGATAAAAGTTAAACGGATCTGCACTATGGCAACAAACCACGGTAAACATGGCAACAAAACGTACCACATCCAGCCAAACAACATGCGATCGGCCAATTGCCGAATTCTGACTCTTCATCATAATATTAGCATCTTACTAAGTTTATATTCCAAGCTAAGAACCGCCCGCCGTGCAAACGGAACCAGAAAAGCTTTCATTGCTTTATCAAACTATTAAAGGATTTGTCCGCTCTATAAAAGAGAAAATCCTGACAATCAATATTGTCAGGATCTCTTGTACCCAGACCTGATACAAACCATAGAAATCACAGGAAAACAAAAAGAGTTTATTCTACTCATTATCAACCATTTGCACATCTCCTGTTTTCTCCATTTTTGCCCTATTTTGCCCGTTTTCTGTTATTCAGTACACTTTTAGTACACTTTGAAATATCATTTTCTTTTGCACCTTTGCAATATCGGAAAACAAAAGAAAATCAACTATTTAGTGTAATTACCCGGTTACGGTACCTAAATCGGGATAAAACCTCTAAACAATGGCAAAGTTAGAAAATAAAACGAAAGAGAACCCCAAGTTGGAGCAAAATAAGCTCTCAGACGGTAGAATAAGCCTTTACTTAGAGTATTATTTAGGTAGAGAGGAAAAGCCCGTATTGGATGAAAACGGTAATCAGGTGTATTACGAAAGTGGTAAGATGCAAGGAAGGCCAAAGTTCGCTATCAAGCATCACAGGCGAAAAGAAAACCTTAGCCTTTATCTGATAGACAAGCCCCGTACCCCTGCGGAACGGCAACAAAACAAGGAAACATTGGAACTCGCCATGCGCATACGTGCAGAGCGTGAACAGGAGTTTAAAGAAAGCATGTTGGGTTACCGCTTAAAGAAAGACAGGGCTGTTAATTTCTTGGACTACTTTCAAGCCTATATCAATAGCTATACCAAGAAAGATATTCGCATGGTGCAAATTGCGCTTAGCCGTTTCAAAGACTTCTTGAAAGAGAAGTACCCCATGAATGTTGCAGGCACAAGCCGCACACGCTGTAAACCTTGCCCTTACTTCCCGTAACTGGCTTATGGGTTGCTATATCGTGGAATTTGAGCAGAGCGGAGAAGACCGTGCCGCATACGGTGAACAACTGTTGAAAAAGCTGGAACAACGGCTGAAAACAAAAGGTCTGAATGAACGTAGATTCCGTGAATTTAGGCGGCTGTACCTTGTTTATCCACAACTGAAAGAACAAGTATTACACTACATCATGGCAGGAAATGAAATTCGGCACACGCTGTCCACCGAATTCACGGAACCAATTCGGCACTCAGTGTGTGCCGAATTACAAACATCAGAAATACAATATAATAAGTGGAGTATTCCTGCTGAAAGGTTGTTCAATAAATTACCTTATTCTCACTTAAAGTTCATATCCAAAATCGAAAATCCGACAAAGCGTGCTTTCTATGAAACGGAAGCAATACGTGGCTGTTGGTCTGCAAGAGAACTGGAACGGCAAATATCATCTTTGTATTATGAACGTAGCGGACTCTCCAAAAACAAAGAAGCCCTCTCCGCTTTAGTCTAGCAACAAGCAACCCTATTACAACCTAAAGATGTTATCAACACCCCTGTTACTTTAGAGTTCTTAGGATTGAATGAACGAGCCTTAGTAACAGAAAACGACTTAGAGCAATCCATTCTTGACAACCTACAACACTTCCTGCTGGAAATGGGGCATGGATTCTGCTTTGAAGCCCGACAAAAACGTATTTTGATAGACGAAGATTATTTCTTTGCCGACCTTGTGTTCTATCACCGCATCTTGAAGTGCCACGTTATTGTGGAATTGAAGATAGACAAGTTCCGCCATGAGTATGCTTCACAACTCAATATGTATCTAAACTATTTCAAGGCGGAAGTGATGCAGCCGGATGATAATCCGCCTATCGGAACTCTGCTTTGCACAGAAAAGGGAGATACATTGGTTAAGTATGCCACTGCCGGATTAGACCCGAATATCTTCGTACAGAAGTACATGATAGAACTTCCAAGCGAGGAAGAAATAA
>OGXM01001215.1_pt1 | contig 14704 bp, 10 predicted proteins | sample 1576271 | NCBI WGS metagenome assembly OGXM01 (sample SAMEA3541579, study PRJEB24748) | human gut metagenome | biome: human gut; feature: human-associated habitat; material: faeces | place: China | collected 2012 | reverse complement strand
TGTGGAACGTTATCCCGAAAAGACATTAGCCAAGATGTTTCAGACTCCGCTTCCTTATTGGCATGAATACCAGTGGCCGGTACAACCGGAAGTGGGTGATCCCTCTCTGGTTATCGATCCGGGGAAAGTATTGGATATTTCTGCTTTCTTGCAAGGAGACCGCCTTGTCTGGAAAGCTCCGGCGGGAGAATGGACGATCCTGCGTACCGGTATGCTCCCGACGGGCGTGACGAACAGCCCGGCCGATCCCGAAGCGACCGGACTGGAGATAGATAAGATGAGCCGCAAGCATGTAGAAGCGCATTTCGAGGCTTTCATGGGTGAAATCTACCGTCGTATTCCGGCTGAAGACCGTGCTTGTTGGAAAGTAGTCGTACAAGATAGTTACGAAACGGGCGGACAAAACTTTACCGACGATTTCTTGTCGGAATTCCAGGCGCGTTACGGCTATGACCCGTTACCGTTTCTTCCCGCTTATGAAGGATATGTGGTCGGGAGCGAGGATCGTTCCGACCGTTTCCTTTGGGATTTGCGCCGTCTGATCGCAGATAAGGTCGCATACGATTATGTCGGCGGCTTACGGGAGGTGTGCCATAAATATGGCTTGACGACCTGGTTGGAAAACTACGGGCACTGGGGGTTCCCCGGTGAGTTCCTACAATATGGCGGACAATCGGACGAGATAGGAGGAGAGTTCTGGAGTTTTGGCGATTTGGGGAATATCGAGAACCGTGCCGCCTCTTCCTGTGGACATATCTATGGAAAGCAGAAGATTTCGGCCGAATCGTTCACCAGCGGAGGGACGCCTTTCAGCTGTTATCCTGCCATGATGAAACAGCGTGGCGACCGTTTCTTTACGGAAGGAATCAATAATACGTTGTTGCATGTCTATATCTCGCAGCCATCGGAAGAACGGGAACCGGGGATGAACGCCTGGTTCAGCAGCGAATTCAACCGGTTGAACACTTGGTATCCGCAGATGGATTTGTTTACATCCTATCTGAAACGAGTCAACTATATGTTGCAACAAGGCTTGAATATTGCCGATGTCGCTTATTTCATCGGCGAAGATGCTCCCAAGATGACCGGTATCGTAGACCCTGAACTGCCGAAAGGCTACCAGTTCGATTATATCAATGCCGAGGTGATCGAGCGCGACCTCTTTGTCAAGGACGGTTTACTGACGTTGCCTCACGGCACTCAATACCGGATACTGGTACTTCCGAAGCTTGAAACCATGCGTCCCGAACTACTTGCCAAGATCAAGAAACTGATCGAAGACGGTGCAGTTGTCTTAGGTCCGGCTCCGAAACGTTCGCCGAGTGGAGAATCATTCCCGACGGCTGACAGGCAGGTTGAAAAGTTGGCCGGCGAATTATGGTCAGGTCTGGACGGGCGAAGTGTGAAGGCTGTCAAAAGAGGAAAGGGCGAATTGCTGTTCGGTATGACAATGGAGGAGGCCTTGAAGTATATCGGTTGTGTGCCGGATTGCGGATTGCCGGCAGATGCTCCGGTTCTCTATGGACATCGTTCTGCCGGAGATGCCGATATCTATTTTATCTCCAACCAGAAAGACGAGATGATTGAGATCCGTCCGGAATTTCGTATCCGTTCAAGGCAACCGGAATTGTGGGATGCGACAACAGGCCGTATTCGTACGCTTCCGGCCTATGAGGAGACAGCTGCGGGGACAGTCGTTCCATTGAAGTTGTATCCTTATGAGAGTGCTTTCGTCGTGTTCCGTCGGCCGGCCACAAAAGCAGAGGGGACAGGGTTACAACTAAACTATCCGGTTCTGCAGACGCTCGTCCGCCTGGATGCTCCCTGGAAAGTGTCCTTTGAGGAAAAGAGAAGAGGCCCCGCAAGCCAGACCTTTGCCCGCCTGGAAGATATCAGTAAGAACGAGAACCCCGATATCCGCTATTATTCCGGTACGATTTGGTACGAAACGGAATTTAAGTTGAAAAAGAAGCCTGAGGGCGAATTGTATCTGAATCTGAACGATGTCGGTGTGATGGCAAAAGTGAAGATCAACGGTCAGTATGCCGGTGGTGTCTGGACGGCTCCCTACCGGGTAAATGTCACGGATTTGGTTCGTAAAGGAAAGAATAAAGTCGAGATAGAGGTCGTTACCACTTGGATGAACCGTTTGATCGGCGACAGTGGTTTGCCGGAATCCGAACGGAAAACCTGGACACCCTGCAATAGCTGGAAACCAACCGATACGTTGCAGAAATCCGGCTTGGTCGGCCCCGTTTATATAGAATGTGTAAATTGATTGTTTCCGAATGTGAATGTCAGTCGTTTACTTGGCAAAACGGCAATCCTTTTTTACCTTTGCGTTGTTTATATTGGGTACGGATTACACAGATGTGTAATCCGTGTCTATATGTCAGGCTGATAAATCATCATTATGTCCGAAAACAATTCTATATTCATCAAAGGAGCTCGAATCAATAACCTGAAAAATATCGATGTCGAGATCCCCAGAGATAAACTGGTCGTTATAACCGGCCTTTCCGGTAGTGGAAAATCATCATTGGCATTTGATACGTTGTATGCGGAGGGGCAGCGCCGCTATGTGGAGAGCCTTTCGGCCTATGCCCGTCAGTTCTTGGGGCGTATGAGCAAGCCGGAATGTGACTATATCAAAGGTATTCCCCCTGCCATTGCCATCGAACAAAAGGTGAACACCCGTAACCCACGTTCGACGGTGGGAACCTCTACGGAGATATACGAATACCTTCGGCTCCTGTATGCCCGTATCGGGAAAACCATCTCTCCCGTGTCGGGGAAGGAGGTGAAGAAACATCAGGTGAGCGATATCGTGAAAGAAGTTTTGGGTTATCCCGCCGGGACTCGTTTTGCCGTATACGCCCCTGTCGTCCTGCCGGATGGGCGCAGTATCAAGGAACAATTGGAAATCCTGCAAAAAGAAGGTTACACCCGTTTGTCTATCAATGAGACCGTTTACCGTATCGGTGAAGTATTGGCGGATGACGCATTGCTTTCCTACCCGGTGATCGAACTGTTGATAGACCGTCTGGTCGTATCGGATGACAAGACATTGAAAAGCCGTCTTGCTGATTCTGCCGAAACGGCATTTTTTGAAGGGCACGATACCTGTATCATCCGTATCTACACATCCGAAGGAACGGTTGTAAAAGAATATTCCAAGAAATTCGAGGCCGATGGTATGGTGTTCGAGGAACCGACCGATATGATGTTCAGTTTTAATAACCCGTTAGGCGCCTGCCCGACTTGCGAAGGTTTCGGGAAGGTGCTCGGTATCGATGAAAATCTGGTCGTGCCGGATAAAAGCTTGTCTGTTTTCCAGGGAGCGGTAGTCTGCTGGAAAGGCGATGTGATGGGAGAATGGCTGAAAGAGTTTATAGTGAAGAGCGAGAAATATAACTTCCCGATCCATCGTCCTTATTACGATCTGACGCAAAAGGAGAAAGACTTGCTTTGGCACGGTGCCCGCGGACTGCACGGCATCGATGACTTTTTTAAATTTGTGGAAGAGAACCTGTATAAGATACAGTACCGTGTGATGTTAGCGCGTTATCGTGGAAAGACCGTTTGCCCGACTTGCAAAGGGTCCCGTCTGCGTCCCGAAGCCCTTTATGTAAAGGTAGGGGGAAAGGATATTGCGGAACTGGTTACCCTTCCGATCACGGAAGCAAAAGCCTTTTTCGATAATCTTCGACTTGACGAGAACGAGGCATCCATTGCCAAACGTTTGCTGACGGAGATCACTAACCGCCTGCAATTCCTGTTGGATGTGGGGTTGGGCTATCTGACGCTTGACCGCCTGTCTTCCTCTCTTTCCGGAGGAGAAAGCCAGCGTATCAATTTGGCGACCTCTTTGGGGAGTAGCTTGGTCGGGTCTCTTTATATATTGGACGAGCCGAGTATCGGGCTCCATTCTCGTGATACCGATTTGCTGATCAAGGTGCTCCGGCAATTGCAAGCATTAGGTAATACGGTTGTTGTGGTGGAGCATGACGAAGAGATTATCCGTGCGGCCGATTACATTATCGACATCGGTCCGAAGGCCGGTCGCCTGGGTGGGGAAGTGGTCTATCAGGGTGATGTGGACGATTTGAAAACCAGTAGCAACAGCTATACCGTCCGGTATCTGACGGGAGAGGACCAGATAGAAGTGCCCCTTTATCGTCGTCCCTGGAATAATTATATCGAGGTGAAAGGTGCCCGTAAAAACAATTTGAAAGGGATTGATGTGAAGTTCCCTTTGAATGTGATGACAGTCGTAACAGGTGTCAGCGGTTCGGGTAAAAGTTCGCTCGTGCGTGATATTTTCTACGAAGGTGTCAAGCATTATTTAGACGAGGCTGCCCGCTTGATGGTTGACTGTTCCGGCTTGGAAGGCGATATGCACATGATCAAAAGTATCGAGTTTGTCGACCAGAACTCCATCGGAAAGAGTTCCCGTTCCAACCCGGTGACCTATATCGGGGCCTATGATGAGATCCGTAAACTTTACGGTGAGCAGCCTTTGGCTAAGCAGATGGGCTATTCGGCTGCCTATTTCTCCTTTAATAAGGAAGGCGGGCGATGTGAAGAATGTAAAGGAGAAGGCAGGATCACGGTCGAGATGCAGTTCATGGCCGATATCACCCTCGAATGCGAAACCTGCCACGGCAAGCGCTTCAAACAGGATGTGCTCGATGTCGAATATCACGGTGCGAGTATCTATGATATGCTGGAAATGACCGTGAACCAGGCGATTGAGTTCTTTGGACAATATCCGGGATCACAGGAAAAGAAGATTGTCAAAAAGTTGAAACCCCTCCAGGATGTTGGGTTGGGGTATATCAAACTCGGACAGACTTCATCCACTTTGTCCGGTGGTGAAAATCAGCGTGTGAAACTTGCTTACTATTTGGGTCAAGAGAAGCAGGAACCGACACTTTTCGTCTTTGACGAGCCGACGACTGGCCTGCATTTCCATGATATCAAGACGTTGCTAAAGGCTTTCAATGCCCTGATCGATAAAGGTCATACGGTTGTCATTATCGAACATAACATGGATGTGATCAAATGTGCCGACTATCTGGTAGATCTCGGCCCCGAAGGTGGGAATGCCGGAGGAAATCTGGTTTGCACCGGAACGCCGGAGGAGGTGGCCATGTGCGAGGCATCTTATACGGGAAAATATTTAAAGGATAAACTCTGATAAAACATGGAGAGGCGCGTTAGTAAAACACGTCTGTCACGATAATTCGAGGAAGGTGTGCCAATTTGATATCACTGGACGCAGATGACGCAGAATACACAGATAGACGTAGGTTTATTTTGCTGATAATTAATAATATCTGCGTTGATCTGCGCTCGTCTTCGTTGTTTGCGTCCCATGAATACCGATATTTGACACACCTTTCTCAAACTATGTCTGAATTAGTGAGCAGGATTTTGTTTCGACTATTTTATTTTTTGCTCTTTTCCTGCTCTGTAACCTGATGAACGCGGTCGGCAACATATTCTACTTTGTCCAAGCCTGCGTCTTTCAGGTTCATCGCTTCTTCTTTTGCCTTTGAAGCGAGGTGGTGGAGGTTTGCGTGGAGGCAACGGAATTTTCCATCATCTTCCATTTTGCGGAGTACATAACCTGTGACAACTCCGACTACCATACCGATTAATAAATCTTTCATACCATTACGTTTTTAAATGATTACTACTTTAGTTTTGTTTATTCAAAACAAGAGGTAAATCCGTATTGTTTCGGTTTTTAAAGTATTTATAGGTATTGCGGGAAAATATACGGCAACCCGTTTCTTTCCGCTGAAAGAGGATTGCCGTATAAAAGTTAGGAATAAGGTCTTGGTGATTTCTTCGCGTCTTCAAAATAAGTAATATAAGTGTGTGTTTCTCTTTTTTACAGACAAAGGTAGAAGGGGGATGTTACAAAATTGTTACAGTGGGTGTACAGTCTCGTTAAAATGTTTTACTAAAATAAAGGACTGCTATTGCAGGGTCATTGAAATACTGTATTTTTGTGGGTATAACAATCAAATAAATCAAGACAATATGGCTCAGTACAAACGTATCCTGTTGAAATTAAGCGGAGAATCGCTTATGGGAGGTAAACAATATGGTATAGACGAAGTTCGTCTGAACGAATATGCGACGCAGATCAAGGAAATTGCCGAAATGGGTGTCCAGATTGGAATTGTGATTGGTGGCGGCAACATCTTTCGCGGCCTGAGCGGGGCTTCCAAAGGCTTCGACCGTGTGAAAGGCGACCAGATGGGGATGCTGGCAACGGTCATCAACAGTCTGGCCTTGAGTTCTGCCCTCGTCGCTCAGGGCGTGAAAGCCAAAGTGCTGACTGCTATCCGTATGGAACCGATCGGCGAGTTTTATAACAAATGGCGTGCGATCGAATTGCTTGAACAGGGCCATGTTGTGATTATGTCGGGCGGTACTGGCAATCCGTTTTTTACGACTGACACAGGTTCTTCCCTGCGTGGTATCGAGATCGAAGCGGATGTGATGCTGAAAGGAACCCGTGTAGATGGTATCTATACTGCCGATCCGGAAAAGGATCCGACTGCTACCAAGTTCTCGGACATCACCTACGACGAAATCTATACGCGCGGCCTCAAGGTGATGGACCTGACAGCCACCACGATGTGTAAGGAAAACAATCTTCCGATCATCGTCTTCGACATGGACACCAACGGTAATCTGAAAAAGGTGATGAGCGGTGAAAACATCGGAACGCTGGTGCATAATTAATGCTGAAATGAATAACAAACGTATAGGGGTGCTTGCGAGTGCCCTGGTGGGTTGTATCTTCACCTTGAGTGCGCAAGACCTGACAATGAAAATAACGAAGAGATACCTCAATCTGCCGGTTTCGCATCAGGTAGACCGGGCTCTGATGACATTTGATGTGGGAGGGCGGCAAGAGCGGGTGTTTGAGATTCGTTTGGCCTCGGGAAAACCGGACTATTGGGTGTTTTGCGATATGTCTGCCTTGAAGAACAAAGAGATAAAAATATCTTATACTGGGAATAAAACAGGTATAAACAAGATTTATCAAGCAGATGAAATAACCGGGCAAGATAGCTTGTATAAAGAAACCAACCGTCCGCAAATCCACTATACTCAACGTAGAGGATGGAACAACGATCCTAATGGATTGCTGTATTATGACGGTGAATATCACTTGTTCTACCAACATAATCCGTATGAACGCGGCTGGGGGAATATGCATTGGGGGCATGCAGTAAGCAATGATTTGATACATTGGGAAGAGCTACCGATCGCCCTGTATCCCGACGAACACGGTACGGTGTTTTCCGGTTCGGCAGTGATCGACTATGACAATACTTCCGGCTTCGGAAAGAATGGTATTCCGGCGATGGTGGCTATTTATACAGCTGACAACCCGGAAAAGCAGGTGCAATGTATAGCCTATAGCCTGGATAAAGGACGCACTTGGACAAAATATAAGGGCAATCCGGTGATCGATTCTAAGGCCAAATGGAACAGTAAGGATACTCGCGATCCGAAAGTCTTTTGGCATAAACCATCAGGTAAATGGGTCATGGTGCTGAATGAGCGCGATGGACATTCCATATACAACTCTGACAACTTGAAAGACTGGACATTCGAAAGCCATATTACCGGTTTTTGGGAGTGTCCTGAATTGTTCGAACTCCCTGTCGATGGGAATAAGGACAATACTAAATGGGTGATGTATGGTGCTTCCGGGACTTATATGTTGGGTGTGTTTGACGGAAAGAAATTTACACCTGAATCCGGCAAATATTACTATTCGACCGGTTCTATCTATGCTGCCCAGACGTTTACGAATATACCTGAGTCGGATGGCCGTCGTATTCAGATCGGTTGGGGGCGTATCTCTCATCCGGGAATGCCTTTTAATGGGATGATGTTATTCCCGACGGAGTTGTCTTTGAGAACGACGAAAGACGGCATTCGCCTGTTTAGTAAACCGATCGACGAACTTGACCGCTTGCAGACCTCAGTCGGAAAGTGGAGAGCGCTGACGGCAGATAAAGCTGATGAACTGCTTCGGCAGTATAAGGATGCAAGTACATTGCGTATCCGTACAACCCTCAAATTGTCTCATGCCACGAATGCCGGCCTGAACCTGTTCGGGCAGTCATTACTGGATTACGATATGAATTACAATCGGATCAATGGTGTGTTTTATTCGCCCGAGGACATGACAAGCATGGAAATCGCGGCCGATATTATCTTGGATAAAACTTCTATTGAAGTTTATATTGATGATGGGGCTTATTCTTATTCGATGGAGCGTCGGCCGGACTTGAAAAACAGGGAAGGATTCCATTTTTTTGGAAATAATATCGAAGTAAAAGAAATGGAAGTATACACGTTCCGATCCATCTGGGAGTAATTTAGAAAATATAAAATAAGTAAATTAATGAAAGATAGTAAACCTGTTGTTGTCGGTATAGGCGAACTCCTTTGGGATGTGTTGCCAACGGGGAAGCGTGCCGGAGGCGCTCCGATCAATTTTGTATACCATGCTACCCAATTGGGGGCCGAAGGATATGCGGTCAGCGCGGTCGGGAATGACGTGTTTGGGACGGAGATCGTCCAGGAGTTGGATAAGAACGGTATCTGCCATTTGCTGGGGACAGTCGAATATCCTACCGGAAGCGTGATGGTGGAGTTGAAAGACGGTATCCCGACCTATACGATTATAGAAGGTGTTGCCTGGGATCATATACCTTTGACTCAGGAAGCCGTCGATCTGGTGAAAGAAGCGGATGCCATCTGCTTCGGTACGTTGGCGCAGCGTTCGCCCGAATCGTGTGCGACGATTCATGCGTTACTTTCCTATGCCCGTAAAGAGGCGCTTCGGTTTTTCGATGTCAATATCCGCCAGTCTTACTACTCGAAGGAGTTGATCGCCAGTCTGCTGGAAGAGGCGAATGTATTTAAGATCAATGACGAGGAACTCGACCTGATACGTGAAATGTTCTCCCTTTCGGAGGATGAAGATACAGCTTGCCGCCAATTGGTTGAGCGTTACAGCCTGCGCTATATGATTTTGACTGCCGGCAGTCGCTACAGTTCTGTCTATACGGTTGCCGACAAGTCGACGATTCTTACTCCCAAAGTCGAGGTGGCTGATACGGTCGGGGCGGGAGATTCTTTCTCTGGAGCATTCGTTTATTCTATATTAGCCGGTAAATCCTTGCGCGAAGCCCATCAAACAGCTGTCGGGACAGCAGCTTTTGTTTGTACGAAAGAGGGTGCATGGCCTGCTTATCCTATATAAAGACTGATTATGAAAGAGAAAAGCTTGTATATAAGGCTGATCCCAGTGATGTTAGTTTTCTTCACGATGGGATTTGTGGATTTGGTAGGAATTGCCTCCAACTATGTGAAGTTGGATTTAGGATTGACGGATTCCGAAGCGAATATCTTTCCTTCTTTAGTGTTCTTCTGGTTTCTGATCTTTTCCGTCCCGACGGGAATGTTGATGAATAAGATCGGACGGAAAAAGACGGTCATGCTGAGCCTGGTTGTTACCTTCGTGTCGTTGCTGATCCCATGTTTCGGCGATGGCTATATGGTGATGTTGGTCTCTTTTTCTTTATTAGGGATTGGGAATGCTTTGATGCAGACCTCTCTGAACCCGCTTCTCTCTAATATTATTACTGAAGATAAGTTGGCGAGTAGTTTGACTTTCGGGCAGTTTGTCAAGGCGATCGCTTCTTTTCTGGCGCCCTATATCGCCATGTGGGGAGCGACTGCGGCGATCCCTTCGCTGGGATTGGGCTGGCGTGTACTGTTTCCGATCTATATGGTGATAGCAATTGTGGCGATTTTACTGTTGGGGGCGACTTCTATCAAGGAAGAGGCACCTGAAGGCAAACCTTCCACATTTGCCGAATGCATTGCCTTATTGGGTAACCCGTTTATCCTGTTGATGTTTGTCGGTATCATGTGTCATGTCGGCATAGATGTCGGCACGAATACTACCGCCCCGAAGATCCTAATGGAACGGTTGGGGATGGACATACATGCGGCAGCGTTTGCAACGAGCCTCTATTTTATCTTCCGTACGGTCGGTTGCCTGACTGGTTCGTTGATCCTGGCCCATTGGACACCGAAGAAATTTTTTGTTGTCAGTGTCGTGTTGATGGTAGCTTCGATGGCAGGTTTCCTTTTGTTCGACAGCAAGGCTCTGCTATATGTCAGCATCGCTTTGGTCGGATATGGCAATTCGAACGTCTTCTCCATCCTTTTCTCTCAGGCTTTATTGTCGATGCCCCAACGGCAGAACGAAGTATCCGGCTTGATGATTATGGGACTTTTCGGTGGAACGGTTTTTCCGCTCTTGATGGGCTTTGCTTCTGATGCTCTTCATTCGCAGACAGGCGCCTTGCTGGTTTTGGCAGTCGGAGTGTTTTACCTGCTTTTCCTTTTTACAAAGCTGAAGTAGTCCCAGCGGTTCGGGAATAACATATTTCCATAAACAGTTTGCCAAAAAGAAAAACTTTACTATTTTTGTTTGCCTAACAAACAAAGAAAACAAAAATATACAATCACTTATGGCAGATATAAAACAGTATGTAAAGGCGGCAGAAGAGAAGATGACCTTTGCGATCGAATATTTGGATGAACAGTTGTCTCATATTCGTGCCGGTAAGGCGAATCCGAAAATCTTGGATTGCGTGAGAGTAATGTATTACGGTGCTCCTGTTCCTTTGACAAATGTGGCTACCGTAACTGTTCCGGATGCGAGAACGATCATGATTACTCCTTGGGAGAAGAAGATTATCAAGGATATTGAAAAAGGGATCATGGATTCCGAAGTCGGTATCACTCCTGAAAACAATGGTGAAGTGATTCGTTTGGGTATTCCTCCTCTGACGGAAGAACGTCGTCGTCTGTTGGCTAAACAATCTAAGCAGGAAGCGGAAACTGCTAAAATCAGTATTCGTAACGCTCGCCGTGATGCAATTGAGCAATTGAAGAAGAGCATTAAGACTGACGGAACTCCTGAGGATGTCGAGAAAGATGCAGAAGCAGAAGTTCAGAAGGTTCATGACAAGTATATCAAGAAAGTAGATGAACTCTACGCTGCAAAAGAAAAAGAAATAATGACGGTATAACGAGTTGAGAGTTGAAAGTGGCGGAATAGATCCTTCCTTTCCTCCTTATCTTTCAACTTTCAATTTTCAACTTTCAATTAACATGAGGGGATTGGTTATTAAGAATACGGGTAGCTGGTATACCGTACGCACCGATGATGGTCGCGATATAGAAAGTAAGATCAAAGGAAATTTCCGCCTGAAAGATATCCGTACCACCAATCCTGTTGCGGTCGGAGACCGGGTCGATATTGATATCAATACCGAAGGGACCGCCTTTATCACCAAGATCGAAGACCGGAAGAATTACATCATCCGCCGCGCTTCCAATCTTTCCAAGCAGTCGCATATTATCGCCGCGAACGTAGACCAGGCGATGCTGATCGTGACAGTCAACTATCCGATTACCACTACCGTTTTTATCGACCGTTTTCTTGCTACAGCCGAGGCTTATCGTGTGCCGGTGAAGTTGGTCTTCAACAAAATAGATCGCTATCATGGCGGTGACCGGGAATTATTGGACGATTTGGTCACTCTGTATACGACGATCGGCTATCCTTGCTCTATGCTTTGTGCCCGTACCGAAGAGGGCTTGGATGTGTTGAGAGAAGACCTTAAAGGGAGAATCACTTTATTGTCGGGTCATTCAGGTGTGGGGAAATCAACTATTATCAATAAACTGATCCCAGGTGTCAATCTCCGTACCGGCGATATCTCCGAATACCATAACAAGGGAATGCATACTACCACCTTCTCTGAGATGATTCCTTTGTCGGATGGCGGTTACCTGATTGACACTCCAGGTATCAAAGGTTTTGGCACGATCGAAATGGAAGGTGCGGAAATCGCTCATTACTTCCCTGAAATATTCAAATTCTCCGCTGATTGCAAATTCAATAACTGCTCTCACCGCCATGAGCCGGGCTGTGCCGTCTTGCGTGCCGTAGAAGAACATTATATCAGCGAATCGCGATATAAAAGCTACCTGAGTATTCTTGATGATAAACAGGAGAGCAAGTATAGGGAAGAATATTAGACTGCCGGCAAGCTCATCCCTGTGATCTTGCGGTATAAATCCAATGCATATACATCTGTCATGCCGGAGATATAATCGAGGACGCACTGTACTTTGCCGTAGACGGTCGGTGCGTTTGTGTCGTACTGTTCCGGGATGCGTTGCAACAGGAGCTTACTGTAGGCATGATCCTGGTTCATGACAGCTTCTGTCAGCGTGTCGATCAAATGACTGAAGATATGGTAACCTGCTAGTTCAATGTCTAAAACTTCTTTGGCGCGGTATATCTTTTTGTAAGCGGTTTTTGAGCAGGTGTCGTATGCGGCTTTTGCCTGATCGCAAATGTTATCGATAAGCGGAGTGTTGTATGTTCCGCTGAGGATATCCTCTTCGTTTTCGAGGAAGATGCGGGAACATTCGTCAACCAAGAGGCCGATGATACAGGAACGTAAGTAGGCGATCTGTTCGTTGGTATCGTCTACCATCTTCATGACACGGACAATATGGTCGAGGCGTTCCCCTTCGAAAAAATTGAGGAGCAACCGGATGGCTTCTTCCGTTGTTAGGATATGCAGTTTGTAGGCATCCTCGATATCCATGATCTGGTAGCAGATATCGTCAGCTGCTTCCACCAAATAAACAAGCGGATAGCGGACGAACCTATTTGCGTCTTCCGGGTTCCGGCTAATGCCTAATTCGTTGGCAATGCGCAGGTAAGCCTCCTCTTCCGACTGGAAGAAACCGAATTTTCCTTTCTTCCCTGCGTAAACGGAAGAATACGGATATTTGATGATGGAGGCAAGCGTGCTGTATGTCAGGGCAAAGCCCCCTTTGCGGCGCCCGATGAACTGGTGGGTGAGCAGACGCATGGCGTTCGCATTCCCTTCGAAATGAAGAAAGTCTTCATAGCGCCCTCCTTCGTTGAGAATCTTTTCCTGTAACTTTTTTCCGTTACCTTCAGCAAAGTAAGCGGAGATCGCCCGTTCTCCTGAATGTCCGAATGGCGGGTTGCCCATGTCGTGGGCAAGACAGGCGGCTGAGACGATGGAACCTATTTCCGGGAAATTGACGCTTCCGTCGGGATATTTCAGCATCAGGCCTTTGGCGACATTGTTGCCTAATGAGCGTCCTACACAGGAGACCTCTAAGCTATGTGTCAAACGGTTGTGCACGAATATACTGCCCGGTAGGGGGAATACCTGAGTCTTGTTCTGTAAACGGCGGAAAGGGGAGGAAAAGATCAGGCGGTCGTAGTCTCGCTGAAAATCGGTGCGTTCATGTTTGCGTTCGTGATATTCTTCCATTCCGAAACGTTTGCCGGAGAGTAATTGATTCCAGTTCATCTTGTCTTGTTTGCTTAATAGATTAATTCTCCTTTTCCTTGGCGGATGATTTCAAAGTCGTCTGTTGTGCAGTTGATGACGGTCGAGGCTTCCGTACCTCCGTAACCGCCGTCGATGACGATGTCCACTAGGTTTTCATACTTCTCCTCGATCAGTTCGGGGTCGGTACTGTATTCGATGATCTCGTCTTTGTCATGCAAAGACATGGTCAAAATCGGATTTCCGAGTTCCCGTACAAGTGTACGGATGATATTATTGTCCGGCACGCGGATCCCTACCTCTTTTCTGTTCTTGTAGATTTTTGGTAGCTCACTGCTGGTCGGCAAGATGAAGGTAAAGGCGCCCGGTAGGTTTTTCTTCATCAACTTGAAAGCAGCGTTGCTCACTTTGGCGTATTCGCTCAGATTGGAAAGATCATAACAGATAATGGACAGGTTACTTTTCTGCGGGTTGACGCCTTTCAGCTGGCAGATCTTTTCGACTGCACGCACATTCAACGCGTCACAACCGATGGCATAAACGGTGTCGGTCGGGTAAATCACGAGGCCACCGTCGCGCATGATATTGACCACCTTGTCTATCTCCCTGAGATTGGGGTTTTCGGGGTATATTTTTACGAGCATAGCGTTATGAGTTGAAAATTGAAAGTTGAAAGCTGAAAGTTTGAGAAAACACGAAGTAAACTTTCCACTTTCACCTTTCCGCTTTCACCTGATTTACGGCTTAACCGTAAATGATGTGTCCGTTTTCGTCGGTATATTCTTCCAGACCTTTGCTGTACTGGTTCATGGCACGAAGGCTCATACCCATGCTTGAGAAGCCACCGTCGTGGTAGAGGTTCTGCATTGTGACTTTGCGGGTGAGGTCGGAGAACATCATAACGCAATAGTCTGCACATTCGTCGGCTGTGGCATTGCCCAGCGGGCTCATCTTTTCGGCGAAATCCATCAAATGATCCATGCCTTTCACGCCACTACCGGCTGTAGTCAATGTCGGTGACTGGGAAATGGTATTGATACGCACGTTCTTTTCACGGCCATAGATGTAGCCGAAACTGCGGGCAATGGATTCCAGTAGGCTCTTGGCATCTGCCATGTCGTTATATCCGAAGAATGTACGTTGTGCTGCCACATATGAGAGGGCGATCACTGAACCGTATTCGGCAATGGCATCCTGCTTTTTGGCAACCTGCAACATCTTGTGAAAAGAGATTGCGG
>OGXM01001212.1_pt1 | contig 14716 bp, 19 predicted proteins | sample 1576271 | NCBI WGS metagenome assembly OGXM01 (sample SAMEA3541579, study PRJEB24748) | human gut metagenome | biome: human gut; feature: human-associated habitat; material: faeces | place: China | collected 2012 | reverse complement strand
TAGCAGTTTCAAGAATATTTTCCCCAGCTTCTCTATGCCCTCCCGGCACTTCATATGTATCTCTTTCTTTATGCTTGCAAAATACCCACTTGCCGTTACTCTGTGAAATAATTACTGCAAATTTCAATAGTTCGTCATTAACTGTATCATAAAATCTTACTTCCACCATATTTCCTCTCCATGTACATATCTATAATATTTCATTCTCAATAAAATCCGCAATTCCCTCTTCATCATTTGAACCAATTACAATATCCGCTCTCTCTTTTACCTCATCAATCGCATTCCCCATTGCAACACCTGTTCCACATAATTCAAGCATTCCGATATCTGCATAATCATCTCCAAATGCAATAATTGAATCTGCACTAAATCCACATACTTCCGTAATCTTCATAATTGCGTTTTCTTTCGTCACATTCTTTTTTGTAAACTTGTACCAAAATCCATCAGAGAAACGAATACAATCACAATCAGAGAGACTTCGAGCCAGCTTATCTGCCTTATCTTGATTAAATATCTCAACACACATTTTTAATGAACATTCGTTAAAATCTGAAAAATCTGTATAAATACTATCTCCCCAACTCTTATCTAACTTCTTAGGATCTATTTTATAATTCCAATAATGTGCATCTATTGTGTCTATCGTAATTTCGCAATCATTTCCACAAATATTTCTTGCCATGTCAATCATCACATTCGTTTCTTCTTCGGAAAATTCTGCCCTATAAATATATTCTGTTTTGTATTTTACTAATGCACCTCCACTCGATATTAAAATATCGGGCATCAATTCATTTAAAAATACCAAAGAGTTGTGCTCACTTCTGGAGGTGGAAACACCTATCAATATATCATTTCCCCTGCATTTTTTTAGAGCTGATAATGTTCTGGTTGATATTGTTTTGTCACTCTGTAATAAAGTTCCGTCTAAATCAAATAAAAGAAGTTTGCATTTCTTCATATCATTTTTTCCTTTTCATTCTTCTGAATAATTACATTTGCATCAATTACTCTCCCCACAAATAGAGCCAAACTAGAGCCATTTGATAAAATAAATGCCGGAAGCCCGCATAAATACAGGCTTTCAGCATTTTAATCCGTTATTCAAACTCGGCAAACCGTCACTTTGGCTTAAATTATTTTGTTTAAGTTTTGTTTGAAATCTGCCGATATTTTACTTCATTTGCACATTTTATTTTGGATTACTGATTTTCTGTTGCCAAAATGTTGCCAATTTATTATAGTGAATACAGAAGAAAGTTACAGCCTCACCTTTCTATTCAATTGACATACTTGATGCAAATCCACTTCTATTAAACATATATCGCAATAGGAATTACTATAACCGCAGGTGACTTAATCTTAATTTCGATCTCCGGTAGGTGAAACCTTTTAAGTGCTTCATCGTCAAATGCAGACAAAAATTCATTCAATTCCTTATCATCTAAAATATCTAATGCGGTCTTTCGTAACAAATTAATACTATCTCCTTCGTTGTTACAAACTTTAATCACTTTTCCTAACACCTTAAAATTTCCACCTAACAATTCTGAAATATTGTCATTCTGCATATAGCGTTCCTGCGCTGATAAAACAATAGTATTATTTCCATTTTTCATAATAAAATCAATTGTTCCAGTTACCTTTAATTCATCCAACAATGTTGTCATTTGTTTAACCATTTTCGCTTCATGAGATCTTTGTGTCGAATGTTGTTTCTTAGAACCTAATTCCAGTTTATCAGAAAAGATATTCGCTAGCCGAAACGCATCGATAAATTTCTCCATAATATTCACCACTGGATTTTTCATTAATTCCCCTGATATTTCAATAAAATCTCCTGTTGCAATTTTATTAATATCTAAATTTGCATCTGTAACTATTCCGACTTCCTGCAATTTACTTCTTAATTTCGACAAAAGTGATGTTGTTGTATGAATTTTTTCGGTTTTATTACTTACACAATTTTCATTTTGTATACTATTGCTTTTGTCCGCCCCCAATTCAATTTTTAACAACTTACTCAGCATTTCACTTGTAGAGAACGAAGCTTTTGCCTTCTCACTATTACTTGCAGTTGTTGTGGATAGCGCATTGACCTCACTCACCCTTGAAAATCCATCCTCAATTACTGCAAGCATATCCATAACTATATTTTCATTTAAATAAACCGGCAAAATAAGTTTACTTTTATCCATAAATTCAACCTTCCTTTTCTCATTTAACATTTTCCTTGACAGAAATTATCAATCTACTAAATCTTGATATATCCCTTGATAAAAATAATTTTATTCCATTATACCAAGGATTGCCTGGATTATATCATCATATAATTTCACGCTTTCCTTTGCTTTTCCAATATGCCCACCAGTCAATCCCTCCTTACTTCCGCACATATACACTGGTTTGTGTGCATTTAAAGAATATGGAATCAAACTATGCAAATTAGGAATTTTTCCCAATAAATAGTCCTGTTTTTCAACGCATTGTTTAATTTGGGAGAGCTTTTGAACAATATTAGTTCTAACAGCTTTATCAACTTGTTGCCCAAAAATATTCCAGCCCTTTGTCATTCCAGCTTTTGTATCACGAATATTATGTTGCTGCATTACATATCCCAAAAATTTTGGTGCTCCATGTGGCAATTCATTGTCGCCAAAATCACTATTGGGTTTGCACCATTTACGCAAATTATTCTCCCATTCTTCATGCCATACCAGAAATTTATCCCCGAGATTCTGCGTTCCCTTTATAGAAAACAAATCTGGAGAAAGAGGCGTAATAAAATAATCACATCCACCAAGAACTGCTCTATTAAGTGCCCCTAAATTGGGTCCCAAATCTACTAAAACGATCTTTGCATTAACCCTCATCGACGCCCATTGAATATATCTGTATATTGCAATTTGAAGTCTGATTGAGGCCGGCTGTACGCTTGCACTAGGCCATGTTTCACCCAATCTATCCTCATACATATTTAAATCTATATCTCCTGGTATCAAATGCAAATTTTCTCTGATTTTATATGGTTGTCTTTTTCTTATATCCCCCATATTTTCAGAAACAGGCTGTATCACTCTATATATACTATTCCCGCTTTCTGACCAGCATTTTTCAATTTGGGAATCACTAATTGCATAAGCAGTCAGATTACATTGACTATCTGCATCAACCATCAATGTGCAAACACCACGATCAGCTAAAATATTTGCAATATGGAATAAATATGTAGTTTTCCCCACACCACCTTTATTATTAAACACAGCTATTTGAACCATCGTCTTCTCCTTTTTATCTCTGTATAACAAAAATCATGCTCGAATTTCAAATCTTCACAATACCCTGTCAAAAGCAGTTTCAAGTCTTTTACCTAAATTGCTTATATGGCTTTTGTTGTAAAAAACAATTTCCGACTTTGTAATGTCAAAATCAAACTTATATGGCTTACCCTCATATGTCTGCGAGTATCCATCGGTTTGCTTCGACATGAATACACTCTTTGATTTCAAATATTTTTTTATAAAACCAATATCTATTTGACATGTTATTAACACCACCGTGTCTTCTAGAAGCTTATTATTTTTTATATAATATTTAACTTCATCTCTGTGTCCAATTATGAAACACACATTTTCACAGGATAAAGGTATGCCTCTCATTTCCACATATCCTTTGTCATCCCAAAAGGGGATCATCCAAAGATGTAACGAATCGAAAAAGTATTTTTTTCGGTTCACGTATGTGTCTGCAATTTTAGGTGTCAAAATACATCTCATTTATCCCAAGCACCCCATTCTTTTTGTAATATTTTTTTCAAAAAAATTCGTATCTATGCAAATATCTTCCCCATTTTTAGTATTAAATACCTTATGCCCCTTTTCATCCAAATCGTCTGATCCGCCATTCGATCCACCCGTATTATCTGAAACAAGATAGTAAATATCTATGTCCTCATCTTTCTTTTCAAATATTTTTCCTGCCTGATCACTTTTACCATGATGCGGAAGTTGTATAACATCACATTCATCTAAATTCTCCTCAATAGCTGTATATGATGCATCCCCATCAAACAAAACATAATGACCTTCTATAGTCACCTTAACTTGAATACTTGTCGCATTTACATTAGTCTCACCATCCGTCGTATTCCCTTCGCGTCCATCGAGATTTTTTGCAACTGCATCTAACATATATTCTTTATCCGGTCCTACAATACAAATTTCATCTTCCAACTGCCAATTTTCTTCATAAATATCGCAAATTGGCGCCCCTGTCAATTTTGCTATATTATCATATTTATCTAATATTGCTTGTTTGACAGACTCTTTACTCCTACGCTTGTCATCAATACGTTCTAAAATATCGTCCGAATATTTTAACAATAATGTAGTATATATTTTATCAATTTTGTTTTGTGACAAAAGCTCTGGTAGACCATTAAAATGATCCGAATCATTATGAGATAAAATAAATACGGCTTTATCATAACCTTGATCTTCCATATAAGCCATTACTGTTTCAGCATGTTCCTTCGAACCACAATCATATATGTACACTTTCTCTCCAGTGTCAATGATAATACAATCACCATAATTATGTTTTTGAGGTTCCTCATATTTCTTTGTTCCTAAAATTGTTATTTTCTCCATAAAAAAATCCTCCTTGAGTTTAATTCAAAGAAGACCAATAATTCCCAATAAACAAACGTTCTGTATTGTCAAATCATCCAGAGTATGATAATATCTTTTTGGCGAAAAGTATATATAATACTTAGGAGACCGATGGTCAATGGGAACTATCGGTTTCTTTATTAATTTGCGTTTAGCACTCCTCACTGTTGAGTGCTGATAATTTATCATATCACCTCTTAATTGTCCTGTCAAGTTTCTTTTATACTATTTATTGTAGAATATCCTTAACTAATTATTTTTATTCGCATTGCGTACTCTTTGTGCAACGTATTTCGTCTGTTTTCGATAAGAATACGCACATATAATGGTTAAAATTACAACAATCAAAACATCCACATTAAATTTTTTTTGAATAAATTCTACAAAGTTAAATACTAAACAAAGTTTTGTGATCAAAAGTATTATGCACCCTGCAAATAACGTCCGAAACATATTGTTTTTCTCTGAAATAATATCAATTTTTGTGTCTTTTTGACTTGCAATAATATAATCCGCATACTCCTCATAGACAACCCACTTCACTTTTTTACAAATTGGTTCAACAACAAGAGAACCTATCCGACTAATTATTAACCCTATAAAATAATATATAAACAGGTTTTCTATCAAATCCCCTTGCACTAAGATAATACCACATTCTCGTTGAAATAAATAGGAAAATATTATCCCAGGAAATAGATAATTTAGTATTTTATAAGAATCCAATTTATCTAAAATTTTCTCCATTTACAATTTCCTTTCTGCTTTACCAAGCAATGTACCGTTTTTTATTTCTTCATTATTCTATAAAATATTATGTCTTTAATCTTATCTGTTCTGTTTCAACCATTCGATTCGCCAAATCCCGTTTTACATACTCTGCAATCGGTTCAGCAGCCTCTAATACCAATCTCACCAGCACGATATTGCCTATCTATTTATACACCAGATCCAATTTGGCATTCTCATTTTTGTTGCCAGATCCCCAACTAAATTCATGCCAGTCAGGAAATGTCTGTATTCTAGCGATTTCCTTTACTGATAAACGACGGTTGTTCTCCTCGCCATCACTATTACCGATTTTCACCATAGGTTCTCCATCGGGATGAATTGGGGTCTGTCTGCTGAATGCTTGAATTGTAAAAATGGAAGACCAAAGTTATGATAAAGCTGTTTTTATTTTATCTCATCTTGGCTGTGACCACTTTTTCTTACGATTTCTAGACATGAAAATCACCGAGTAGCCCCCCGTAAAATAATCCAGCTAAACATTATATCTTTCACACTTTGCCGGCAGATTTCTGCATATTACCATCAACCAATATATATTTTATCTTTTCTCGATCCTCCTTCCCCATACTATTATAATAATCCCGACAGTGATCCAATTGCTCCCTATGACCATTGCCTATTATTAAGTATATAGCGTAATCAACATCTTCCTGTTTCATATATGAAGGCAATGCACCACACAATTCAAATTTACTTTTTTCAATATGAAATGCATTTGTAAAATATTGGGGCATAAACTTCCCCACTGCCTATTTAAATCTCACCTGTAAATTAAGCTTAATATACATCTGTCCGTCCTCTTCATATAATCTCATATATTCATGTCTGGAAGTTGACGCTCTCTCACAAATTGTGTTATCGAGCAAATACTGTTCAAAGAAATTTCGGTTATAAATGTGATATGCCAACACTTCTCCATCAGCCTTTACAATAATATAACCTCCATTTGCTTCATCTAGTCCATCCCACGGTTTTGCCGGTTTTAATCCTAACGCACAGGAGCAGAGGAATTTCTTAAATTTATATTCATACATTGCAGCATCACCATAGCCAAGAGGATCCCTCTCTCCTTCCAATTCCACCAGTTTTTTGCAATCTTTTACATCCTCGCCATAATAATAAAGCAATATATTTCCCAATATCTCTGGCATGCTACTGTCTACCATAATCAGATTGCGTTTAAATCCTGCATGACTCATATCCACATACTTGATCTCCCCACCATATTCTCTGATCTTTGCCATACGATCTTGAATTTTTGTTCTGGTTTCTATTGCATTTATCTCTCCAGCCTGTTCGCTGCTAATTCCATCAACTTTGTAAATAAAATTAGTAGTCTTTCCCGCATTCAAAAGTGTCGGTGCATGTCCCACCTCAGACTTAATAGAAAAGCCCACCTTACGGATAAGATTCGTATATACATCTTGAATCTGCATGGAAATGTCTGTAGTGTCTGTGGATGGTGCTTTAAGTTTTGTTACTTTAATTCCATTAACAAACGAAGCAACATCCTCTACCTCGAAGCTTCCACTATGGATTGCAATCTCTTTCAACAGTTTATCCGCTTCTTCTCCAAGCAAATTTCGATCTATTGTCGCAACCCTGCAAGATTGCGTTTCAACGACCACATCATCTCCATTGATACAGTAGTCATAAACTTCTCCCTTTTGTTCTTCCCTAATAATCTTTAAAATCGGATAATAGACATTATCAATTTTTTCGACCTTCTCATTGGCTGCATATACTCTTCCCTGACTCAGCAAGCGCAAAAATGCATACAGTTCTGACCATTCTCCTTTGTTTCCTGTCATTTTCCCATCATTGTTATTTGCCATTTTCCAACACCTTCCTTATCTCCCTTGCAATTGCCTCAATTACATTAACTGTTACACTGTTACCAAATTGCTTATATAAATGCGTATCCGCCAGTTCCAATTTAAAGTCATCTGGGAACCCCTGCAGTCTCGCCCACTCACGGGGAGTCATTTTACGGATTCCTTCTCTGTTAACCTCTCCTTTTATATGCGTTACCGGTGTAAAATTTGTAAGCCTCTTATCAATAATAAGATTTCTTTCTCGCCCCATACCGCCGCACACAATCGCACCAGCCTGACCGTCAAGATCTCGAATCTCATAACCAAATCCGTTTCCTTTTGATTGATGTCTAGCCTTATGCCTACGTAGTGTTTCCATATATACAGTGGATAAATAATATTTCACACTAACTTCTTTTTCTTCCATGATGTCTCTGATACAAGTGTCCGAATTGTGTCCTTCAGGAAACTTAAATTTGCTACTGTCAATATCATTTCGGAATGCCACTATATATATTCTTTCTCTGTTTTGAGGTACACCAAAGTCTTTACTGTTCAAAACCTTGTCATACACTTTATATCCAATCTGTTCAAATGCTCTCTTAATAACTTTAAAAGTACGACCCCTATCATGAATCGTTAACCCCTTCACATTTTCGCAGAAAATAACCTTCGGCTGTCTATATTCACATATACGAACAACATCCTGAAATAATGTTCCACGGCACAGACCTTTATAATCGTCATTAAATCCCATCCGTTTCCCCGCCAGCGAAAACGCCTGACAAGGAAATCCTGCTAAGCAAATGTCAAATTCCGGAATGTCTTCTTCGTCAATCTTAGTAATATCCCCGGCAATGTCAAAATCATCTTGATAGTTCAATTTGTAGGTTTTTTGTGCATATTCATCCCATTCACTGACAAATACTGTTTCGATATCTTTTCCAAACGCATTATCAAAACCCTTTCTTATACCTCCAATTCCTGCAAATAAATCAATTGATCTGTACATATTGCCATGTCTCCTTTATTCGTAATAATTATCCGTGTCCATCATCATATCAAAAATAGTTTCTTCAACAACCCGAACACATTCATCTGCATTTTTTGTTATATCCTTACCCCAAAAGCGAATAACCGTCCACCCTAAATATTGCAGTTGCTTATTCACTTCCTCATCCCTTTGCTGATTTTTGGAAATCTTTTTTATCCAAAATTCTGCATTTTTTCCCCGCTCCAATTGCGGTTTTAATACCTCCCAATCCTTTCCATGAAAAAACTCACTGTCACAAAAAATAGCTATTTTATACTTTGTAAGTACAATATCCGGTTTCCCAGGTAATCGCCTGTCATTCTTTCGATAACGATAACCTTTTTTCCATAACGCCTTTCTCAAAGTTACCTCAATACCGGTATCTTTATTTTTGATATTCTTCATGTTCTTATGACGTTGTTCTTTCGTCAGCCGATCCATCCAATCACCTCAACATCATATCTCCTCATCAGGTACCACTTCCATAATATCTGATATATCACTATTTAATGCAATGCATATCTTCAGTAGAATATCAGTATTCACATTTTCATTTCGCCCTAATTTTGCAATTGAAGCTGAACTGATTCCTGCCGCTTCAGCCAATTGTTTCTTCTTCATGTCACGGTCAATCAGTAATTTCCATAGTTTTTTATAACTAATCTTCATCTCTATCCTCCAAAAGTGTCCAATCAGATCACATTCCACCAGCCGATCGATCGAACATACTTTCTGTCATCTTATCATAGATCTTACATCATTTCAAGAGAAATCACAAAAAAGTATGAGAACGCATACTCATCATCAATCAACAGACATGCTTTGGGTTTAACGGTTTATCAACACTCCAATAGTATTTATCTCCAGGTCTATTTTACAAATAATACATCCCTATGATATTCCATATATGCCAACAAACGTACCGAAGGATGTAGGTCAACCTTCATTCCGTTAAAAATATGTAATCTGGATTGATTGGCCATTCCAACAAATGCAGAAATCATCATATGCCCATCCACCGTAAACGATATCAAACCACTGTCGAACAACCTATCCATATTTGCACTTAAGAGCAAACCATTTTCTGTATCAATTCTCTCTTCGTTATCACACACCCTCCAGGGTTTTATATGACTTGCGACCAGCAGTTTTGAGGTGTCAATCCCAGTTACAATACACTTATGATTATATTTCTGCATAAGATTTTCACGGTATTGCCCCTGACCAATCCTTGCCTTCATAATAACCTGTTTCTCAGTTTCCCTTAATGTCTGTGTTGCCTCTATTTCTTTTTCTATTTCTCGCTCTGCTCTATCATCTTCCATTTTTTCCATCATATAATATCTGTACTGTTTAAGAGCATTACTATACATACGCCTTCCTCTGCTATTTTTTTCAATAAAAATCGGATTATCCTGTATATTGTAAATTGCTATATCCAATTCCACAAGATTCATATCAAGCAAACTTTTATTTACAACTTTCTGCTCAATCATATCGTTTGAAACCGTATTAACCGCTCTTTTATATTTGTATACAGAGCTTTCGCTCAGGTCCGAATTTTGTGTCATCCACTCTGAAAAGATATCCAAATTTTCCATTTTCTTATATCTCCTGCAAATTGTATTATCTTGTCAACACTTAGCATATCCTCACTTGGAAGTTCAAATTAAAAAAATATTGATCCCCTTTCATATATACTTTTCCATAGCCACCATGGCCTGCATCTGTTGAAGGATAATCCATATAACAATGCTGAAATAAATAATTTTTAAAAACATCTGATTCCATTGCATAATTAGCAATTACATCGCCATTTTTCTTGACCGTTATGTATCCACCCTTAACTTTACTCGTTCCATTCCATAAAGTCGAGGCTGTCATACCACAATATGTCGCATACAAAAATTGTTTTATCATAAACGGATATTTAATTTGCGGATTTGTTAAATCACACGGATTTTGGGATATCAGCAAATTAATAATATCAGTTATATTTTTATCATTATTTTTCTCTATAAAATGATTCCATAGTATCCATTCTATAACCTCTGGCAATCTTGGATTTATTAAATCCAAATTTTCAGCAAATGCCTGACATTTTGCTCTTGCAGCAAATTCATATCCCTGATATTTCAAAGTACATCCCTTTTGAATCATCAATTTGCACCTATCAGAGACAGCCACATTTCCTTTTTCGTCCAGCAACGAATTTACTTGATCCATCAACTCCTTTGACATTCCAACCACTTTATATACGATTCCAGACGCTCTTGATGTATTAAAAAGTGTCGGATCCTTTCCCATTTCGCTTTTTATGGAAAATCCAATATTTTCTCTATCAATCCCGCTTCGCGGATCGTGCGTATCTAAGAATACATCACTTTTATCAATGCTTTTCGCTTTTAACGATGTCATCTCTATTTCAGGCAAAAAATCCATTACATCTTCAGATACATTAAATGATGCTCCCCTTCCAGAAAGAATATCTTGTTTTAAAATTTCTGCTTTATCCAAAAACTCAATTGCATTTACTTGCGTAACCGGAATTCGATTAACTTCAATCAACACATCTCCCATATCCGTTCTACATGTATATGAGACAAGACGATCTTTGTTTTCTCTCCGAACCAATTTCAACACTGTCATCCATTCTGACAAGTTGATATTTCCATTTTCATCTGCCATATATATTTTCTGCTCTCCAAGAAGCTTTAATGCTACATATGGTTCGCTCCATTCTCCTCTATTCATACATCTCCTCCTCTCGCAATCACTCATATTTTGATATCCGCCAACATAATCTTCAATTTTCTTAATATGTATTATAAAACATCCCTACTATGGTCGCAATAAAAACAACTTTCATCACTAAGATAGTCTCCTCTCCACCTCCGTTTCCACGCACATCTTAATCCCGTTCACTCTCCTCACCCATTCCAGCGGATTTTCCGCTTTCAGTCGTTCATCCACACCTTCCTTTTCCATGATTCGTCTCACCGCCTGCTCCACCTCCCGATGGCATTCTTCGTCCACTTCATGGAGGTACCTGTTCCAGGTTCCATCCTGCAGCATCATTCGATATTCATGCGCTCGGTGCTCCCACATATACTCTGCCCGGATCAGTCCATACTTTCCGATCGGATAGTCTGTTTCCTGCTCGAATGTCAGATCAGGATAGTAGCAGCCATCCTCTGCCAAGTAATAGATCAGTCCGTTTTCTTCGATCACCTCCGGCAGTTCCTGCTCCTCCACCTCTCCGACAAATATGTCCACATCTTCCATCTTCTTCATATCTTTTAATTCTTCTCTCATTGTTATCCTCATTTCTGAGCGTTTATCGCGAAGAGGCGAAGAGAAATTCGCATATGCGATCTCTCTTCTGCCATCAAAGCTATTTGCCTTCGCTCAGAAGCAATATAGCTAATATCAAGCTACGCTTGATATGTGATAAACTACCGCATCAGCGGTAGTTTTCACACTCTCCTCCATTCTTTCTGACGGATAAGAGAAAGTTCTAGTTCAAAAATCAGGAGCAGCTTTTCTTAAGTGATACAGTAAGAACTCCACTTAAATTCTGTTTTCATCTGCCTCCAGCCAGCTTACCGCCGGTATTCATTCTCTTCCTTTCTCTGTCTCCCCGGCAGGATCACAGCCAGCTTTTCCGTAAAGGCATCCCACAGGTTTCGTCCATTTACCACCAGCTTGCGCATGAATTCTTCTGCCTTGTCGAGGATCAGGCGGAGGGTGCGGTTTTCTTCCTGCAGTTTTTCATTCTCATTCCGCAGTTCTTCCTTCTCATTCCGAGCCTTTAGTACCTCTTCAAACAGTTCTGCCTGCCGGGTTGTCACTGCCACACTGTTGTACTTTTGGTATAATTCTTCTGCATGTTTCACATACCGCTCGAGCTGCAGTCTTGTTTCCTCGGTGTCTGCCACCACCCGGTCACGCTGCGCCCGGACGACCTCTGTCTCGATCTGTGCCTTTTCCAGTTCATCCTTCGCACCGGATAACGCCTGCTCTACACTTTCTTTATCTGTCTGCAATCCTGATAACGCTTTTTGCAGATCCACTTTCTGAAGCTCCAGCTTTTTATGATTCTGTTCTAATGCCTTGCAGACCCGCCCCAAAGAATCTCGTTCATCGCAAAGTGTTTCACATTCACTGTGGAGGGTTTTGCGTTTTTCCTTCAATTCTTCACAATCCCGCCGGAGTGATCCCCTGCTTTCCCGCAATTCTTCGTGTTTTTTCCTTGCATCGCAAAGTTCTCTGTGCAGACCGTCGCATTCGTCTTTCAGATTATCATGCTCCTGCTGCAGGTTTTCATATTCCTTTTTCACTCCGACATGTGCCTGCTCCATCCGGTCATAAAAGGATACATAATGAAAATACCGTTCTTTCGCTTCTTGCTTTTTCGCTTTCCATTCTTCACAGGACTGCATCAGCTCGTCCGTCTGTTCCTGCTGCACCTGCAGAGTTTTCCGATTTGACACCAGCAGTTTTTCCTGCTGTGCCAGTCATCCTTCGCTGCCATAACAAAGTTTCTTGCGAAAGAAATTCGTGTTCACTCTCCCAGATACCGTCAGATAGCCAAGCTCCTGCATTTCTGCATTCAACTCTCTGACCACCTTATACGCATAGGATTTGGACACTTTCAATTCTTCTGCTACTTCATCCACCGTCATAAAGCTCTTTTCCATAAGCCTCACCTCCTCTCCGGTAATGACCAGCACCAATGTGCTAACTCAATTTGTTTAAGTTGTTGTTTGACATAATACTAAACATTTTAATTTAAGTCGAGTGGTTTGCAGTAAAATATTAACTTTTTTTGTTTAGTTTTCTCTTGCTATCCTATTTCCCTCATGCTATACTCTACCTAAACAAAAATGTTTATTATTGCATTTATAACCACAAAATGGAAACGAACAAGAAAATGGAGGAAATAAACATGGCAATCGGACAAAGGATCAAATTTTTTCGCAACCGGAAAGGGTTCACGCAAAAACAGCTCGGCGAAATGCTCGGATTTCACGGCAAATCATCGGATGTACGCATGGCACAATACGAATCAGAAGCCCGCATACCAAAGCAGGAACTGATAAAGGAAATGGCCATGCTGCTGGAGATAGATACAAAAGCACTGACCGTACCGAACATCGACAACTACTTTGGACTCATGCATACCTTCTTTGCATTGGAAGATATGTACGGGCTGACTATCGGTGAGAATGACGGTAATATCTGTCTCTTCCTTGATCCAGCGGTAACAAAACCCCACTCTGTTCTTGATGACTGCCTGAAATCCTGGCTGCGTCAGAAAAAGAAGCTGGCGCAAGGCGAGATTACTAAAGAGCAGTATGACGAGTGGCGGTACCAGTACCCAAAACATGATATACGTTAATGCTCATCAGCAATCAATAGACTACTTACAATAACCACTTACGGAGGATGATAATATGCAATTTGACAATTTCTTTATCGACTATAAATTAAGGCTCAAAACAATTTCAGAGCGCATCATATGGTCAAAACTACCACTTTATAGGAAAATCAGTTTAATTGCTATGATTTTACTTTTTTTAGTTATGCTCGTAGCTTTAATATTCCAAAACAATAATTTAATTTTACTTACGTCTTTCTTAACATTTATATTTTTCATAGTACTTCTCGCAATTGATTCTACTCCCAAAAATCAGTCTTTTATGTTAAATAAATACTACAAGCCCTATTCCAGACAAAGGACTTCAATGATTATCAAATTACTAAATGATTATAATATTTCAGAATTTGATACAGATCGTATCAGTTTACTTATTAATCAAACTAAAGAAGCACAAATAGCACACAATCCGTTTTCTCCAATAATAGATCCAATAATTAAGTTAATAAAAGGCGTAAGCCCTATTATCATTTCTATCATTTCATATATTCCACAAAAAACAACCTCCGACCGTGATTTACAGTTTACGATCATAGAATTATCAATTTTATTTTGTGCCATACTCGGTATATATATTATGTTCGCCGTTCTTTCTCCTATATTAAAAGATTTAATTTACCGGGATTATTCAAAATACAATTCTTTAATATATGACCTCAATCAAATCAAAATTTTTCAGCCTAATCAAATAGCAAGTTCCTCAAATCACTTGTCTTCTTCCAAAGACAAATAAATCAAAAAACCTTACCGACTTCAGTCCTCACAACTGAAAATCAGTAAGGTTTTTATATGCTATAAAATAATTACTCAATGAATAACGGAAAAAATGTTGCCATTTTGTTGCCAGCCACTAAACTCATTTGCTTGGAACGGTCATAAACACTGGATTTGTTTGACCGTGTAAATTATTCAAACTCTACAAAGACTAACGCTTTTTGTTTAGGAATTATTCTCTGTAATG
>OGXM01001202.1_pt1 | contig 14817 bp, 15 predicted proteins | sample 1576271 | NCBI WGS metagenome assembly OGXM01 (sample SAMEA3541579, study PRJEB24748) | human gut metagenome | biome: human gut; feature: human-associated habitat; material: faeces | place: China | collected 2012 | reverse complement strand
TCTCCTACAATTTTACCTTGCTCTATTGTAATAACTCGCGAGCAGAGTTTATTAAAATCATCTTCTTGATGACTTGCTAAAAGGATAGAAGTACCATATTGCTCATGGATTTTCTTTAGGTAAGCATTAAGAAAAGATATGCTTTGTGAATCCAAGTTGTTTGTTGGTTCATCCAGCAAAAGAAGGTCTGGTTTCTCAAATAAAGCAATTGCAAGCGCGACTTTTTGTCGCATGCCTAATGAAAACTTACGAACAGGCTTTCTTTCATTAGGGTTTATTCCTAGGTCACTTAATGTACTGCGTATATTTTCTTTATCAGCGTTACCTCGCTTATTAGCTATACATGATAAATAAAACAGGTTTTCAAAAGCAGTATTGTCTGGTAAAAGACCAGGGCTTTCGATAAGAATTCCCGTATTAGTCGCAGTCTTTCCATTAAGTCCAACTGCTTTTCCCCATACTTGTATACTTCCTTGTGTTGGTGAGACTAGCCCACAAATGGTTTTAATAAGCATGCTTTTTCCAGCACCATTGCGACCGTATATTCCGCAGATTTCTCCTTTTTGCAAATTAAAAGAGATGTTTTTCAGCAAGGTATTTGTTCGAGTTTCTACGCTAACATTAACCATTTCAATTGCATTATTCATGTTGTTTCTCCTTAAAACGGGTTTTTTGTAGGATTCATAGTCTTAGTTCGGGAATATGCTCCAAAGCTAATAATGGATGTTAATAAAGCCAACCAATATATAACCGAAAAAGCGAACGGCAAGCGGTAAGCGTTAATCGATGAAATTAGTGAGTGCTCAAATGGCAGGATGCCCCAGGGCTTTTGAATACAAAGAATAGCATATATATAGACTTCTATCCATGCAAATGCTCCAACGCCAAGTATGCCTAACACTGTGCCTTTTGGCGTGTTCGAGCATATGAACAACACAATATTATAAAAGGAAATGCGAAAAGATAGCGGCAATAGTGCAATATAAAAGCTCTGCACGGGAGATGTTCCATTGCGAATCAATAAAATGAATGGGTTGCCAATCTGATCAAAGCTATCTGCTCGAACAGCTTGTCCGTAGAAAAAGTATGACTCTTCCCAACTAGATATGGGGCTAAAACCACTTAACGCGCCAACACATATAATGCAAACACCAGCAAGCAATACAAATAATACTGAAAAAAGCACCAAACATATAATGCGAGTATAGTACCATGCGTTAATTCCCTTTAACTTGATTGCAATATGCATATCGTACGGAATTGTTTCAATAGTACTACGAGTAAGCACAAATGGTAGAAATGTAAATATAACCAGCATAAGTATGCGGTTGTCAATCAGCATTAGCGCGTACTCCCAGATTGATATAATGGATGGGTCATAGTAATCTTGTATAAACAATGCAACTAAAAATAGTGTTATCGTAACAATAACTGTTTTAAAGATAGCTTTCTGTTTTAATAATCTTAATATCTCTATCCACATAAATCACCTCATTTAAATGATGGATTTGTATGCCGCTTTAAGTTATCAATACACCAGTCGTAACATTGTATGTTACCATTTTGATCTTCGAATAGCAAAACATGAAAGACGCACTGAAATGTTCCTTCTACAATTACATTTTCTCCAAACTGCATATATTGACTGCTAATTGAGTTAATAGCGCAAGCAATCTGTGCATCGATCGAAAAATCATGGTATATGTTCTTCCCTTCTGTATAGCTCCCGTTATATTGGGCTACAGCATCGAGATACCCTGCTGATACCAAGGTTGCATTATATTCAATTAATTGCTGTACCCAGGAATTAACAGCTTTCTCATCGTTTAGCAGATTTATCAATTCTTTTTGATATCGGTTTATATTAGTTTAGCTATTAAACGAAAAAATAGTTTGTAGTAGCTTTTCCGTATAGTTTATGTACTTTCCTTCCGAGATGAGTGCCATATTTTCTGTTGGCTGCAAATACTTGTACAAGTCCTCGATATAACGACATATTTCCCACGTTGCGTAAAACGCATGATAGACTTCCTCAATTCCACTGCAGGAATAGATTTTGACACTATATGGATCTTGAAATACTTCAGTCCATGCATCCAAAATGAACGATTCGCTACTCCTTTCAAAAGCACACCATAAGTCGATAAAATTCCCGTTGCCTCTGACATAACTGTTATACTTTGCTGAGAAAGCATCTGTACCGTCATCATAGAACTCAACTTGTAATTTTACCGGCACGATATAACGTTCCACATCGCTATTCACATTGGATATTACATAATCGTAAATAAGCAATAATGGAATATCACATTCAACGCGACACTTTTGAATCTCGTCAAACAAACAGGGAAAGTATTCCGATTCTGAAATGGTACAACGCAGCTCTTCACTCAAGACAGGTAGTTCAATAGCGTGATTATAATCCGAAAATACGCTTGACAGTTTATAATATGTTGACACAAACTCGTCCAGCGAGGCTTTAATTTCAGATTTTTCCTCATCTGAAAGCTTTATCTGAATGTGGTTGTCCCAATAAACACCCATAGCATTATTATCGGGCAACCACGTGAAATTTTCTTCAATATCGTTACTGGTTGCGGGAATAAAGTAGAATACTGAATTTAATAAGCCGTTGTTGTCCATATCTTGGGTATATCTATACTTTGCTACATCGGCTTTCATTTCACATCCACATAATAGTATGCACAGAGTAATTAGCAACAAAGCTTTTCTTTTCATTTTGTACTCCTTAACTATGCAAAGGGGGCATACGCCCCCTTCTTTTTACAAGCCTTAATAATTAATTGGGCGTCCAAGTCATGGAAAAATTAGTTGTGCTCCATCTGGCGTTGTAGATGTACAAATCCTTTATACCCATATTTGTTTTGAAGTTTGCAAATTTTCTCTCGTTGTCTTTGACGTATTCATCGCTGCATGCATAGCTGGTTGTTGAAGTTGTACGCACACAGTTGAATTTCAGCGGATTTCCACTGGTTATTGGATTGCCACTACTGTCTTGTACCCAACCAGGTTTACTGCCTCCGGGTTGGGTGTTAACGCTCATTGCTCCGCCATTAGCACTTTTTTTACGAGCAACGCCATTGAAAAGCTGATCTGACAACATTGACAGCGTGGTTGATCCGGTGTAACCGATATCAGCGGCCATAGCAACTGCATAAGAGACAAGCATTGCAGCTATAAGCGCACAGGTCAGCAGGATACGTGTAAGCTTTTTCATAGATGTTCTCCCTTCGTAGTTGATGGTTGTACTTCGAGTAATAATTGGGTAAAATAAGACCATACCCTTGTAAATTGGCATCGCCTTTCAGCGATGTGAGCCGTCCGCTCGCAATATGCAGGGGTATTTTCATATATGGACAATCATAAGCATCCCTCCCTCTCGGATAATGAGACCGAACTATTTAGTTCTCTACATATAAGACAGTTGACAGCTACGGATTCTGACGAATTTTGACGAAAAAAATAATTAAAAATTTTCCGTTTTTGCGTCAGATTTTGGGAGGGCTAATTGTCTTATAGGTACGGGGCAGGACAAGGCCCGATTATTTCAGATTGAGAAAGGACAAAACAAATGAAAAAGAAAACCATTATTTCGCTCTGCCTTATTGCGGTAGTCTGCTTTGCTTGTTTCGCACAGGCGCTGGCAGCAGGGAACAACGTGACACGCGGGGCGGTAGCCTTTTCTAGCGATATGCCTAAAGTCGCTGGCACAACGAATCAATATAACCCATATGCAATTGCCAGCGTAGGGCTTCCTGAACAGATATCAGTGGGATTTACATTGTATAAAGTTGTCAACGGGAAAGAAGTCTATGTTACTTCTAGCTCTGATGGCGGGTATGGTAACTATTTTGAAGCTGAAGCTGTTGTTACCCTGTCAAACGGAACTTATAAATTATACGCTTACTACACAGGTGAAACTAATACCGATAGAAGCACAACGACATATATAATCAAATAGTTAGAGTAACATCATTGATTGGATTATTAGTGTACACCAGCTCTAAAATTGGTTATTAGCTTGTTGTGAGATGAGCTGAATATCGTGGGGGTTCAATCTCGACTAGCATGATGCTATGGGTAGCACTCAAATCCTTTGGATAAAGCACTTAATAGTCAATAGGCAGGAACCGACCTTTTAAAAATAAAAGGTCGGTTCTACTTGTATAAATTGTATTACTTGAATATCTGCAAAACTCTTTCTAAAGGCACAGCACTGTCAGCACTAACCATAAGAACTGAATCGTTTAGTTGTGTCAACGCATAAGTACTGCCATCTATTTTATCCGTGCTATAATAAACCTCACTGCCTGTACCAGTTGTATACAGTTGATACGAGTCATTAGTTAAAACATTAATGCCCGAAGCGATATTCCAAATCTGTGTCGTGACAATTAAGCCATCCTCATAGGCATAATATGTATATAACCACTCCTCGTTTCGCCGGTTCTTCTGGTACTTCGATGTCTCATAAGTAACGCCAGATGCATTCAGACGATACGGTATATGTCCGGTTGCTTTTTCAAACTCTTGCAAAGTGGCAAACGTTTGCATTTCCTGCTTTTGAGGGTGCTCTTGTTCCAGCTCGGATGCGAAGTCGTCTGCAGTTTGGCTGTCATACTCACGCGATGTATGGGTTTGCGTAGGCTGCTGAATTTCTACCCTGTTATCAAATAGCCGCACTATGGAATAATACATCTGAACAGCAAAAGCTCTGCTTTCAGGTATGAAAACAAGTAGCGCTGCAAGTATGAGTATCAACGAACTTGCCGCTGCAACCCATCTGTTGCAATGCCGTATATGGGCAAAAAATGTTTTGCGGTTGGTTCCCCAAGCATTCTGCTTTTCAGCTGAGGCTGCAATACGTCGTATTTCATCCCAGCGCTCGTCAGGCCAATCCGTCTTTGCTTTAGCACGCCGGATGATTTGCTCCAAACTTGGATAACCTTCTATTTTTAATCTTCGTTTTGCTTCGGTACGGGAGAGTATAAACTCTTCCCCTACGGAAGCAATTTTCGTTTTTTTACCAATCATTTTTAACTGCACCTCTTTTACGCACTAAGGTTTCATTAACATATACAACATCATCTCTAGTATCCAAGCAAAGTCGTGCTTCATTTTCTTCCGCATACGGCGAAATTGCTGAGATAACGCGTTTTCGCTCATGTTGAGCTCTGTAGCAAGTTCCTTTACCGAGTATCCATCCATATAGCATCTGAGAAACGCATCGGCGATTTCGGGTGAATATGATATCAGAAGTCTGTTTAGCCACTCCTGCCGTGTGCGCATATCCTCGTGTTCCCGCTCTGTATCGTCATATAGCTTTGGCTCTGTTCCCGACAGCATGTCCGGGTCATGCGGAATCATTCGGCTGTTCCTCTTTTTAATGTTGTATGCCTTATTGCGCAGCGTGGTTTTGAAGTAAGGAATCGGCTCTATGGCGTCTTGCATCTTTGGATTTTCATAGATTTCAATCAGCAAATCACTTAGCAAGTCTAAAGCGTCATTCCTATTCCCCATCGGCATATAGGAGTAGATCGAAAGTTCCTTTCGGTTTTCTTCATTCCAAAATACGCTTATCAATTCATGCACATTCATAACGAACTATCAGGTACCCGCTTTCTGCTAACACTTTATGATTATCATATCATGCCGGCATACAATCTACAACTTGTGCAATGCACGTCTGCTCCGATGCCGCTATATAGGCCACATATACCCATCCTTTCAACTATAAAGATAGACAATTTTGTATGAGTAAATATGACGGGCAAATTCAAATTTTTTCCTGCTCCTTTATAATGCCCTCAAGTTCCTTGAGTTGCGCTTCGGTAAAAGCATATTTTTGCCGTGCCCTGCATAGAATCTCTCGGACCGAGATGGGCGACCGCGGATAGACTTTCTCAGCCTCATGTACTGATATTAGAAAGGCTTTATTGTTCTGGGGCACGTCTGTAGATTTACTGAAATCAGTTGGTGTTCTCATGGAATAAACCTCCTTTTTATTATGTAGCATATTCTCCTATGAATAGCTTAATGCACCACAAATGGTTAGCTATAAGAGATATTTTAAGATACTCTGAGCTAATTTTCAACCCAATATGGGTACGCTAAGCTAATAAATATAGGAGCAGGAATATGAAGTGTGAACAAGAACTGGCGCTGCTGCGGGAAGCCATCCGCAACGAGCGCAAGGACAAGAGAATTACTCAGGAAGAGTTGGCAGAAATGCTGGAGGTTTCTCCAACGCATATAAAGCATATAGAAAGCGGCCATCGTAAGCCATCAATTGAAATACTGTTCGAGATTGCCAAAATCTTGAACATATCCTTAGATAGCGTTGTTTTCAGCAAGAATGAAAGCGCACATACGGATACTCGCGAAAAGATAGACCGTTTGCTGGATATATCCGATGAAGCATCCTTGCGTTTCATCTTGAGTGTATTGGAAGCGCTGCGTGAAAAGGAACAGACCGGCATCAAATAATCGTCATTTTGCCATGTGCATTGCAAAGGAGTCGCAAATCAGCGCTCCTTTTTTGTATTGTGCGTATTTCTTCTTCAGTGAGAGCGTGGCAATCCGTGATAAGCGTGAGTTGCATATAACCTTCATACGCCGAGAGGATTGCTTCACGCAATGCCTCGGGAGTATCGCAATGTGTTACGTTGAACCATTCGCGTTCTTCCTCGTCCCATTCCATAGCCACGTACCCATGGCGAGTTAGCAGCACTTCGCAGATTCCGGCCTGAATAATCGGCGCAAAGCAATCCAGTACGTTTTCGAAAGACAGCATTGTAATCTTCCTTTCCAAATGCCTTATGTGCAACACTGTGACCATTTCCTGGCGAAGTTGCAAAGGTGCAAACTTGAGATTATTCGCTTTTCACTCAACAAGCCGCGCAGTAACCATATACTTGCCCGGCGCATGTCCCGAGTATCTGAACGGATAGCAGGTCACAAGCACAAGCGTACTTCCGTCCAGCGTTGGGAGCCGCCAGTCCGATGTGCTTTCGTAGATGGCAACATTTGAAACGGTATAGGTGTAGGCTATGCCGTCTTTTGTTGCTGTAATGGTGTCGCCCACGGTGACCTTTTCGATTACCTTCAAATGATTCCGGTTGCGATGGCCGTAGACAACGCACATACCATTCTCGCCGGGCAATACGGAGGTCGTAAGCCAGCCGGGAGTTTTCTTGAGCGTTGATTCTTCCACGCCGTATGCCACGGATATGGTATCGTTCAGAATACTGAGCGTGAAGAAAGCCTTGCCGCCCTGCACAGGAGCGGGAGACGCTGCGGATGGGCAAGTCGGCTGCAATGTTGCTTCCGGCGTTGGTGATGGCAGCGCAGCAGCAGGAGAGGGTAGGGAAGTTGATGAAAGCACATTGGTGGCGTTTGGCGTGGGTATGGGCTTGATTTCAACAAAAACATCGCCGTTCTCATGCTGCATAGATAAGGCAATGCCTATTATGGCAGCTAAAATAGAAAGAGCGGCAATGAGCGCCGCCCTCGTGGTAGTTTGACTTTTCATTATGGTTCCTTTCTTTCAGCTTGTTGGCCTGCCGAAGCAGACCCATTCCCATTCGGAGCCGCTTCTTCCCCAATGCTTGCGTATCTGTACGGAGTTGTTGCCGCCGGTGCTGTCAATCAGAAACTCGCCGTTGATGTATATGGCAACATGGTGTATTTGCAACCAGCGTTTGCATTTGTCTGTTCCGCAACGTTGGATGTCAGTGCAATAACCTTCGCCGCGGGAAGCATCCTTGCGGGCAAAAAAGATGAGGTCGCCTGCCTGAAGCTTGGAAGCGTCAGTAAACAGCACATTCATGTCGCGGCACTTTTGCGCCATACCTGTGGACGTTAATCCATTCATGGAGGATAAGCCGCAGTCACGGTATGCAGCCCGCACTAAGCCGGAACAATCCATGCTGGAATAACTGCGGCCTATGTATTTCTTGGCAGCCAAAACGATTTGCGCGCCAAGCTCGGTCGATGGGAGATCAGGATTGATGTCTAAACCCAAGCCGTATGTTCCGCCGTCGCCTACAGCATCGCCAAGCAGCTCTGCAAAAAGCGGGTAGTAGTCAGGCTGCATAAGCTCGGTAAGCATTTCGTTCTGGTCAGCGCTGAATCGGTACATATCCGCGCCGTCGCGGTAATCCATGCTCAACACATTGACGTATATGAACAGCGTTGTCTTGCGCTCCGTAATCGGCTTCCCGTTCTTATCAAGAACAATGGCGCCGTATTCATCGGTTACGATGACAGTTTCGGTTTCGGATTCTGTGCGATATGAGACTTTGTTCATATCAAGAAACACCTCACGGAGTTTTTCTGCATTCTCAGGCGACATTTCCGTTACGTCGGACGGGTTTTCTGCATCCGCACCGATTTTTATGGCGTATACGCCAATCACGTCGGCCCAATTTGGTACGGTGCTTTCGATGCTCTCCATATCGCCTTCGTAGATAATCTCTACAGCATCAGCAGCGCCTTGCGCAGTCAGCTCGGCAATTCTGTATTCTATTTCATTCTTAAATTCGGTGTTTATGGCTTCTATGGCCTCGGTCATGGGCTTATCGCCGTTGACCGCTTCGTTGGCGGAGAACACGCCGAACAATGAAAGCAAGGCAATCACGAGTACCGCTAATACTGCAATTACGATAGCTACCCAGCCACCGGCGGCGATTGCCGCAACAAGTTCCTTTACTGCCGAGATGATAGCTTTAATAATGGCGGCAATGGTTTTTTCAGCAGCCTTTGCGGTTGTCGCTGCGGCTTTAGCGGCAAGCTGCGCTGTGCGTCCCGCCGTTTGAGCCGCCTTTGCAGTAGCTTGCGCGGTTCTTTGCGCAGCCTTTACCGCGTGTTGTGTGGTTTTAACTGTCCTCTCGGCTGTTTTGACGGTATGCTGTGCAGCTTTCACGCCGCGCCGTATGGGTTTAACCGCTCCTTTAGCTGCCGCTTTAGGTGGCTCTGCATTCTGCTTAATGCTTTGAGGAGCATCTTGCGCTGTCAGCCGTAAGGCCTGATTGTTTCTCTTGGCATATTCTCGGCCTTGCCGCACGGTACTGCTTTCGGCAGAATAAAAGGAGGGACGGCTTTGCTCCGTTCCTCCCAGCGATTGCCTGTTCTGTTTTATGCGGTGGCTTGCTTTCAGCATAAGCCGCTTTGCGCGGTATGTAGTCTCGTTTTCGATGCCGCGCGCTGCGTTGGCGGCGGCATGCTCAATGCGCTCTTCTGCATATTGCTCCGGCTGTTTGTCATGCGGCTGCTGCGGCTCTGCAACGGACTGCGCCTGCTCCCTTGCCGATAAAAGCGAACGCCGCATGAGCTCTTTCGGTGCTCGTGCGGCGTCGGTCTTAATGTGCGGGGCGCGGTCTGGTGTTTTGGTTTTTATGGGGTTCAAGGTTTCACACTCCAATAAAAAAGCGTAAGTAATAGTAAAACATATTCATCAGTTATTCTTAAAAAAGTTGATAAATGCATACTGGGTTTCGCAATATTTAACGAACGAAATAAAAATCATTAAAACTTCAAGTCGTTCCATTGACGTATCATTGGGATGAGCCAATTGGTTTCTGGTAATCCTTACAAAATTAGCATAAGAAGTCATAGCGCATTTATCCATTTGAGGTAGTAAGGACTTAAAAGTATCAGCAGTAATACTTTTCTTAATAAAATCAAAGTATTTTATGTAGATAGAATACTTATTTGAAATATTCATATTCTTTTCTAACTCATTTACCATTTCTTCTTTTTTCTCTGGAGCATAGATCCCAAGGTATGAAGTTAGTGCAGAAATCTGTTTATTTATTATGACTTCGCTTGCAAGGCCTAACATAATAACAGAAGCTTCTAAACAATTCGCATTAAAGCACCGTAATGCTTCATGAACATAAAAAAGCAGCCATTCATCTACCCCAAGAATATTTCTGATTTTATCTAAATATCCATCAACATCATAGGGAAGAACATCTCTAGTGCTTAAACATTTTATCCCATATTCTGTTACATGAAAATAAGGTAAATTGGGACCATAGTTACCAATTGCGCCAGGGGCAATAATACCCTGAACGAGTAAAAGGTGAAATTGCTCATATATATATGTAATCTCGCGGTCGCTAAAATTAGTCGTATGCCCAGAATGAAGAAGTAGCCCGTGTGCACCCCATGCGGCATCAGAAGGTTCAATGTTTCTACAAATCAATCCTCTATTTAGAGCCAATCCTTCTGATAACCGAAATAAATCATTTTGCGAGCCTTGATAACCACATAACTTAAAATTTCTCTTCCCTTTATCGATATCATCACCTTCATAGGCTAATGTGTCCAATAATAAATGACGTATTTCTAGTGATGATAATTCTTGATGCTTATCCATTGGTTTTGCTCCTCGTAATACTAGATTTTGCCAATAATATGGCCTTTAATTATATCATGCTACATATAACTCTTGTAGCACTTAAAAAGGCCATTTTTCTTAATATCCTAACAATCTTTACACCACGTCCCAATTTCCCCCGGCTTAGTTGTCATCCGCCTATAAAGCTCGGTATTCTTGGGGAAGCGGTTGACGAAAGGCACAAGGGCATTGCCTATCTTCATCAGGCCGTGGCCAGCTTCTGCGTTGGTGATGTAGCTCATCTGCTGCTCTGATATGTTGAAAAGCGCCGCAAGCTTCTCCCTGTCGCTTGCGGCCTGGTTGTGCATGACTATGAACTCGGAGTTGGAGAGCATGCTTCGCGCAGAGGTATTGTCCAGCAAGTATTCCACGTTTTGGGTAATACCCGTGGGGAAGGCGTTGCGCTTGCGGAACCTGCGCCAGGCGGAGGTGAAGAACATGCTGCTATATGGGTTTTCATACACAACATGGAACTCATCGAGATACACATGAGTGCGGCGGCCCGCCCTCCAGTTCTCTGTTACGCGGTTTAGGATCGCATCCGTTATAACAAGCAGACCCATTGTTTTGAGTTGCTCCCCAAGGTCGAGAATGTCATATACCAGAATGCGGCATTGGGTGTTCACATTGGTCGGATAGGCGAAAGCGTTGAGGCTGCCCTTGGTGAAAAGCTCCAGCGAGAGCGCTAAGTCGCGCGCTTCCGGCTCGGGCTGAGTGAGGAGCAGTTCACGCAATGCCGGAAGAGTTGGCAGAGGCCCGCCTTTGCGGTAGTCCCTGTACACGTCGCCGGTGCAGCGGTCGATTATGCTTTTGTCTATGGAAGTAAGCTCCCGCGTCTGGTCAAGCTGCTCCAGCAGCGACATTATGAACTGCGACTTCTGCGCGATAGGATTCTTTGTATCGGAATAACCTTCCACCATGTCCATGGCGTTTATGTGGTCATCGCTGCCCGCGGCAATGTGTATAATCTCCGCCCCAAACTCCCGCAGGAAGCCGTATTCGCGCTCAGGGTCGCAGACGAGAATATCGTCGTCGGTACTGAGCGCAATTTGCGTCATTTCATCTTTGCAGCCGAAGGATTTGCCTGAACCGGGTATGCCGAAGTGAAAGGAAGAGCCGTTCATCAGGTTAGCCTTGTTGACTACTATCATGTTGCCGCTGATGGCGTTTTTGCCGCAATAGATTCCGCCCTTGTCAAACACCTCCTGCACGCGGAAGGGCATGAATACGGCAGCGCTTTCCGTAGTCAACGTTCTTAACGCATCGATTTTGCGTATGCCGTATGGCAAAACGGTATTCAGCCCTTCAAATTGCTGATACTTAAGTGTAGAGAATTGGCATAGCCGCTTTCGGCCTATGGTAAAGAGGGCGTCGGTATAGCTGTTGAGTTGGCACTTGTTGTCCGCCGTAATTACGGCGGTGAGCACGCCGAACATCATGCGCTGGTCGCGGTTGGTCAGGTCGTTGAGGAAATCCTTGCTCTCGCGGCGCTGCACTTCCATGTCAAAGGGGATAACGGCTGAAAAGTTATTGTTCTGGTTCTGGCGCCGGTGCCAGTTGGCAATGTTTGTCTCCACGCCAAGCAGCCGGTTTTCAACTTCCCGCACGGCCTCGTCCGTGGGAATGGGGATGAAGTCAAGCGAAAGCATCATGCTTGCGCCTATGTCGCAAAGCTCCGTAATCATATCGTCCTTTATGTAGTTGGCATAATCCCTAAGGAATACCACCCGCCCGCAGCGGTCGCCGAAGCGGAAACAGTCGCGCTCTATTTCGAATGTGTCGGGGCAAATATAGTCCCTGAAGCTATGCCCCTTTTTAGCCACATCGTTAATGTCAAAGTAGAAATCGCTTTCCTCATCGGGCCGGAAGAATTTATGAATCAGGGCAAGGCGTTCCATAGCGTCAAGCTCTTCGCATTTTGAACCGAGTCGAGAGAGATAAACGGCCAGCTCGCTGCCAACTCTGTTGAAATATGCGCGGGCATCGGCAATGTTGCCCTTTCTGACGCTTACCGTAAGATAGCGCAAATGCCGGAAATTGCCTGCGCCTATGGCTTCGTCCATAAACCGCGCGTTGGATTCCTTGCGGAAGCGGTCCATGTCATCATTGCACATTGGCATTATTATCGATTCGTTAAGCGCCTTTTGATTGTAACGGGACAAGGCAATGGTGAGCTTATATGTGGAGCCGCATTCAAAGGAGTTTATCAGGTCGCAGTACTTTAAGAACAGCGTTTGCGTATCTTCTTTTGAAAGCATAGCATAGTTGATGTCGGAAAATTTGAATGTTTTGGTGTATACGTTGCCGGATTTGAAAATACCGTCGCTCCAAATACGGTTGACGGGGATTATCTCCTGCACCCCTTTGGGGATAATAAAGCGTTCTCTGTCCTGCCGCAGTATGGTTTGCAAAGTCTTAATCATGTTTCTTTTGCGCCTCCTTTTCATGTTTTCGAATTGTGGGTTGCAGTATTTCATAGTAGACATTGGTGGGCTGGAACAGCAGCCGTTTGGGCATAAGAAACTCCGAGCGTATAAACGCTGCGATGAATTTCTCTGCGGGCATACCGTTGTAGCGGATAAAGCCCAAAGCCGCAAACGGCGCGGCCCCCAGGATGCAAAGCCACGATACCGTTTCCGTGCCAAGGTAACCGCGCAGTCCGAAGTAGATTGCTACGGCTATGCCTATGGCAAGCAGCGAAAATATGCATTGCCGCGCATTCAGCCCGAAAAACATGCTTTCCGTATAGTTCCGTATTTCCTTGTTTATTTTGATTTCCATGTTGCCTCCTTTTATAGCCCAAACATCTCTCTGACAACTCTGTCAGCCATCTTTACCGTGCCGGTCAGCACAAGCAGATTGAATATCAGCTCTCCCATATACATCCATACCATGGCGACAGGGCTTGTACTTGCATCAACCGCCGGCGGACTTGATGCGAACACGCTGAATACGATGCAGCCCAATACAATAACGGCCCCTTCAAGGCATACTGCCGCATATGATTTCAAAAAGCTTTTTCCGATATTTGCGGATGGCTCTCCGGCGAAGGATGACAGGGGAATGGGGGCGATTGCCGTATATAGGTAAAGCTTGAAAAAGCGTCCGTAGACGCTCATTATCATTACGAATGACAGCACGATAATCACAAGGCTGCCTATCAGGCTGACCGCCCATGCCGGTATGGATTGCCAAAATGTCAGCGCATGAATTGCCGCTGTCATTTCTTCCGGCATAGCGACTGCCGTCTGTGCCGTAAGTCCTGCCGTATTCATCGTGGTGGATATAACGCCCTGCACTATGCGAAACAGAGCCATCATCAGATCTAAACCGTAGCCCACTACGGCCTTTGCAAGAATAAAGCGAATAAAGAGCTTTGCCGCGTGCTCGGGCCGCCTGACTTCCGCAAACGAGCCGCAGGTCTTTACAATGCCTACCACAAAGAACAGCACCAAAAATGCGTATCCTGTGGCTTTCAATGCGGCATTTATGTTCAGAACAATGCCCCATATCCCGCCGCCCTTGAAGCTCTCGGGAGACTGGGTGATTATCTGCCATATCTCCTGCAATTTATTGTTCCAAACGTTAAGCGCGTTAACTATGTTGTCTATTATCCAGTTGCCGCTGTTCATTTGCCGCGCTCCCGTCAGCCCGTGATAAGGTTCAGGATTTCCCTTGCGAATGTGATTATGATACCGCCGGCAAACGTAAGGAACCCGTTGGCGCGCTGGCTGGGGTCGTGGCTTTTAAGGCTCAGGCCTATCTGAACAATACCGAATGCCAGCAGTATCATGCCTATGGCGCGGATAAGGCCGAATATAAACTCGGATAGGTTGTTTATCACCTGCAACGGGTCGTCGGTGGCAAACGCCGTTGATGCAACGGTGAATATCATCGCAATAGCGCAGAACATGCAAAGGGCCCGCTTTGTTTTCTTAGTCATCTTTCTTTTCCTCCGATTCGTTGTTGTAAAGCTTAAATATCTCTTCTTCGGACAGTGCTTCATAATCGCCATATTTGCCGGAGAGAAGAATCTCGCCCGGGTTAAATGCCAGCGGCGCTTGTCCGTGCATATAGGGCGGCATACCGCCGTCCGCTGTAAAACTGATGTTAGGGTGACGCAAAATATCATACTTTTCATCCTGAATAGGACGCTCGCCGCGGATGAACAGCATAGCATAGCGGTTGTCGAGCATGCGCACTTCATCGGCCGTGTAAAGTTCGCGCCCTGAAAGCTGATAGTTTGTTGAATAACTGCCGCTTCTGCCCGTGCTTTTTCCGTATGTATTCGTGTCTATGGTTGCCCTGCCAAGGTAAGATTCTGAAATCATTTTGTGCGTAGAGGTTTCGTTGCCGCCAAGGTAGAGGAACTCATCGCAGTTGCCGACGATGGA
>OGXM01001196.1_pt1 | contig 14868 bp, 13 predicted proteins | sample 1576271 | NCBI WGS metagenome assembly OGXM01 (sample SAMEA3541579, study PRJEB24748) | human gut metagenome | biome: human gut; feature: human-associated habitat; material: faeces | place: China | collected 2012 | reverse complement strand
CACAAGGGTTCGCTATGGATTTTTAAGTGTTCAACTTAATTATACAATCCGCCAATGGTAAAAATATTATAAATAGCGTGTAAATAGGGGCTGTCCATGATAGAATTAAACTATCGGGGACAGTCCTTTTTATGGAAAAGGAGTGTCTAATATGTCAAGTAAGAGAAAGGATAATAAAGGCCGTGTACTGCACAACGGCGAGTATCAGCAATCAAATGGTCGCTATCGTTATAAGTATTATGATGGCATTGGAACGGCCAGATATTTATACAGCTGGAGATTAGATAAGAATGATCGAATGCCGGAGAGTAAGAAAAATGGACCGTCACTAAGAGAACAGGAGAGGGAGATACAGACGACACAGTATGGTCATATTGCCCTAGATGGCGGGAACCTGACAGTGTTGGAGCTTGTGAAGCGATATACAGCTACCAAGATTGGTGTCAGAGAATCCACAAAAGCCGGATATCAAACTACGATTCATTTTTTGGAGCAAGATTCCTTTGGTCAGAGGCGCATTGATACAATCAAGATCTCTGATGCAAAGCTTTGGCTTATTACTTTACAGCAGAGGCAAGGGAAAGGGTATAGTACTCTTCATACGATGCGAGGCATTTTAAGACCGGCGTTTCGCATGGCTTATGATGATGATCTTATCCGGAGAAATCCCTTCGACTTCGAGCTTGCGACTGTCATTGTTAATGATAGTGTGACCAGAGAGGCCATTACCAGGGATCAGGAACGTAAATATTTGGATTTTGTTAAGCAGGATGCACATTTTAGCAGATATTATGAAGGAATATTCATTTTGTTTAACACGGGACTTCGAATCTCGGAATTTGTAGGACTTACAATTAAAAACATTGATTTTAAGCATCACAAAATCATCATTAATCATCAGCTGATTCGTACCACGAAGATGGAATATATCATTGAGGAACCGAAAACTGAAAGCGGTATTCGAGAAATTCCTATGACTAAGGAAGTAGAAGAAGCCTTTAGGACAATTTTTGCAAAGAGGATAAAACTTAAGGTGGAGCCCATGATTGATGGGCATTCAGGATTTTTATATCTGGATAAGAATAACATGCCGATGGTGGCACTTCACTGGGAGAAATACTTCCAACACATTCTTGCCAAGTATAACAAGATTTTTAAGATTCAGATGCCCAAGGTTACACCTCATGTATGCAGACACACCTTCTGCTCCAAGATGGCGAAAAGTGGAATGAATCCAAAGAGCCTGCAGTACATTATGGGGCATGCGGATATCAGTGTCACATTGAACACTTACACGCATGTGAAATTCGAGGATGCTGAAGCTGAGATGAAAAAGGTATCGGTGATCTGATGGAGTCAAAATATTGAAAATTTCAGGGGTACATTTTGGTATTCGTACCCCCATCGTACCCCCATTTTCTCAAAAATATAAGATATTATGTTAGATTATGAGATGATGCGTGATTTTGAAAAAGCGCCGCAAAGCCAGTAAAATTAAGGCTTGAGACGATATGAGAGGTTATAAGAAATTATGATAAAAGTACTATTCATCTGCCACGGCAATATCTGCCGTTCGCCGATGGCGGAATTCATCATGAAGGATCTGGTGGAGAAGGCAGGGCTTTCTCAGGAAATTTTCGTTTCCTCAGCTGCTATGACGTCGGAGGAAATAGGAAATGATATGTACCCGCCAGCCAAGAGGATGCTGACGGCAATGGGCGTGCCTTTCGAGAAGAGGAAAGCCCGCCGCATGACGAAGGCGGATTATGAGGAAAATGATATCATCATCGGGATGGATGAGGAGAACTGGCGACACCTGCTTCTTCTGACGGGCGGTCGGAAGGAAAAGCTGCACCTCCTGATGGATTACACGGACAGGCCCGGCGAGGTTGCCGATCCCTGGTACACGGGAGATTTCAAGGAAACGTACCGGGATATTCTGGACGGATGCAGAGGACTCCTTGCTGCTATTCGGAAAGATGAAGGAATATAGAATTTCATAAGTTTTTCTTATAGAAAGATGGCCGGATTTGAATTGATTCGGCTGTCTTTTCTTTTTATACTTAAGGTAGGAAGGAATGCATTTGTTACGGCAGGAATGCCGGTAAGGGGGGAATAGACATGAAAGCAGGAGTATTTGTAGAACCAGGACGTGTCAAGGTCAATAATGAAGTGCCGATCCCGAAGGTAGAAGGCGAGAATGAAGCCGTGATCCGCGTGCTGCGTGCATGCGTCTGAGGTTCGGACCTCTGGTGGTTCCGCGGCATCAATCCGCGTCCGCATGGAAGCTTCACGGGTCATGAAGCCATCGGCGTCGTCGAAGAAGTCGGAAGCGCTGTCACGACGGTCAAGAAAGGCGATTTCGTCATCGCTTCATTCACCCATGGCTGCGGCTGGTGCGCTGCGTGCCAGGCCGGCTTTGACGGCAACTGCCTCAATGCGCCGCAGGAAATGAATGCAGGGTATCAGGCAGAATATGTCCGCTTCAAGAATGCGGGCTGGGCCCTGATCAAAGTACCGGGCGAAGCTTCGGACTACACCGATGCCGACCTCAATTCCTTCCTGACACTGGCCGATGTCATGGCGACCGGCTACCATGCCGCCGCTTCGGCTGAAGTGAAGGAAGGGTATACCGTCGTCGTCATGGGTGACGGCGCTGTCGGCCTCTGCGGCGTCATTGCCGCCAGAATGCGCGGAGCCAAGCGCATCATTGCCATGAGCCGCCACGTAGACCGCCAGGAACTCGCCCTTGAATTCGGTGCAACAGACATCGTCGCAGAAAGAGGCGATGAAGCTGTCGCCAAAGTCATGGCGATGACCCACGGATCCGGCGCCGACGCTGCCCTTGAATGCGTAGGCACACAGCTCTCGCTTGATACAGCAGCCAAAGTATGCCGCCCGGGAGCCATCGTAGGACGCGTAGGCGTACCGCATGGAGAAGACGTCGATACCTCCATCCTCTTCTGGAAGAACGTAGGACTTAGAGGCGGCGTCGCACCAGTCACGACCTATGTAAGAAACATCCTTCTCCCCGCCGTCCTGAACGGCACCATCCATCCAGGAAAAGTCTTCACCAAGAGATTCAACCTCGATCAGATCCAGGAAGCATACGATGCCATGGACAGAAGAGAAGCCATCAAATCCCTCCTCGTCATCCATGATGCATAAGGAAATAGGGAAATAAGGCAAGCAAAAAGGACTGCAGGATGAGCAATCATTCCCGCAGTCCTTTCCTATTTTCTATTTCCTGTTTCTTATTCATCTTCATCGTCTTCGAATTTGCTCTGCCAGAGCATTTCGTTGTACTTGTTCTGATAGAATTCCGCTTCTTTCTTTTCGCGCCAGAAGGAGCGGTCGTCGCAGATGGCGACCATTTCGTCGGCGATTTCTTCCATGCTCGGCATGTCGGCATGGGTGAGGTAGTGGAGCATTTTTCCCATGGCGCGTTCGGTGCCAAGTCCGGCGGCGAGGGCGGTGCCGAATTCGGGCGGGTAGCCCATGGCGCTGACTTCCTTTTCTATTTTCGCGCGAAGGCGTTGTCTTTCTTCGTTGTCTATGAAATGTGGTTCCATGAGGCCTCCTTGTTTCCCTTATCTTATAGGAAGAGGGCAGATTTGACAATAGATGCATAGATGCTCCCTTATGGTGTAAAATAGTAGGAAGAGGTCGCAGCATGCGGCTGAAAGAATGGGGGGATACCAAGATGGAAGATGTGAAAGATTTGCTGGGCCGGCTTTTGAACCGCGTCGATGGAAGCGGGATTTCCGATGAGGATCTGAACCGCCAGATCAATGCGATTTACAGCATTTACGCCAGCGCTGTCGGATCGGAACAGATCATCGTGCAGGCGAGCCGGTTCAACGCTTTGAAATATATTCATGACGAGAATCCGCGAATCCGGCTGATCGGAATGGAGCGGCTCATCCTGGAGAGCCGCGAATACACGCACCAGCCAGCTGACGATGAGATCCCCGCCATCCTGGATAAACTGGAGGACAAGCTGGCAGAAATGCTGGCGCGCCAGGCGGTGGAAAAGCAGCTCGAGGAAAAGATCGCTGATCGTCTGGACGAACGTCATCAGGAATATGTGAATGAGATCCGTCAGGAAATCATTGAAGAAGAAATGGGCGAGGGCGAGTCTCCTGCGAACAGGAAGAAGATGGAAAAGCTCGAGGCGATGGACAAGGTGAAGCTGACTTCCACGGTCATGCAGGTCGTCCGTCCGCAGAGCTTATCTGAAATCGTGGGGCAGGACCGTGCCGTGAAGGCGCTGGCTTCCCGCATCGCATCCCCGTATCCGCAGCACCTCATCCTTTACGGGCCTCCGGGTGTCGGCAAGACGACGGCGGCAAGGCTGGTCCTGGACGAAGCGAAGAAGCTTCCTTTCACGGCCTTTGGCGAGAATGCGCCATTTGTCGAATGCGACGGCACAACGCTCCGCTGGGACAGCCGGGACATGACGAACCCATTGATCGGTTCTGTCCATGATCCGATCTATCAGGGCGCGCAGAGGGATCTGGCGGATGAAGGCATCCCGGAACCAAAGCCCGGCCTTGTGACGGATGCGCATGGCGGAGTCCTTTTCATTGATGAAATCGGCGAACTCGATCCGATGATGCTGAATAAGCTCCTCAAGGTGCTCGAAGACAAGAGGGTTCATTTCGAATCGGCTTACTATGATGAAGATGCGCCGGGCATCCCGGAATATATCAGGAAACTTTTCAAGGAAGGCGCACCGGCAGATTTCATCCTGATCGGTGCTACGACAAGGGACCCGTCGGAAATCAATCCGGCGATCCGCTCGCGCTGCGCAGAAGTTTTCTTCGACCCGCTCCAGCCGGAGCATGTCATTGAAATCGTCAATCATGCAGCCGAGAAGCTGAAGGTGCACTTGGACGACGGCGTCGCCCGCCTCATCAGCGAGTACACGATGGAAGGCAGAAAGGCCGTGTCCCTTCTGGCGGATGCCTATGGGCTTGCCGTCTATGAGAAGGGGAGCGCCGATGCGCCTGTCATCACGCTCGATCTCATGAAGAAGACAGCGATGGCATCCCGCCTCTCCCCGTGGTATGACAAGGTGGCAAGCGACGTGCCGAAGGTCGGCCATATTTACGGCCTTGGCGTTGCAGGGTACTGGGGAAGCACGGTCGAAATCGAAGCGACCGCATTCCCGGCAAGGGAAGAAGGAAAAGGGACGATCCATTTCAATGAAACGGCCGGTTCCATGGCCAAGGATTCCGTCGCAACGGCGGCATCGGTGGTGCGCGAGCTCACGGACAAGGTCCTTTCCGATTACGACCTCCACGTCAATATCGTGGGCGGCGGAAATATAGACGGCCCCTCGGCGGGCAGCGCCATCACGGCGGCGATCATTTCAGCCGTGGAAAAGATACCGCTCCGGCAGGACTATGCTGTGACAGGGGAAATTTCCCTCTCCGGCGAAGTGAAGCCGGTCGGCGGCGTGTATGAAAAAGCATTCGGCGCGCGTCAGGCGGGCATGAAGGGCATCCTTATTCCGGAGGGAAACCGTTCGGATATCGAGGAAGGGCACCTGGGCCTGACCGTCACGCCGGTGAAGAATATCCGGGAAGTACTCGACAAGATGCTTGTCAGGACACCCAAGACGGCAGGCGAGGAGCCTTTGCCGGTATAAGGAGGAATTGGTTTGGCAGATACAAAAAAACGCGGCCAGGGAGACTTTCGGCGTGAACCGAAGCCGGACACGAGCTCGATGATCCTGTCCCGCGTCCCGCCGCAGAATGTGGATGCGGAGAAGTCCGTCCTGGGCGCTATGCTCCTCGACAAGGATGCGATCCTTATGGCAGAGGACAAGCTGACGCCGGAGGATTTCTACCGCGAGGCGGATGCCGTCATTTTCAAGGCGATCCTGAACTTGTCCCACAGGGGCGAGCCGGCGGATATCCTGACGGTCACGGAAGAATTGAAGCGCATGGGGCGCCTCGACGATGTGGGCGGCGTTCTTTACATCAATGAACTCCCCATGAATGTCATCTCCCCGAAGTCCGTCGACCGCCATGCCGATATCGTGGCAGGCAAGGCCAAGCTGCGCCGCCTGATCGATGCGGCCGGCATCATTGCCGAGGAAGCGTATTCCGAGCAGGATGCGGTCGAAGACATCACGGACAATGCGGAAAAGTCCATCCTCGAAGTCACGAGGGATGAAAGAAAGAGCGACTTCACGCCGATCGGGGAAGCCGTGCAGAACGAGCTGGAAGAAATTTCCAGAAAGTTCCGCAATAAGGAAACGATCACAGGCATTGCGACGGGCTTCCCGTCCCTGGATGCTCTGACGAGCGGCTTCCAGAAGGGCGACTTCATCATCGTCGCTGCCCGCCCGTCCATGGGTAAGACGGCCTTCGTCCTCAATATGGCAAAGAATATGAGTATTTCCTCGGCGCACAAGCATGTTGCCTTCTTCTCTCTGGAAATGTCCCGAGAGCAGCTCGTGCAGAGACTTCTCTGCTCCACGGCCCTGATCGACAGTGCCAAGCTCCGCACCGGCCGCATTTCCACGCAGAAGGAATGGGACCAGCTCGCCAATGCAGCCAGCGTCCTCATGGATGCGCCGCTGTATATCGACGACACGCCGGGCGTCTCGGTCTCCGAGATCCGCTCCAAGTGCCGCCGCCTCAAGGCCGAGCAGGGGCTCGACATCATCATGATCGACTACCTCCAGCTGATGCAGGCCAAGAGCGCCGCAAGAAGCGGGGATAACCGCCAGCAGGAAATTTCCGAGATTTCCCGATCGTTGAAGAGCCTTGCCCGTGAGCTGAATGTCCCTGTCATCGCGCTTTCCCAGCTTTCCCGAAGCGTCGAAGCGCGTCAGGACCACAGGCCGTTCCTCTCCGACCTCCGTGAATCCGGATCTCTGGAACAGGATGCCGATATGGTCAGCTTCCTTTACCGCGAAGCGTACTACAACCGTGAAATCGAGGATGATGACCCGAGAAAGAATGAAACGGAAATCATCCTGGCCAAGAACAGAAACGGTCCGGTCGACACTGTGAAGCTCCACTTCGCCGGCCAGTTCACGCTGTTTTATGAAATCACGAATCAGGAACCGCCGCCCGATATGCAGTGATCCTGACCTTGGAAAGAGGGAAATATTATGGATTTATTCGGACATGAGGATCCCGAAGACCGCCTGGCAAGGGAAAGGCAGATGTCGTATGCGTCGCATGAGGAAATCAAACGCGCCATCGAAGCCTGCCATCGCTGCCATCTCCGTGATGAGGGAGGCCTCGGCCCCGTCCTTTCGACAGGCCCGGCCGATGCTCCGCTCATGATCGTCGGGGAGGGCCCCGGGCGTGTGGAAGATGATTACGGCGGACCCCTGATTGGTCCGTCGGGACAGCTCCTCGACAAAGCTCTCGCCTCCGTCGGCATCACGCGCGACCATGTCTATGTGACGAATATCGTGAAGTGCCGCCCGCGCGGCAACCGCACGCCGACGATCGAGGAAGGCCATTTCTGCGGATCCATATGGCTTGCTGAAGAAATCCGGCAAGTAAGGCCGAAGGTCATCATCGGCCTTGGCAAAGTCGCCCTCCGTTTCTTTCTGGGAAGAGACGCGGGCATCGTCCGTTTGCGCGGACACTGGATCGACTACCACGGGATACCCGTCATGCCGACCTTCCATCCGGCCTACCTCCTGCGCCAGACCGGCCATGAACTCGTCGAAGCCAAGTGGCAGGTCTACTACGACCTGAAAGCGGCGAAGGAAAGGGCTGAAGAAGCAGCGCCTGACTGGGTGTGGAAGAGTGAAACACCGCCGAACCTTCTTGAGGAGCTTACCGGCGAGCGTGAGAAACGCCACGCGGGAGGGCCTCATTTCTGACAGAAAAATAACGGATGCATTCCTTTGACACGGGGCCGCCTTTGCGGTATCCTGTCAATATGTCGCAAGACATGGAATCCATCCGTTTCTTTATACCCGGGAAGGGTTTTCATAAAAAGGGGAATTGCATTGCTGAAGAAAATCATTCTGGCCGCATCGATCGTGATCGCGCTCTCGCCCGTCATCGGGATTGAGGCCAAGACTCCGGCATCCAGTAAGGGGAAGCAAGCGCCGGCTCCCATTGTTACGATCACATCCAGCGCGCCTGCCGCAGAGACAGTGAAGGCAGCGCCTGAAAAAGAAGCGCCTGTCCAGGTCAAAATCACGCCGGCCAAGGCAGAGACCAAGGCAGAAACGACCGAAAAGGAAGGAAAGAAGAAGCCTGCCTTTGAAGACAAGCGCATAGAAATCAACCTTGCCAGCCGCCTCCTGACGCTCTATCAGGGAGACGTGGGCATCCGCATGTACCCGGTCGCTCCAGGCAAGCCTGACTCTCCGACGCCTGTCGGCAGAAGAAAAGTCGTCGATATGGAAATCAATCCGACATGGATCGATCCGGACCATCCGGAAGTGGAAATCCCATCCGGCCCTGACTGCCCGATCGGCTACCGCTGGATCGGCATCGGCGGCAACTACGGCATCCACGGGACAAACGTCCCCTCTGCCATCGGCACCTATGCGTCCCATGGCTGCGTCCGCCTCAATGAAAAAGACGTCGAAGACCTTTATGCGCACATTGTCAAAGGCATTCCCGTCGACATCATCTACGAACGCGTCGTCATCCACGTGCAGCCGGACAAGACGCTGACCTACTACGTCTATCCCGACGGTTACCACAGAGAACCGCTGACCGTCAAGGATATCGAAAATAAGCTCGCTCCTTACGGCGCCTCTGCTTTCGTGAATGAGGACCAGGTCAGGGAAGCCATCGAATCCTCCGACGGCCAGCCGAACTACGTCGCCAAAGTCTACGACCTTTACGTCAAAGGAACGAAGCTTTCCGACAAGGCCCTCGGCAAAGACGGCGCTGTCTACATCCCCGTCATGCCCGTCGCCAATGCGGCAGGCGTCCGTGCCGAATGGTCCCCGAACTGGCAGCAGGTCAGGACCAAGTACGGAAGAGCACCGGGCATCTCCAAAGGCGGCTCCCTCTACGTTAATGCCAACGAAGCAGCTGCCCTCTTCGGTCTCAAAGGCACCCTCGAAGACAACGGCACCTACGTCATCCAGTAAAATGGTCTCTTGATATTTGTCACCATTTCTTTTATACTGACTTCAAAAGGTACCTCTGTCACCATAGACGCGTTATTCGCTACGCGTTGGCGACGAGGTACTTTTTTATGTGTATTATCAAAGACAAAAGCATCTCCCCGGCGCGGCAGCTGCGCGTTTTGAGGAGATGCTTTTTTGCAGATGATGGGGATTTTTAGTCGTCTACTTTCCATGAGTCCGGAAGGAGGCAGCCGACGAGGATGCCCACGACGAGGACGCCGTACTTGATGCCTGAGGGCATGAAGAGGTCGGCGACGGCGTACATCAGGACGACGACGGCGGCGAGTTCCTTTCCCCTGGGGTAGACGCGGTAGCGCTGGAACCAGGAGGAGAAGAGGATGACGTTCGCAATGAGCGTCAGGAAGAGCTGCGCGCCTGTGATGATGACGAGCGTCGTCATCTGCGGCAGCTGGAGCAGATAAGCCGCTGTCATGATGCCGATGGCAATGAGGGCGACGGGGATAAGGAAGAGCATCCTTTTGATGAATGTTTTCCTTCGTATGGTCTTTCTCCAGTCGAATGCGTTCTTCCTGTATGCCGAGAAGGCGAGGATCAGGATGGTGAGGACGTATTCGGCAATGAAAAACAGATTGGCCTGATGAGGTATCATAGTGTTCCTTTCCCAATAAAACAGGACGGGCTCATTCGCTTGCGAGCTCGTCCTCATCTATAAAGTGCGGCTTCTTGCGGAGCGTCTTGTCCGCATAGCGTGCGATTTCTATGAAATTTCCATCCGGGTCGATGAGGTAGATGCTCTTCATCGGTCCGCGGGCGCCGTTTCTATCGACGATGCCGGTCACAAGCGGTGCATGGCGTTCTTCCAGCTCGCGGAGCACGTCTTCCATCGGATCGTCCGTGATGAGGCAGAGATTGATGATGCCCATGCGCACAGCGCTCGGAGCAAAGTCCGTCAGTCCTTCTTTCAGCGTGATTTCACAGGAACCGAAGTATAGGCAGATTTGCCCGTCTTTTTCATGCGCTTCCATGGAAAGGACATCATGATAAAAGCGGAGACACCGGTCGATGTCCGGCGTGGTCAGTGCGATATGGTGATTATCGCGTAGTTTCATGAATTCCCCTCTTTTCTTGTCTCTTTCGGAAGTATGGTTATTATTTTAATGACTTTCGTTCAAAAGTGCAAACCGTAATGCACGATACACAATAAAAGAATGTGAAAGAAGAACTCTTCATCCACATTCCTTTATTTTATTCTTATTCTATTATATACGATGAATCAATGATTCGTAAGTCTTACCGGGCCAGCGCGTCCTTGCCGCCTGCGATGCCCGGATGGGTCATCTCATAGGGCGAGAGAATTTTCTGGATCGCGCTTTCAGAGAGGAGCTTCCTTGCAAGGAGGATTTCCCGCACGGGCCGTCCTGTCGTGTAAGCTTCCCTCGCAGTCGCGGCGCACTTTTCGTAGCCGATATGCGGGAGGAGCGCTGTGATGACGCCGACGCTGTGGTCGACCCAGCTCTTGCACTGCTCTTCATTCGCCTCGAGGTCCTTCAGCAGTTTCTCAGTGAATGTGGTGACTGCATTCGTGAGGTAGAGGAAGGAGTGGAAAAGGTTGAAGGAAAGGACCGGCTCCATGACGTTCAGTTCGAGCTGCCCGTTTTCGACGGCCAGTGTCAGGGTAAGGTCATTCCCAATGACCTGGTAGCAGGTCTGGTCGAGGACTTCGGCAATGACCGGATTGACTTTGCCTGGCATGATCGAGGAACCGGGCTGGCGGGCGGGCACCTTCAGTTCATTGAGGCCGCAGCGCGGGCCGGATGCCATGAGACGGATGTCATTGGCAATCTTGATGAGGGAAAGGGAAACGACCTTGAGCGCGCCGGAGACATCGGCAAAGCAGTCTGTCGTATTCGTCGTGTCGATCAGGTTGTCCGCTGTCTTGAAGGAAAAGCCGGTCAGTCGGGAAAGGATTTCCGGGAAGAGGCGGATGTATTCCGGTTCTGCATTGAGCCCGGTGCCGACGGCGGTGCCTCCCATGTTGAGCGCTTCCAGAGAAGAAAGGGAAAGGGAAATGCGGCGGATCCCGCGGCGCACGGCAACGGCATACGAATCCATTTCCTCGCCAAGGGTGATCGGCACAGCGTCCTGGAGGTGCGTGCGTCCCATCTTGATGACGTCCTTGAATGCTTCTCCCTTTTCATCGAAGCCTCTTGCCATGGAAGAAAGCGCATCCATCAGGCGGTATGCCTTCCTAACGAGGCAGACCTTGATCGAGGTCGGGAAGACATCGTTCGTCGACTGCGCCATGTTTGCATGGTTGTTCGGTGAAATGATGTCATAGCGGCCCTTCGGATAGCCGAGTAGTTCGAGCGCGCGGTTGCAGAGGACTTCATTCATGTTCATATTGACGGATGTGCCGGCGCCGCCCTGGATGGGATCCAAAGGAAACTGGTCGAGCAGTTTTCCTTCGATGATTTCATCCGCTGCGCGTATGATGGCGTCCCCGATTACGGGATCCATCCGTCCTGTCTTCAGATTGGTCAGGCAGGAAGCTTTTTTGACGACAGCCATGGACTGGATGAAATCCGGGTCAAGCTGCGCGCCGGTGATCTGGAAATTTTCCATGGCTCTCATCGTCTGCACGCCGTAATATACCTCATCAGGTACGAGTTTCTCTCCCAGAAAATCATGTTCCTTTCTCATTTTGCAAGCCTCCTGTAAATGAAATAGATAGATTTGATAGAAATGGATAACTTTTCCTTATAGCAAAACAGAGCTTTACATAAGAAAAGGGGGCAGAGCTTCCGCACGAAGCGGACCGCTCTGCCCCACGAAGAAGGGCGTCCGGCACTGATCTGCCGGACGCCCTTGTCGCTCTTATGTACTTATGGAAATGCTCTAAGGAGTGCTCTCCTATAAAAGTAGTGTACATCTATCACCGAAGAGTGTCAAGAAAAATTTTGTCAAATTTCTGTAAGGAGAAAAGGAGCAGCTTTTGCTCATTTCTTTGAGAAAAAGTATATTTTCCAGGGCTGACAAGAATTGTAAACGTATTTTCTCATCAGATTCAAAGAATAAAGAGTTAACAATTTATTTTTGAACAATTGCAAGATAGATATAACAGAAAAAAGAGGACCCGTCGGGCCCTCCTTGGCTTTTCATGGAGCGGATGAAGGGAGTCGAACCCTCCTGTCCAGCTTGGGAAGCTGGCGTTCTACCGATGAACTACACCCGCATATTCAATTACTAAGTAATCATATCATTTTTTGTGAAAAATTTCCAGTCCCACTCTCAAAGCTGCGATAAAGCTTGAAGAAACCGAAGTTTTCAGGGAATGCTTTAAAGCGCTAAAAATTTTCATTAAGTCCCGGAAAACGCGAGAAATCTATATATCGCGAATTCAGAAAAGTGAATACGATTTTACAAAAATTATGAAAATCAATAATAATTCATACTATTTCCAAATATAAACTAACAATAAACTCAAATCTATATTAATAGAAATCTATAAAATTTTAAGCATAGTAGAGCTTATTGAAGAAAATCTAACATATAGCAATTTTCGATAAAAACTGATATAATATTTTCTAATAAATCAGTATATTTTTTGTTTATTATTTCAGCAATACGGCGTATTCCTTTTTGATAAATTGACAAGCGGAGAATAGAGAAATGGACAAATTCAAAAGGTTTCGTTTCTTCTTTTACTTGCCGATCATTATTATCGGCTTGCTCTGCACGATTGTCTTCGACTGGGCTCTCTATGTCCAGGAGGAAAAAACCCTACAGAACTGGATGCAGCAGATCGCGGATGCAGAAATCCTGCATCTGAACCGCGCCATGGACAGGTATATCAATATTTCAGCGGCCATCGAGGACCATTTGATGGAGAACAGGGGACTTCCCCCGGGGGATTACATGCGTAATCTCTACTTCTACTCGATGAGCCAGTCTTTGCGTGAAATAGAGATCCAGACGGCGCCGGACGGACAGGTGCGCCCAATCTATCCGCAAAGCGGCAGTGTGCTTTCCGGTTTCAACCTTTTCGGAGAGAACCAGTTTGCCAAGCGCGCAGCTTATGGAAGAGCGCAGGATGTCGTCGTCATTGAATCCGGCGTTCCTATGGCAGACGGCACGACGGGTATGGCAGTCGTCCGTCCTGTTTTCATGGACAGGACTGCCGATAAATCCTTCTGGGGCTACATCGTGGTAGCAGTCGACCAGGACAAGCTCGTCCACGAGGCGAATATCGACCGCCTCGACCAGATGGCCGCATGGGTGGATGCGCTGGCCGATGCCATGGGGCAGGGCCTGCCGCTCTACCGTGCTACCCATGCCGTGCACAGCTGCCTGCTGCTGCGTGCGGGCAAGATCTTGTACCGGTGTGAGGATCTGGGCCGCCACAACGCGCTGGACAAGGCCGTGGGCTGCGCCCTGACAGAGGGGGTGCCGCTGGCGGAGTGTGTGCTTTTTACCAGCGGCCGGGTGCCGGTGGATATGGTGCGCAAGGCCATCCGCGCCGGTGTTCCCGCCCTCGTCAGCAAGACGATGCCCACCGTTCAGTCGGTGGAGCTGGCGGAAGAATACGGATTGAGGCTGTTCATCCAAAAGAAGAACGAATTTCACGCAAGAATTCCGTGAAGGTTCCATAAAAAATCTGGAAAATCCAGCGGGTGTGCGTTGACTAACCCGTGCGGATGATGTTATTCTTATAACGAAGATACCGTTCGGCACTGTTGCAGCAGGCTGAGCGGCTGTTTTTCGTGCATGGAAGCTCTCCGTGCATGACGATAAGAATAGGCAGGTGAAACAATGAAGCAGGCAAATCATGCGCCGCAGTCCTTGTGGCGCAGGCGGCTGCCCGGCTATGCGGCCATGGGTGCGGCAACGCTTGCCATGGCGCTTGGCCTTGGCGGGCTGATGCACAGCCGCACCACGGTGGCCGGAACGGCCCTGCCGCTGGCAGATGCCGACGCTGCCACCTATGGTGTGAGCGCGGTGTACCAGCTGGATGACACCACGTATTATGTGGTGGGCAGCAGGCAGGGCTTCCAGAGCGAGGTGCAGGCCGGTGTGACGCTGGACCGCGACGGCAATGTGCTGGAGGTGAAGATCCTGGCACAGGCCGAGACCGACAGCCTGGGTGCCCAGTGTGAGAACCCGGAGTTCACGGCCCAGTACCAGGGCGCAGCTCCCTTCACGCTGGCAGGCAAGCGCTACACTGTGACCGACCCGGCCACCGGCACGGCTTTTGCTGCCGCAGGCAGCGCCGAGACCGACGCTGCCCCCGCTGAGGCCTTCGACCCCGCCGCATGGCGTGCGGGCGATACCTCCCCGGAGGCCGAGGCTACCCGGAAGATGTATGAAGCCGGGCTGACCCTCTCGGCTCTGAACGGCGCGCTCATCCCCCCGATGGACAACAGTGCTGAGGCTGTGGCACGCCGCAAGCTGTACGCGGCGTGTCTGAGCAAGAGCGCGCAGGACGGCGAGAAACAGGCAGTGCCTTATGCAGACTGGTCCGCTGAAAAGCAGGCCGAGTACAAGCTGCAGGCCGCTGATCTGACCACCCAGGGCAGTGCGGCCGACACGGTCAGCGCTGACATGACCCAGGTGGATGCGCTTTCCGGTGCAACCATTACGTCCACGGCGGTCACGGACATCGTCAACAATTCTTATTTCTATGTAACCGAGGTGCTCTGCGCAGAGTGACCTCACGGAGGAATGGAAACCTATGGCAAAAACTGATTTCCTGACGGCTGACATGACACGCCGTCAATTTA
>OGXM01001195.1_pt1 | contig 14876 bp, 13 predicted proteins | sample 1576271 | NCBI WGS metagenome assembly OGXM01 (sample SAMEA3541579, study PRJEB24748) | human gut metagenome | biome: human gut; feature: human-associated habitat; material: faeces | place: China | collected 2012 | reverse complement strand
GCATAAAATACGAAACCTATTTCAAGCTGGTACTGGCAACAGGATTGCGGCGCGGGGAAGCCTGTGGATTAAAGTGGAGTGACATCAACTGGCGCAAGCGTACAATCCATGTACAGCGGGGTGTGGTCAAACTTAGCCACCAAGAATCAATCACTAAGGACCCCAAGACGGCAAGCGGTGATCGTATGGTATATTTGAGCAAAGAGATGTGCCAACTGCTCAAGGCGTGGCGAAAAGAGTGCGAGTGGGATAGAGCGCAGACAGCAAATGAAATCATAGACGAGGACGATTATTTATTCCGTCAACCCAACGGAAAACCTATGTGTCCCAGCACTTTCACATACAGATTTAAACTGATTTTGAAAGCAAATAATCTGCCGCTGGATTTGAGTGTGCATAGCTTGCGCCACACCAATGCCAGCCTGCTGATTGCGCAAGGCGTGGATGTGCGCACGGTGGCTAGTCTATTGGGTCATGCACAGGCAAGCACAACGCTGGATATTTACGCCCATGCATTTGACAAAAATAAACGCAAAGCACAAGAGAAACTCGGAAAGGCGATTGGATTATGAGAAAAATCAAATTGACCCGTGCGAACAAAAGTATCCTGTTGAAAGCGCTTGCACCTTATTATTACCGTGAAAAAGCGCTTGGGCATAGCACAGAAAAACCGGGGCGACTGATACTAAAAATCAATTCTCTCCCAGCTGATAAAAAAGCTACTTTTTCCACAAAAGAAATTCGCCTTATGTGTACAACTGTAAATCAACTGAGAAATGATCAACTGGCAAAAGGGCAATACACTGATTCCGCAGATGATATGCTGCTAAAATTATTCTAAAACCAGAATAACATTAAAGAAAAAAACCTCATTGCAAAAGCACATTGCAATGAAGTTTTTGAGTGTGCCCGAAGGGATTCGCCAAGCCGCGCCCTAGAAACGCCCAGGTGGGGCGTTTCTGCCCCGCGGGACGCAAAGCGCGGGGCACGGGCTGTTCGAATCCCTTCTTTTACTGCCCCATAAAATCTGTGCAAAACAAAAAGGGCAGCACCCCATAAGGTGCTGCTCTTGGTGCGACCGGGAGGATTCGAACCTCTGGCCTTCCGGGTCGGAGAACTACGACAGGACGGTGTAGACCGACGTTGAAGCGTAAATTTTGTTGGCTCTGCACAACTGCACCTAAAACTAGAAAAAGCCTGTTAGTGGTTGTCACAACAGGCTTTTCGGCTTTTTGCAGGGCGACTGCACAGTAGTGGTCAAATGGTGGTCAAAAATGCAGATAATCGCTGTAAGAATATGCGATAAAGATACTTTTAATAGATTTACAGAAGACTTATTTAATTCTATTCTGAATGTCTTCCACCGAAGGCAACTGCTTTCCTAATTCCCCGGTAAGGTTACTCGTAACCTTATATTCGCTCACGCCGATAGGCTTTGATTGAGTGCTACAACTGAGGCATGCTGCGCCAGCTTGCCGCGCGGCTGTGCGGCGGCGAGGGCCAGCACGTCTACCGCTACGCCACCGCCTGGCCTGTGGAAATGCTGCTGGCCCAGAGCTGGGACACGGCGCTGCTGGAGGAAGTCGGCGCGGCTGTGGCCGACGAGCTGGTCGAGTTCGGCGTCACGCTGCTGCTGGCCCCGGCCATGAAAATCCACCGCAATCCGCTGTGTGGCCGCAACTTTGAATATTACTCCGAGGACCTGCTCATCACCGGCAAAATGGCCGCCGCCTATGTGCGCGGTATGCAGTCCAAGCCCGGCGTAGGTGCGACGATCAAGCACTTCTGCTGCAACAACCAGGAGGATAACCGCTTTGGCGTCAATGAGAATGTGTCGGAGCGCGCTCTGCGCGAAATCTACCTGCGCGGCTTTGAGATTGCCGTGAAAGAGAGTAAACCGCTTGCCCTGATGACGAGTTACAACCAGCTCAACGGCGCGTACACCGGCTGTCGCCGTGACCTTGTCACCGATATTCTGCGCTGTGAGTGGGGCTACAAGGGCCTTGTCATGACCGACTGGGGTACGAAGTACGACCCCGCCGCTGCCCTGCATGCCCAGGTTGATATGATGATGCCCGGCGCGGACGCCGATCGTGACGCCGTGCTGGCGGGCCTGGCCGATGGCAGCATCACCCCCGCCGAGGTCCGCCGCGCCGCCGCCCGCGTGCTAACCCTGATCGAGCAGAGCTTGACAGCAAAATTATAAAAATGAGCATTTCTGCACAGCAGCAAGCGAAAAACTACTGGTATTTTTCGTAAGAAAAGTGCATAATGAAGCAGGAAAGCTGCTGTGAAAGGAATGGCTCCGATATGGAAGAGTTTGTCTTACAGAATGATCCTGCGCGCATGAACTGGGTCGAGGGCTACATCGAATGGGGGACAGTCCGCTGTGCAGCCCCCTTGCGGGTGGAAACCGAACAGGTGCGGGAGGGCGACATCCTGCGGGAGCGGTATACCTTTATCAACGAAACAAACCGGGAAGTCTTTACCAAGCTGACCGACATTGCCATCTATGCGACGTTCAACGATGACTACACCACCGCCCGGGAATGTATGCACCACAAATGCCATACCCACATCTGGTGCGGCGGTGCTGTCAGCTATGTCATGGCATTGCGCATGGGTGGTGCGGCCCCGCATCTGGGATTGGTGCTGACCGAGGGAGCTTTGGGCGGCTACAGCGTGGAGCGCGACCTGTCCCGTATCAGCAATGACCGTGGGGATTTTCTGCTGCACCCGGCCCCATTCGTGCTGGCCCCCGGGGAGCGTTACACGCTGGCGTGGACGCTGTTCCCCCACGCAGGGCGGGCGTCGTTCTTAAACACGGCAAAACAATACTGCGCGCACTTTATTGACGTCCGGGCGGAAAAATATCTGCTGTTCACAGGGGAAGAAACCACTGTGACCGTCGATGCCAACTTTGCGTTTGAACACGCGGCGCTCACGCTGAACGGCGCACCGCTGCCCTTTACCCGCAGCGGCAGCACGCTGACGGCAAAAATCCGCGCCGATGCCCCCGGTGAGATGCGCTGCGCCGTGGTGCTGGACGGGGTGGAAACTTTCTGCGAACTGAAAGCTCTGCCGCCACTGCCGGAACTGGCTGAAAGAAGATGCCGTTTCATCGCGGAAAAGCAGCAATCCTGCCGTCCCAGCAGCGGGCTGGATGGGGCGTTCCTGATTTATGACAATGAGGAAGAATGCCAATTTTACGATCCACGCTATGATTACAATGCCGGTCGAGAGCGCGTCGGCATGGGGCTTGCGTTGGCTGCTTATCTGCAAAAATGGCCGGATTCGACGCTGGAAAAAGCCCTGCACCGTTATGCCGATTTTGTCCGGCGTGAGCTTGTAAACCCGGACACAGGGGAAGTATACAACGACTACCACCGTGACAACAGCTATAAGCGGCTGTACAACGCGCCGTGGTATGCGCGATTGTACATTGAATTTTTCAACTTGTGGCAGAAGAAAGAATATCTTGAGACGGCCTGTAAAATTTTGCGATTCTACTACGCCGAGGGTGGCAGCCGATTTTATCCGATTCAAATGCCTGTGGCGGAGTTGATTCCCTTACTGCGGAGCAATGGCCTAATTTACAGATGTAAAAAGAAAAATACACTGTTAGTTCAGATATAAATAAAGTATTGCACATCTTTTTTTGCCTTACAAGTACAAATGATTGGTTGAAATACATAAAAAAAGAAAATAAAATTTGTTGAAAATGGCAAAAAAGCATAATAATATAAAAAATAGAGTTTGTTTTATTGACATTTTTATAAAAATGCGTTATTAATAAATCACAAGATGCGTTAACGTTAACGCAAGTAAATGAATAAACTATCACAAGACATATTGGGAGGAAAAAAGATGAAAAAAAGAATGTTTGCAGCTTTATTGGCAGTATCAATGATGATCGGAATGACAGCCTGTGGTTCAGACAACAGCAGTGCGGGAAACAGTGCTTCCGGAAGCTCTACAGAGACAGCCAAAAGTGATAATGCAGGATCAGACAGCAGCTATGATGTTTTAAATGTCGGAACGATGGCATTAACCTGTGGTATCCCGGTTTTATATGCAGAGGAGCAGGGCTACTTCAAAGATGCAGGATTAAATGTCAACATTGAGATTTTTGCAACAGGCGCTCCAATCAACGAGGCAATTGCTGCAAACCAGATTGATGTCGCTGTTTCGGGATTCGCTTCTGTTTACTCTCTTGCGAATGCAGATTGTAGCTGGGTTGCAGATGTGAACACAACTGGTGGTATGGGATTATATGCACGTTCCGATTCCGATATTGCACAGTGTGCCGAAGAGAATGGATTGATAGGAAGTGCAGACACATTAAAAGGAATTCAGATTTTAGAGCCTCTTGGAACTGCAGTCCAGTATATGACAGAATCTTATGCAGAAAAATATGGATTAACACCAAATGATATCAATCAGGTTAATATGGAATATGCCTCTGCATACCAGGCATTTACAACAGGCGAAGGTGATGCAATGGCGGCAAATCCACCATATTCTTACCAGTTAGAGGAAGAGGGTTACACCAAATTATGTTCCTTTGAGGATGCGACCGGAGTCAATATGTGTGACGGCTGTTTTGTAAGAAATAAAGTCATCGCAGAACGCTCCGAAGAGATCCAGTTATTTGTAGACTGCCTTGTAAAAGCAATGGATGATTTACAGGATGATGATTTAAGAAGTGAGTATACAAGAAAAGTTTATGACGAAAATGCAATTTCCTGTTCCGATTCCGATCTTGCACATGAGATCGCTGACAGACAGTATGTTGGTACAGAAGCAATGAAACAGTCCGATTATGTTCTTGGACAGGCATGGGTAGCAATCACAGATTTCCTTGTAGAAGCAGAGAAGATTACAGCAGAGAATGCACCGAATGTAGCTGCTTCCATCAATGCAGAATATGTATCAAAAACAGTAGGAACAGAAATTAAGTCTGAATAAGAAACGTTCATGGAGTGATAAAAATGAAGAAACAAAAAAGTTATATATGGATATTGTCAATCCTGTCTGTTATTGGTTTTGTAGGAATCTGGTGGTTTTGCTGTGATGTGTTAAAACTCACAAGCTCATCTACACTTCCTGGACCTGTGACAGTGATAAAAACTTTTATTGCAAAATTAAGCAGTTCGGCACCGGATGGTGCCACACTGCCACAGCACATAGGTTCCTCTTTAAAAATCGCATTAGGAGGCTGGGCACTTGGAGTTGTGATCGGCACACCACTTGGAATTTGTATGGCATGGTATAAAAAAGTAGACTTGTTCGCAAGACCGATTTTCGACCTGCTTCGTCCAGTTCCGGGACTAGCATGGATTCCACTTATGATCATTTTATTCGGAATTGGAATCACTCCGAAGATCGTAACGGTTTTTCTTTCTGCATTTGTTCCATGTGTCTTAAATTCTTACACGGGAATCCGTCAGACAAAAGATGTGCATCTCTGGGTAGGACAGACGTTCGGCGCAAGCGATACACAGATGCTGCTAAATATCGCAATTCCGACGGCTTTACCGATGATTATGACGGGAATCAGGGTTGCACTGGGAGCAGCGTGGACCTGCATTGTAGCAGCCGAGATGCTTGCATCTACCAAGGGACTTGGATATATGATCCAGCAGGCAAGAGGAATTTACAGACCGGATATCATTATCTGTGGTATGATCGCCATCGGTGCAATAGGGGCTGTTTTTTCGGGAATTCTTTCCTTGATTGAGAATAAGATCGTGAAAGGAGTGCGCAGAGATGGTTAAGAATTTTAATAAGAAAGCAAAAAATTATGAAAAAACAATCTGTGCAGCGATTTCTATACTGGCATTCTTAGTGATCTGGCAGCTTGTTGTCAGCTTTACTAAGGCTGGAATGGTTTTGGCAGGACCGATCGAAACATTAAGTATGTTTGTGATTTCCATTGTAAAACCACTCGGAACGCATACGATTGAGGGTCATATTTTATGGAGCTTAAGCCGTGTATTAGTTGGATTTATCATTGGTTCCGTACTCGGGATTGTACTTGGTATTTTAATGGGCTGGTTCAAACCAATGTCTGCACTGTTCCGTCCAATCTTTGAAATTTTAAGACCAATCCCGCCAATCGCCTGGATTCCGTTATCTATTGTATGGTTTGGACTCGGAGAGTCTTCTAAATATTTTTTGATCATGTATTCAGCGTTTTGTGCAGTGACTATGAATGCTTATTCCGGTGTTCGAAGTGTAGATCCGGAACTTATCGGAGCTGCCAAAATGCTTGGAGCAAATAATAGACAGGTATTTACGACAATCGTTCTTCCATCCTGTGTACCACAGATTTTTGCAGGTTTACAGATTGCAGTCGGAACGTCCTGGGCAACCGTTGTTGCAGCCGAGATGGTGCGTTCTTCCGAGGGTGTTGGCTGGGTGATCATCCGTGGACAGGACAGTAACAGTACTGTACAGATCCTTGTCGGAATCGTAGCAATCGGAATCGTCGGTTATATTCTTGCAGTTACTATGAGAGCCATCGAATCAAGACTTTGCAAATGGAGTGTGAGAGGGAAATGAGTAAAGAAATTATTGTATGTAAAAATATGGATAAAACCTTTGAAACTTCCAGAGGTGCTGTGCATGTAATCGAGGATGTTACGTTGAATGTACATGAGAACGAACTGCTGGTTCTGTTTGGACCAGGACAGTGTGGGAAATCGACGATGATCAATTGCATGTCAGGGCTTGAGCCGGTTACAGAGGGAAGCGTCGAAGTAAATGGGAAAAAGGTTATAAAACCGGGACCAGACCGCGGTGTTGTATACCAGCGAATGGCACTTTTTCCATGGCTTACTGTTATGGGAAATGTGGAATATGGCCCGAAAATGCGAGGAGTGCCAAAGAAAGAGCGACGAGAGAGGGCACAGCATTATATTGAACTGGTAGGATTAAAAGGGTTTGAAAATTCGTATCCAAATCAGTTATCTGGAGGGATGCAACAGCGTGTAGGTATTGCAAGGGCATACTGCAACGAACCGGATGTTTTGTTTATGGATGAGCCATTTGGACATCTGGATGCTCAGACACGATATCTGATGCAGGAAGACCTGATGAAGATCTGGGAAAAGGAAAAGAGAACGATTGTCTTCGTAACGAACAATATTGAGGAAGCAATTTACTTAGCAGACCGTATTATTGTTATGACAAACTGTCCGACAAAAATCAAAAAAGAATATAAGATCGATCTTCCAAGACCAAGAAACTATGTAGACGAAGAATTTTTGAAATTACGAGAGGAAATAAGTACAGTTGTTGACAAGGCACTGTAGGAGGGAGAAAACATGGAGAAACAGGATATTATTTTACATGTAGACCATATGACAAAGTGCTTTGGAGATCTTAAGGTATTAAATGATATTTCTTTTGATGTGCACAGAGGCGAGTTTTTATGTATCGTAGGACCGACTGGCTGTGGAAAAACGACCTTTTTAAACTGTATCACAGGGCTTTATGACCTGACAGGTGGGCAGATTCTTGTAAATGGCGAACTGGTTGACACGAAAAAGCACAATATTGCCTATATTTTTCAGGAATATTCAACGATGTCCTGGCTGACAGTAGAAGAAAATGTAGCTTTCGGGTTGAAAATGAAAAGGATGCCAAAAGATGTTATTAAAAAAGAAGTTGCAGAAGTACTCGAAATGGTAGGACTGACAAAGTATAAGGATTATTACCCGGTCGAGCTGTCCACAAGTATGCTTCAGCGTGTTGTAATCGCAAGGGCATTTGCAGTAAAACCAGATATTCTTCTGATGGATGAACCGTATGGTCAGCTTGATGTTGAATTGCGTTTCCGTTTGGAAGACGAACTGATTAAACTTTGGCAGAAACTTGGAACGACAGTTATTTTTATTACGCATAATATAGAAGAAGCAGTTTACTTAAGTGAGAATATTCTTGTTCTTACAAATAAACCAACAAGTATTAAACATAAACTGGAAAATACATTGCCAAGACCAAGAAATGTTGTAGAACCAGCATTTATTGACCTGAGAAATCAGGTGACAGAGCTGATTAAATGGTGGTAGAGGAGGAATGATATGAAAGCAGTAATGCTAATGTTTGATTCTTTAAACCGTGAAATGCTGGAACCGTATGGATGTGACTGGGTTAAAACACCGAATTTCAGACGTCTGGCAGAGCATAGCGTCTGCTTTGACCAGTGTTATGCAGGCAGCCTTCCATGTATGCCGGCTAGAAGGGAACTCCAGACAGGAAGATATAATATGCTGCACAGAAGCTGGGGACCGATGGAGCCTTTTGATGATTCCATGCCGGAACTTTTAAAAAATAACAATATTTATACACATCTGATCTCTGATCATGTGCATTATTGGGAAGACGGTGGTGCAACATATCATTACAGATATAATTCATGGGAAAATATCCGTGGACAGGAGGGGGATATGTGGAAATGTCTTCCTGAATTGTTTGCACCATGCGATGAGAGCAAATTACAGAACAAAGATGGTGTTTATTTCCATGCAACACAGAATTTACAGCGACATGATGCCGTAAACCGTAAGTTCATGAAGACAGAAGAAGATACAGCGCTTGCAAAAACAATTCATGGCGGACTGGAATTTATTGATACAAACCATGATTGTGACCGTTGGTTTTTACAGATCGAATGCTTTGATCCACATGAGCCGTTCTATGTGCCGAAGGACTGGAAAACAGAGTACGAAGATGATTATGAGAATCCGGGAAAAGACTGGCCGCCATATCATCATGTGACCGAGGAAGAAAGTCTTGCAAGACATTATAGATACAAATATGCGGAGCTTTTAGAACTGTGTGACAAATATCTTGGAAAGCTCTTAGACAAGTTTGATGAGCTGGATCTGTGGAAAGATACGATGCTGATCGTAAATACCGATCACGGATATTTGCTGGGGGAACATGGCTGGTGGAGCAAAGTAGTTATGCCTTGTTATGACGAGATTGCGCATATTCCGCTTTTTATCCATGATCCGAGATTTGCAGCAGACGGTCAGCGTAGAAAAGAAATCGTGCAGACGATTGATCTTCCTGCAACAGTATTGGAGTTTTTCAATGTCGGATTGCCGAAGAATATGCAGGGAAGACCAATTCGTACTGTGATCGAGAAGGACGAAAAAATCCGGGATTATGCATTATTTGGAATTCACGGTGCGCATGTTAATATTTATGATGGAAAATATATTTATATGAAAGCGCCAGTTTCTGAAAAAAATACTCCTTTGTATGAATATACGCTGATGCCGATGCATATGAGAAATATGTTCTCACCTGCAGAATTAGAGAAGGCAGAGGCAGTAAGTGGAAATTGTTTTAATTTCACCAAGGGTTGCCCTGTCTGGAAGATTCCAAAAGGAAACGGAAATGGTTCGAAAGATTTCAGTGATCTTTTAATTAATGGAAAAGACAGCGAAGAAGCAAAACATATTGATAATAACAGTATGGTCAATGCTGCCAATTTTGGTGATAAGTTATTTGATATGGAAAAAGATCCGAAGCAGACGACCGTATTAGAAGATAACGCAATCGAAGCCTATATGGCGAATCTCCTCCAAAAAGCCATGAAAGAAAACGACTGCCCGATGGAGCAATTCGAACGTATCGGTATTTCTGGCACAGAGGTAATCAGGGAAGAGGACATTCACCTTTTACATAAGAAGGAAAAAGAGGCACTGCAACCTTCAATCCTGAAAAATCTTGCATGGAGCAAAGGAGCGATAAATACCTATCAGGCATTGATGAAATTTATTCCGGCATCAGACAAAGAACATGTGCGTGAGGTACTTGAGACAAAAATCCCGACGAAAATCACGGAAGAAAAAATTATTCCGAACAATATTTTAGATATTATTCCAGATGTAATTCCTGAGGAATATGTGGATATGGTGGAGTATTTTGTTGGATTGTCGGGCAGGACGGAGTAAAAAAGTATAAATACTGGTTGCATTATTATATACTTTATGTATATAACAAATATAGGAACGAAAGTTCCACTTCATCAAGATGAGTCCTGTGACGGTAAAGACAGGACGGAAAAATAAAAACTGACCGAGTGATGAAGCTTTAGGCGGGAGGTGTGATGCCTCCCGCATTCTTGTATCATATCTGACAATACTCATTTTTTATCCCCAGGAGAAACATGCATTTACCCGAAACTGACTATCAGATTTTAAAACTAACAGACCAATTTTATCAGGCATACCTCTTCAAAGGAACAAGCCGTTCTTCAACTCTTCCATATTTCCACAAACAATTAGGCCTTGAGCATAAAATCTAAAAAATACTTCATACTCTTCGTCAGATATTTTTTCTGATGATAGATAAAATAGTAATATCTTTTGAATTCTGCATCTGTAACATGGATCTCCAATAATTTCCCCGAAGTAATATAATCGAGCGCCTGCGCTTTAGGCAGGAATAAGACACCCTGACCGTGCAGACAAAATTCCAGCAGGGCTTGTGTACTGACACTTTCCAGACTGATTTTTGGCTGGATTCCGTACTGATGGAACCGTTTATCTAGCATGTCGCGGCATCCGCTTCCTGGCTCACGGACAAGAAGTGGTATTTTTTCAAAGTCCTGTATGGAAAGCTCCGGCGAAAGCTGCCGGAAGGAATCTGATTTATCATGTGTATGATGGCTATGCAAAAAAGTAGAAGAAAAGGCAGGAAGAAAAGAAAAATTAGGGCTGCATAAAGCAACCATGGATTCTTCTTTGATCAGAGTCTGTCGTATTCCTGCATGGGAGCTTAAGTTGTCTACGATAGCAAAGTCTAGTTCATTATGAAGAAGACAGTCTTCAATATGACTTGAATTCTGTATCATGGTAAAAAGAGGGATCTCCGGGTGGATCGACTGGAAATCGGAAATAATCTTCGGCAGATAATTGGCTCCAAAAGAAACATTACTGCCGATCCGAATACGCGTGGAAGCAGCAATATCCTGTAAGATATCTCTGGATTCTTCAAATTGTGTCAGGATCGAGTCAGCGTAGCCGCGCAGATATTCCCCGGCATTCGTGATATAAAGCCTTCGGTTCATGCGCTCAAACAGTTTAACCTGATAAAAGGCTTCTAATTCGCGGATGGCATTGCTGACAGCAGGCTGTGCCATATTCAGATTTTTTGCAGCCTCTGTGATGCTTTCCATGCGGCATACTTCAGCGAAAATGCGCAGATGCTTTAAAGTCATTTTTGGTTCCTCCTTAGGATGCAGATGTATAAAATGTAGGCTATAGAAGAAGCGAGTTGCATTAAGTTTGAATAATGAAATAAATAACAAAATACATAATGGAATTATTATGTATTTTATAATAACATAATAATAGCTTTATTGAAATGAATTTGTTAGAATAATATAGGTTTTTATAGTTGGCTATTTAGAAACTTTCAAAAAGTAAATTTAATTGTGAAAAATAAATAAAAGCAGACGAAGACATTGAGGAACGGCCGGTTCTTAGAAGGCAGCGTCAGCTGGCTTCTTAGTACCGTTGCCAGTGACGCATAGCGGGAGCGTGTCTTCGTTGATTTTATTTATTTTTCACAATTATCATAAATTAAATTACTTATAAATAGCCTGATCATTACAAAAAGAGGAGAAAGAAAATGCTTATTTATCTTGTATTTCTGATCGTATGCTTTGGCGCATCGATCGTAGGTGCTATCTGTGGAATCGGTGGTGGAGTGATCATCAAACCGGTTCTTGATTCTTTTGGGGTGTTGGATGTAACTGCCATCAGCTTCTTATCCGGATGTACGGTTCTTTCCATGACGACCTATTCCGTATTGAAGAATAAAATCAGCGGGGAATCACATGTTACAATGAAAACAGGATTTCCACTGGCAATCGGAGCAGCAGTTGGCGGATTGATCGGAAAATGGCTGTTTTCCTATGTAAAATCTTTAAGCAGTGATCCAAACAAGGTTGGAGCTGTGCAGGCATTATGCCTTTTGATCGTTACACTTGGAACTTTGATCTATACCATTTATAAGGCAAAAATCAAGACCTATGAAGTCGACAGTGCAATTGTTTGTGTACTGATCGGTATTTTCCTTGGAATTATGTCTTCTTTCCTCGGAATAGGTGGAGGACCGATCAACCTGGTTGTTTTGTTCTTCTTCTTTTCCATGTCAACAAAGCTTGCAGCAGAGAATTCCTTATATATTATTTTCTTTTCACAGATCGCAAGCCTGATCTCTACGATCGTGACAGGAAGTGTTCCGGATTTTCAGATCGGTGTGCTGGTACTTATGGTTGCAGGTGGAATTGCAGGTGGAATCTGTGGACGTGCGATCAATAAAAAAATCGATGAGAAGACAGTGGATAAGCTGTTTATCGCATTAATGGTCTTAATGATCGTGATCAATATTTATAATATTTACAAATTTATGTAAAAAAGCAGACAGAGGAGGTATTTATGCCGCCAATTAGTGTTTTGATGAAACCATCCTCAGGGATGTGCAATATGAAATGTGACTATTGCTTTTACTGTGATGAAACACAGAAACGAATCCAGGAATCTTACGGATTTATGTCAGAGCAGACTCTAAAAAATGTGGTCCGGAAGACAATGCTGCGTGCAGAAGGAGCAGTCAGTTACGCTTTTCAGGGAGGCGAGCCGACACTCCGGGGACTGGAATTTTTTGAAAAAGTAGTTGCATTTGAAAAACAATATAATAAAAACGGAATCCGCGTGAATAACGCGCTTCAGACAAATGGGTATCTGATCGATGAGGCATGGTGCAGATTTTTTAAGGAAAATCATTTCCTGGTTGGACTGTCTGTCGACGGAACAAAAGAAATCCATGATACGTATCGCCACAGTAAAAATGGCGGGCCGACATTTGACAGAGTCTGCCATGCAGCGGAGCTGATGGATACTTATGGTGTGGAATATAATATTCTGACTGTAGTAAACCAAAAAGTAGCGTCAGAAATTGCAAAGATTTATGAGTTTTATAAAAAACAGGGATGGCATTATCAGCAGTATATTGCCTGCCTTGATCCGTTAGAGGAAGCACATGGAGAAAATGAGTATGCACTTGAGCCAAAACAGTATGGAAGATTTCTGATCGAGCTTTTTGAATTATGGTATGCGGACTGGAAGAACGGAACACAGCCATATATCCGGCAGTTTGAAAATTATGTCGGTATCCTTTTAGGGTATCAGCCGGAAGCCTGCGATCAGCGGGGAATCTGTGGGATCCAGAATGTCGTGGAAGCAGACGGAAGTGTGTATCCATGTGATTTTTATATGTTAGATGAATATCGTCTTGGTAATTTTAATGCAAATCAGATGGAAGAGATCAATGCAAAAAGAAAAGAGATCGGATTTATCGAGCGGTCGCTGCAGTTAAAAGAATCCTGCAAATCCTGTCCGTATTTTACAATCTGCCGCGGTGGATGCCAGAGAAACCGGGATTATGACCAGGTATCCGGAATGTATGAAAATTATTTTTGCAAAAGCTATGAGATGTTTTTTGATGCGTGCCTGCCGAAAATGAAAGAGATGGCGGAGACATTGAAGCGAAGATAGTTTTGTTATTATTTCACAAAAACTACCACCAAAATATGGAATATCTGTCAATTGAAAAATCTATATTTTGGTGGTAATTTAAATACAGAAATTGAAAACGTTTACAAAATAAGATTGGAGTACCAACAGTTTATGAATGCATCGATCCATGATGTAGCAAAAAGAGCAGGTGTTTCCATAGCAACCGTTTCCAGAGTTGTGAACAATTCTGCCGGAGTGAAAGAAAGCAAGGTTGCCGCAGTGAAGGAAGCGCTGGAGTATTATGATTATCAGCCAAGTCAGTTTGGCAGAGGACTTGTAACAGGCACTTCCAAAATGATTGGTGTTTATTCACCATTAGCAGGTGGAAGCATGTTTGAAAGTGGATATATGCTAGAGTGCCTGCGGGGAATTGATAATATTATCAGAGAAAGTTCTTATAGTCTCTTGCTGATGAATGAATCTGTTTCTTATGAGAAAAGCGAAAAAGCAAAGCCAAAATTCATAGAGTATGTAAACCAGAAAAAAATAGACGGATTGATCGTACTGACGATTCCATCTGATGGAAGGCTGGAAGGCGCGTTAAGTGCGATTATTGAAGATGATTTTCCAGTGGGCTATATTGGGAAAAGATTTGGTGAGAAAGGCATGAATGTGTATGCCAGCTATGAAGAATATATGATGGATGGTATCCGGAGACTTTATGAGAAAGGACACCGGGAAATTGCTTTTCTTCCAATGAAAAGCAGAAGTGCTACGAACCAGAAGATTAAAAGCAAAGCAGAGATAAAGTATTCCGGATTAAAGGTGAATATCACAGACACTACATCGGATATTGACATAGAGTTTTTAAGAGATATTTTAGAGTATATGATGGAAGAAGAATTAGTTACAGCAATGATCGTAGAAGATTTGCGATTGCTGGCTAAAGTACAGAGTATATTATCTACCATGGGAAAGCAGATAGGAAATGATATTTCTGTAATCTGTGTTGAGCATGTAAAAAATGAAGGGGCTAAAATGCTTCCGAAAATTGATTGCTACTATGTGCCGGCATTACAGTTAGGTGAAACGATTGCTACAGAATTACTTGATAACCTTACCGGGAAAAAAACAAAAGAGATTTCCAAAAGGTTTATGCCGGAGTATATAGAAAGAGGATCTGTAAAAGAAATAGAATGATAGAATCTATCCTGGTGGAAGATGAAAGTAGCATGTTATTTTCCACCGGAAAGCTGCCTGAGAAACAGGTATTTTTATGTAATAGGAAATTCCTTGGAATTCCCTATTACACAAAAAGGCACTAACGTGCCA
>OGXM01001190.1_pt1 | contig 14902 bp, 7 predicted proteins | sample 1576271 | NCBI WGS metagenome assembly OGXM01 (sample SAMEA3541579, study PRJEB24748) | human gut metagenome | biome: human gut; feature: human-associated habitat; material: faeces | place: China | collected 2012 | reverse complement strand
GACAGCAGAGATCCATCAGATCAATGAAGGAATCGAGCAGATCAATGATGTGGTACAGACGAATTCAGCTACTTCAGAGGAATGTGCGGCTGCAAGTGAAGAGATGAGCAGCGAAGCAGACAATTTACGTACAATGATCCGCAGATTTAAAGTTGTAAAGACGGAAAAATAATATCAGACCAGATAAATTCAATTGGATGCGCAGGAGTATAAGCGCAAAAGAAAGAGGAAAGGTTCTCTGGTTATGAATAAGGATGTATATGGAATATTAGGAGATCTGACAGCAGAGATCTTATTGGAAATCATAGCGGAATGCATGGATGATTACCTGTACGTAATCGATCTCCAGAATAATAAGATGGAAATTTCCCAGTCTGCCCTGGATCGGTTTATGATTTCTGAGACACATGTGAGGAATGTAAAGCAGGAGATCATGTCCGTTGTCTACAAAGAAGACCGCACTATGTTTGCAAAGCATATGCAGGCTGTGATGGATGGAAAGGAAAAGGTGCATGATATCCATTACCGGTGGCTCGACAAAAACGGGCTTCCGGTATGGGTCAACTGCCGCGGAGTAGTGATCGATGATGAAGATGGGAAGCCGGGGTATCTGGTGGGATGTCTGAATGAGACCGGAAACCAGCGGCGGGCTGATAATGTGACCGGGCTTTTAGGCGGAATGGAATTTTGTGCTTATCTGCGGTCACAGAAGAAACCTGTGACGACCGGATTTCTTATGCATATTGGAATTGATGATTTTGCAACGGTGAATGAAACACATGGCAGCAATTATGGCGATTATGTGTTAAAAAGTGTTGCAGACTGTATGAAAGAGTGTCTGTCCGGAAATCAGCGACTCTATCATCTGGTCGCAGATCAGTATGTGATCGTGGATCTTGACAGTACTTCCATGGATGATGCCATACAGCTCAAAAAAAAGATCGGTGAGAAAATAGACGAATTCATCATCTCTGAAAAATATGAAGTTGTATTTTCAGCTTCTGCAGGAGTGATCGATGCCTCGACTGTGGCAGAAGGCTACGAGGAATGCCGCAAAAAGTTTGAATTTTCCCTGAAAAAGGCAAAACGGATGGGAAAAAATAACATCTATTTTTACAGGCAGGAGGATTACGAGAAATTCCAGCGGAATGGAAGAATCATAAGTGCACTGAGAAATTCCATCGCTAACGGGTGTGAAGGCTTTGAAGTATATTATCAGCCGATCGTGGATTGTGTTTCCGGGCGTGTGATCGGTGCAGAAGCACTCATGCGGTATACCATGGTGACAGAGGAAGGTAAGGAGTGGCTGTCTCCGGTCGAGTTTATACCGCTTCTGGAAAAGACAGGACTGATCATTCCGGCGGGAAGGTTTGTGTTAAATGAGGCAGCAAAAATGTGCCGTGAGATACAGCAATATATACCGGAATTCAGTGTGAACGTGAATATTTCCTGTTATCAGATCGAGCATGGAAAGATTGCAGACAAGATACTCACTGCGGTCAGGGACAATGGACTGATGCCGGATCGCATCTGCATAGAAATGACTGAAAGCGGCTTCATGGATATGACACCGGTCTTTTGTAAATTCAGGAAAGTGCTTGAGGAAAATGGGATTCAGTTCGTGATCGATGATTTTGGAACCGGATATTCCAATCTCCACTGCATCAGTGACATGAATCCGGGCTATGTGAAAATGGATAAGGATTTCACAGCAAAGGCAATGAGCTGCGAACGGGATTACGAGCTGTTTAAAAAGATCATTGAGATGGTTCACAGCATCGGCATCCGCATCTGTGTGGAAGGAATTGAAAAAGAAGACTGGCATCTTAAGATGAAAGAACTGCAGGCGGATTATCTTCAGGGGTATTTTTTTGGAAAACCCTGTGAAAAAAAGAAGTTTATGGAAGAGTTTGTTTGCAATCCGCATAATAATGGCGTATGGTGAGATAGTACCTCTCAGGAGGTGCTATTTTACTATACAGATTTTTATAGAAATTTCATATCTGCATGAAACGGAGTATAAAGAATGAACGAAATAGAAGTTATCTGGAAGTTTTTAGATAATCTGGATGAGTACGTGTACGCAACAGACATAGAGACAGATGAGCTTGTTTATATGAACCGCAAATTGTTAGAGGTGTATGGATTACAGTCCATAGATGATGTGAAAGGGATGAAGTGCTACGAGGTGCTGCAGAAATCTTCTGTTCCCTGTGGTATGTGCAATAATGACAGGCTTTGTGCCGGAAAGTTTGTCGAGTGGCGTTATTATAATCCGGTGATCGATAAATACATGATGTTGAAAGATACCCTGGTGGAAGATCCTGTCACAAATAAAAAGTACCGGATCGAGATCAGTATAGATATCAGCGAGGAGCGTTCACAGGACAAGATGATCCAGAAGTACAGGGATATGGAGTCCTTTGTCAACGAGGCATTGAAGGATGCGCTTTCTGTCGAGTCGCCGGACGAGACGATCCGTATTATTCTGGAATATCTCGGAAAAGTGCTGAACGGAGAGAGAACATATATTTTTGAGAAGAACAGAGATGGCAGGGATGATAATACATATGAATGGACGGCGCCGGGAGTGCCACCGGAGATCGACAATCTCCAGAATCTTCCGCCGGAGATCTGTGAGAACTGGTATCACATTTTTGAGGAGGGAAAATGTGTCCAGATACCGGATATTGAGGAGATGCGCCTGAGCGATCCGTTACAATATGAGAATCTGAAGCGGCAGAAGATCCATTCCATTGTTGCCATGCCAATTTATGATGCGGAAAAAGTCATTGCTTTTTACGGAGTTGACAATCCGCCGGCATTTTCATTGGAATATACGTCGGATATGCTTCAGATCATGGGTTCTTTTCTCAAGTCCTGCATCAGACGCAGGAATCTGATGAGGCGTCTGGAAGATCTAAGCTATAAGGATGCGCTGACTCAGCTTGGAAACCGCTTTGCGATGGAAAAGTATGTGAGACAGATCGATCCGGAGCAGAGCGTTGGCGTAGTTTATTGTGACGTTACCGGTTTAAAGGGTGTGAATGACACACTGGGACATAAGGCAGGGGATGACCTGATCCTTAGAGCCGGTGCATGTCTGGAGCAAGTGTTTGGCGATTACGGCGTATTCCGTATCGGGGGAGATGAGCTGCTTGTATTGTGCGCGCAGATCGATCAGGACACGTTGGCGGAACGCATAAGGCAGTTAGAGTGTCTGACAGCTGAGAAGGACGTAAATATCGCAGTGGGAGTGATCTGGCAGGACAGGGCGGACACACATCTGGATGAACTTCTGCAGGAAGCTGAGAAGCGCATGTATGAGGATAAGGCAGAATACTATAAGAAAACAGGGATTGAGCGGAGAGGTGCAGACAAAAAAGGCTGAATCTGCTCTCACTAAATGAGAATAGATAAAAAAGTGATAATAATTTTGTCTGAAAACGGTATTTTCCTAGGCGAAATGTAAAAAATTTTAAAATAGAAATAAAATGATTGTGATTTTGCCATGAGGTACAGTATAATAAGAAATGTCGGTTAAATGTAAAAATCATGTAAAAAGTTTGTAAATAAAATTGCAGACAGGGATACGTTAGGATGTATAACGTGGTTAGGAGTACAAATGACAACATTTACTATTATTTTATCGCTGCTCAGCGGAGTGGCACTGTTCCTTTTTGGTATGTCCCTGATGGGAGACGGACTGAAGAAAGTAGCGGGTAATAAGCTGGAGCTGGTTCTTTATAAGCTGACGAACACACCGTTGAAAGGAGTGCTGCTTGGAACTGCTGTGACAGCGATCATCCAGTCCTCCTCCGCAACGACTGTTATGGTTGTCGGCTTTGTAAACTCCGGAATGATGAAGGTTGCGCAGGCGATCGGTATCATCATGGGAGCTAACATCGGAACGAGTGTGACAGGCTGGATTTTGTGTTTGTCGTACATTGACGGTTCGAACGGGATTGCACAGCTGCTGTCCACAGCGACCATCTCAGCGATCGTGGCGATCATTGGTATTATCTTTAAAATGTTTGTAAAAAAATCCGGCTTTAAAAATGTCGGTGACATTATGCTTGGGTTCTCCATCCTGATGGTGGGGATGCAGACCATGAGTGGGGCAGTTGCACCATTAAAAGATAACGAGCATTTTGTGAATGTATTGACAATGTTTAAGAATCCGGCGGCAGGTATACTGGCAGGTATTTTATTTACAGCGGTATTGCAGAGTGCATCTGCCTCAGTCGGTATTCTTCAGGCGTTGTCCATGAGTGGAACAATCACTTTTGCAGCGGCGCTTCCTATTACCATGGGTATCGGTGTCGGCGCAGCCTGTCCGGTTCTGCTCTCCTCGATCGGAACGAACAAAAATGGTAAGAGAACAGCCCTGATCTATCTGTTTAACGATCTGTTCGGCATGCTGTTCTGGTCAATTGTATTCTATTCTGTCAATGCAGTGGTGCATTTTCCATTTATGAATGCCACCATGAGCCCGGTACTGATCGCACTGTTAAACACAGTTTTCCGTGCGGCAACGATTTTAGTACTTCTTCCATTTATCAAATGGATTGAAAAAATTGTTTATCTTGTTGTAAAAGATTCGCCGGAGGACGAGGAGGATCAGGCAGACTTCGATCTGCTCGAGGAGCGTTTCCTTGCTTACCCGGATCTTGCGATCACACAGAGCCATCTTGCGATGAACGGCATGGCAAAGAAGGCAAGAAAGAATATTTTACGCGCGTTAAGCCTGTTCCTTGTGTATTCGACAGAAAAGTTTAATAAGGTACAGGAAAAGGAAACGCTGATCGATAAATATGAGGATAAGCTGGGAACCTATCTGATGCAGATGTCCACGCATGAGATGAATGGAAGCCAGGCGAAGCAGGTATCCAAGTTTTTGCATACAGTGAGTGATTTCGAACGTCTGGGCGACCATGCGGTGAATATCTCAGAGGTTGCGGCGGAGCTGAACGAGAAGAAAATTGCATTTTCGGATGAGGCACAGTATGAGCTGGATGTGCTGGAGAATGCAGTAAAAGAGTGTGTCAGTCTTGCGGTGGATGCATTCTGTGCGGATGACCTTGAGATGGCGGCAAAAGTAGAACCACTCCGCGAACTGATCGGTATCCTCTGCGATGAACTGAAACTGCGTCATATCGCAAGACTCCGCACCGGAAAATGCGAGATGAAGCAGGGATTTGCGTTTAATGATCTGCTGACGAACCTGGAACGAATCGCAGCACACTGCTCGAACATCGCAGTTGCCATGATCGAGCTTGAGGCAGCAGACTTTGATACCCATGAGTATTTAAAGAGTGTCCGCGAGTTAAAGAATGACACTTACATGGCATACTTTGATGAGTATGAAAGAAAATATGACATCAATGGTTACCGGAAGAAAAAGACAAAAGCACAGAAATAGAGATCAGTGATTACGGCTGTCGTACTGAAAGGAGAAATTCCCGGATTGTATGGCAGCTTTTTTGTTCCATTCTTTTGGAGAAATTTTCTGATGGAAAACATCATAAGCCGGGAACTTTATTCTAGTCAAAAAAGATAGAATGATGTACTATGAAAAGGAACAGAAAACGAAAATTAGAATTTGAAAAAAGTTAGGGAAAAACATGTCGCTGCAATTTATTTTCGGAAATTCAGGAAGTGGAAAATCATCCTATTTATATAGGAACATACTAAAAGAGGCGGCAGAGCATCCGGAGAAAAATTATCTGGTGCTTGTGCCGGAGCAGTTCACCATGCAGACACAGCGCGAGCTTGTGCGGCTTGAAAAGTCACATGCTATCATGAACGTGGATGTGTTAAGTTTTGCGCGCCTTGCATACCGTGTGTTTGACGAGCTTGGGAAACAGAACCTGCGCGTGTTGGAGGAGACCGGAAAGAATCTGGTGCTCCGCAAGCTTGCAGGGGAGCAGAAGAAAAGCTTAAGTGTGCTGGGCGGTAACTTAAACCGGATGGGGTACATCAGTGAGGTGAAATCCCTCATTTCCGAGCTGACGCAGTATAACGTGTCACCAGAAAAATTGGATACATTTTTGGAGACGGAGGATGTCGGGGAGACATTGCGCCTGAAAATGCAGGATATCTCGGTCATGTATCACAGTTTTTCTGAATATCTGCAAGGGCAGTATATCACCTCTGAGGAAGTGTTATCGCTATTGTGCGATGCCGCAGAGGATTCGAATATTATAAAAGACAGCGTGATTGTGTTTGACGAATTTACCGGTTTTACACCGATACAGAATCAGCTTCTTAGAAAACTTTTAGTGTTATCAGAGCGTATCATTGTCTCCGTGACGATGGATGCAGGCGAGGATTTTTACCATTGCAGGGGCGAGCAGGAACTTTTTTCCATGAGTAAAAAGACGGTTTCGGTTCTGATGAAAATGGCAGAGGAACTTCATGTCACGGTGGAGGAGCCTGTTGTGTTATCCGATGGAAAAAATCACAGATATAAAAATGCTCCATCCCTGTACTTCATGGAGCAGAATCTGTTTCGACCGTATTATCATAAATGGCGGCAGAAGGAGGATGAACTGCGGATCGTGAGCCTTAAAAATCCGAGGGAAGAGCTTCACTTTGTGGCGCGTGAGATCACGAAATTTGTGCGTGAGAAACAGTACTGTTATAAGGATATCGCAGTGGTGACCGGGGACGTCAGTCTTTACGACAACTATGTGGATGAGATTTTTGCAGCGTATGATATTCCGTACTTTCTCGACCAGACGAGAACCATTTTATTTCATCCGTTTATCGAGTTTATCCGTGCGGTGCTTGAAGTGGTGGAACTTGATTTCTCTTATGAGAGCGTGTTCCGTTTCCTTCGCTGCGGACTGACCGGCATCACAGAACGGCAGATCGATCTGCTGGAAAACTACGTGCTTGCCAAGGGGATACGTGGCAGAAAAAAATGGGAAAAACAGTGGACGTTTGTGTTCGATGATACCGAAAAAGAGAACCTCACAGAAATGAATGAAGTGCGGGAAAAGATTTATGGCTTCTTTGCACCGTTATCGGAAGCGTTCACACAGGGAAAGACTGTGCGTGACGAGACCACTGTGTTGTATGAATTAATTGAAAAATTAGAAATAGAACAAAAATTAAAACAAAAAGAACTGGAATTTGAACGGCAGGGCAATCAGGTCAAGGCGAAAGAGTACGCCCAGATTTACAAAATTGTCATGGATCTGTTTGATAAGGTTGTGGACTTCCTGGGAGACGAAGTGCTTCCGGTCAAAGAGTATGCGGATATTTTAGACGCCGGATTTGAGGCTGCAAGAGTCGGCGTGATCCCGCCGGGAAATGATAAAGTGATGATCGGAGACATCGAGCGAACCAGATTGAACCATATCAAAATCTTATTTTTCATCGGTGTCAATGACGATGTTGTGCCGAAAGCGGGCAATGCCGGAGGTATCATCTCGCAGTTTGAACGTGAGAAAATGGTGGCATGTCATCTGGAACTTGCACCGGGTGCGCGTGAAAAAGTTTTTATCCAGCGGTTTTATCTATATCTGAATGTGACGAAGCCATCTGATTTTTTATATGTGACTTTTTCAAAAGTGAATGCGGACGGAAAAGCACTTAGAAGGTCGTATTTTGTTGGAACGCTCTTAAAAATGTTCCCGGAGAAAACGGTGGAGGAAATCGAGGAGACAACTTCTGCGGACTGCATCATGACGCCGAAGAGCAGCATGGCGTTTTTCCTGGAGGGACTGCAGGATGATGACAGGGCATCTGATTTTTCTCAGGTAGAAAAAAGAAAATTATGGAATGCTCTCTCAAAATTCTACCTCACAGATTCCGAGTGGAAGCCGGAAACGGAAAAACTTTTAAAAACTGCCTACGAAGTGCACAGCGATGAGCCAATCAGCCACGCAGTGACGCAGGCACTTTATGGAACCGTGTTGGAGAACAGCGTCACAAGACTGGAGCGTTTTGCGGCGTGTGCCTACGCGCATTATCTGAATTACGGTTTACGCCTAAAGGAGCGTCAGCTTTTAGAGTTTGCAAGCGTGGACATGGGAAATATTTACCATGATGCGCTTGAACATTTTTCCAGACGTGTGGAAAAATCAGAGTACACCTGGTTTAACATCCCGGAGGATGTGCAGGAGACATTTATAGAGGAGAGCATGAATGACGCGATTGCCGGGTGCAAAAATGCCGGAGCGTTTGAGAACGTGAGAAACCGTTACCTGACCGGTCGGATGCGCCAGACCATCAAGCGCACGGTGTGGGCACTTACCACCCAGATCCAGAAGGGAAAATTTGTGCCGAGTGATTTTGAGGTGTCCTTTTCGCGGGCAGATAAATTGGACGCCATCCGTTTTCAGCTGAGTGATGAGGAAAAAATGAACCTGCTCGGCAGGATTGACCGTGTGGACACTTACGAGACGTCGGATAAAGTTTATGTGAAGATTATTGATTATAAATCGGGAAACACGAGTTTTTCACTCGTCAATCTGTATCACGGACTGCAATTACAGCTTGTGGTCTATATGAATGCGGCATTGGAATTAGAGGAAAAACGCCATCCGGGCAAAAAAGCGGAACCGGCGGGTATTTTCTACTATCACATTCAAAATCCGATAGTAGACGGACTTGGAAATGAGACAGAGGCAGAAATACGAAACAGCGTTTTGGAGCAGTTAAAATTAAATGGTCTGGTGAACGATGATCCGGAAATCTATGAGGCGATGGATTCAGATTTTGCCGGAAATTCTTCGGTCATCCCAATCGGAAAAAAAACGGACGGAAGCTTAAAAGCATCTTCCAAGGTTGCCAGTACTTACGATTTTTCTGTGATGTCTGATTATGTACAGGAGAAAATCAAAGAGACCGGGAAAAAAATCTTTGCCGGAGATATTTCGATTCATCCATACTCGCTGGACGGAAAAAGTGGCTGTGATTACTGTCCATACCATACCGTCTGCGGTTTTGACACCCGGATGCCGGGTTATTCCTATCATAAACTGGAAAAATTTGACAGTGCGGACGAGATATTAAAGCGTATGGAAAACGAAAAGCAGGAACAGTAAATAACAGGAGTGAGAAATATGGGAGTTTCATGGACCACAGAGCAGCAGCAGGTCATTGACTTAAGAAATCGAAATATATTGGTATCTGCGGCAGCAGGTTCTGGAAAGACCGCTGTTTTAGTAGAGCGGATCGTGAAAATCATAACAGACAAAAATCATCCGGTCGACATTGACCATCTGCTGATCGTGACGTTTACCAATGCGGCAGCGGCAGAGATGCGGGAGCGAATCGGAAATGCGATTGAGAAAGCGTTAGACGAACAGCCGGGGAATGAGCATCTGTTAAGGCAGTTGACCTTGATTCACAATGCACAGATCACGACCATCGACAGCTTCTGTCTGTATGTGGTGCGCAATCATTTTCATGAGATCGATCTGGAACCGAATTTCCGTATCGGGGATGAGGGTGAGTTAAAATTACTGCGCGAGGATGTTCTTGGCAGAGTTTTGGAACAAAATTATGAGGAGCCTTCGGAAGCATTTTCCGATTTTGTGGAGGGCTATGCTTCGGGAAGAACCGATGCTGCATTAAATGAGATGATCCTTCAGTTATATGAGTTTTCCAGAAGTTATCCGTGGCCGGAAAAATGGCTGGATTCCTTTGTGGGGATCTACCGCATCGAAAACAGGGAGGAGTTAGACCGTGCAGAATGGCTTGCTCCGCTCACGGAAAATATCTGTTTTGTCTTAAAAGACTGTGAACAGCTCTTAAAGCAGGCGCTTGCAATCACACAGCAGGATGACGGACCGGATATGTACGAGAAAGCAGTGCAGAGTGATCTGGAAAAATACGAAAGTTTGTCAAAACTAACCTCTTTCTGTGAACTGTACGGGGCGCTTTCCGATATCAAATACGACAGACTTGCGAGCAGCAGAGGTTTTGAGGGAGATCCCGATAAATTAGAACTGGTGAAAAGCCTCAGGGAACAGGCGAAGGATGTGGTGAAAAAGATCTGCAAACAATATTTTTTCTGCTCGCCGGAGATGATGATCGAGCAGTTAGAGCGCACGGAGCCGATGTTAGAGGAGGTTGTCCGTCTCACAAAGCAGTTTGCAGATGAGTTTGCAGCCGCAAAACGCCGGAAAAATCTGGTGGATTTCCATGATGTGGAACATTTTGCATTGCAGATCCTTGTGGATGAGGAGACGGAGAAGGCGAAAAAGACTGCGGAAGAGTTCCGGGATACCTTTGAGGAGATCATGATCGACGAGTATCAGGACAGCAACGAAGTGCAGGAGACACTGCTTCGCTCCATTTCCAGAGAGGAGCGTGGGGAAAATAATATTTTCATGGTCGGGGATGTAAAGCAGAGTATCTACCGGTTCCGTCTCGCAAGACCGGAGCTTTTCATGAAAAAATACGACTCCTATTCGCTGGAAGAGAGTACCACACAGCGTATCGATCTGCACAAAAACTTCCGGAGCAGAGAGGAAGTTTTAACCTGCACAAACGATATTTTTTACAAAATCATGGTGCGGAGCCTTGGAAATGTGGAGTATGATGCGGAGGCTGCACTGTATCCGGGGGCAAGCTATCCTGTCAGCGCAGACTTCACCCCGGAGATCCTGCTCGCAGACAGCAATGACGAATTATTGGAGGACACCGAACTTTCCGATAAGAAGACATTAGAAGCAAAAATTGTGGCGGAGGAGATCAGACACCTGATGAAAACGCAGCCTGTCACCGATAAGGCGACCGGAGAACTTCGGGCGGCACGTTACTCCGATATTGTAATTTTGCTCCGCAGCCTGTCCGGCTGGGCGGATTCCCTTGTGGAAGTGCTGAACGGAAATGGGATCCCGGCGCACACGGTTTCTTCGACCGGATATTTTTCCACGGTGGAAGTACAGACGGTGCTGTCCATGCTGAGGCTTTTGGATAACCCAAGGCAGGATATCCCGATGGCGGCAGTACTCCGCTCGCCGATGGCAGGGCTTACTGATGAGGAGCTTGCGGTGTTAAGGCTTGAAGATGGCAGTGTGCCTTTTCATGAAGCGGTGCTCGAACTGGCAGAAGGACTTTATGAAGAGGACGGGCAAAAAGAAATTTCAGATTCAGAGGCAGATTCAGAGGCAGATCAGAAGCAGGGAAGAAACGCGGACGGGAAAAAAGAAGATGATATAGAGACAACCGCTCACCGGAAATTGCTCAAATTTTACAAAAAATACAGGCAATTACGGCAGCTCGTCCCGGACACTCCGATCCATGAGCTGATCGAGATCATCCTGCGCGAGACCGGATACGGTCATTATGTGGCGGCAATGCCGGCAGGAAGCAGAAGAACAGCGAATTTAAACATGCTTTTGGAAAAAGCCGCAGCCTACGAAAAGACGAGTTACAAAGGACTGTTTCATTTTGTGCGTTATATCGATGAGCTGCAAAAATATGATGTGGATTTCGGTGAGGCAGACATGGTCGGGGAGAACGAGGACGTTGTCCGGATCATGAGTATCCATAAGAGCAAAGGTCTTGAGTTTCCGATTGTGATCGTGAGCGGAATGGGCAAAAATTTCAATAAGCAGGACACGCGGAGCAAAATGGTACTTCACCCGGAACTCGGCATCGGTCTTGACTACATGGACGGAAAAAAGCGTATCAAATCACCGACTATCGCAAAGAAGGCGATTGCAAAGCAGATCGAGCTGGAAAATCTCGGCGAGGAACTTCGTGTACTTTACGTTGCCTTAACCCGTGCAAAAGAAAAGCTCATTCTCACCGGGACATTAAAGGATGCCCCGGAAAAACTAGAATTTTTCAGGCAGCAGGCGAATCTTTCGAAAGCAGCAGACAGACCGCTTTCCTACCTTACAAGAGAAGGGGCTTCCGGTTATCTGGACTGGATACTTCCGGCAGTGCTTTCCTATGGGGACAAATACCCGGTTCGGATCGTGGAAGCGGCAGAGCTTGTCTTAGACGAAGTGGAAAACCAGTTAGAGCAAAATGAAGATCTGACAGAGCGGATCGAAGAGATTGAAGCGGCGGACACACAGCTGGTTGGACAGTTAAAACAGCGATTTTCGCAGCGTTATCCATATCAGGTTGACGTTTTGAGGAAAAACAAATATTCCGTATCCGAATTAAAGCACCGTGCGATGCGTGAACGGTTTGAGGCAGAACAGGAGGAGACGGTCCCGGCATTTTTGGAAGAACCTGTGACACCAACGATCCCTCTTTTTATCCAGAGAGAGGAGAGTGTGGAACAGGAAACAGCAAACCGTGGTGCGTTGAGAGGAACCGCAGTACACCGCGTCATGGAGTGCTACGATTTTGCCTCAGAAAAAAGCGTGCAGGAACAGATGGAGGCTATGGAAAAAGAGGAGAAGATCACTGCGGATATGCGCGCACTCGTGAAAGAGCAGATTGTGGCAGATTTTGTTTCCTCGGAAACAGGAAGGCGGATGGCTCTCGCACAGTGCGGGGGAGCACTTTACCGTGAGAAACCATTTGTCATGGGATTTACGGAAGAAGAGCTGGAAAACTATGGTTTCGGAGTAGGCAGTAACACAGATTCCTGTGAGAACATCTACGAAAAAACAGACAGCGATCAGGAAAAGGAAGAACAGAAAAAAGTCCGTCATGAGGAGGACTTAACCTTAATTCAGGGAATCATCGATGTATTCTGGATTGAGAAAGACGGAATCGTCCTGCTTGACTATAAGACCGACCGTGTGCAGCAGGCAAAGGAACTCATCGACCGCTATGCAACACAGTTAAAGCTTTATGCGGATGCGTTGGAGCGGGTTTTTGCCGCACGAAAACTCAAAGTGAAGGAAATTTTGATTTATTCCTTCTTTTTGGAACAATTGATTACTTTATAACAGGAGAACAAAATGGGACAGATCATACTTGCCTCGGCTTCGCCGAGAAGAAAAGAATTGTTAGAACAGATTGGACTGGAATTTGAAATCTGCCCGGCAAAGGGAGAGGAAGTTATCTCCAAAAGCGTGCCGGAGGAGGTTGTGATGGAACTTTCCGAGCAGAAAGCAAAAGAGGTCGCAGGTATGGTAAAAGCTTACGAGAGCGGACACGAGGAACTGATGACACCGCAGGACATCTTAGTGATCGGGGCGGATACCATCGTCGCATGCGATGATACCATCCTTGGAAAACCGAAGGATGAAGCGGGTGCAAAGCGGATGCTGAAGCTTTTGTCAGGAAGAAAACATGCCGTGTATACAGGCGTTACGTTTGTGTTTTTGGACAAAAATGGACGAGTGGGAGCACATACCTTTTATGAGAAAACAGAAGTTACCATGAAGCCGTTGTCAGAACTTGAGATCGACCGCTATGTTGCAACCGGAGAACCGATGGACAAGGCTGGAGCATACGGAATCCAGGGGAAATGTGCAATCTATATCGAGGGAATCGAAGGTGACTACAATAATGTGGTCGGACTTCCTGTTGCACGTATTTATAAGGAACTGCAAAAGCTTGGAATTGATCCCTATCTATGGTAAACTGCATATACACACAATTACAAAGGAGAACAGCGTATGAACGAATTTGATGAAGTATGTCTGGAATATTTTCTGGCACATCAGGAACAGCTTCTGCCGGAGCCGGTGGCAGAGACAATGGAAGAGGCAGAGGAATTTTTAGAGGACTGCATGGCGGTTGTATGTAAGAATCTGAAAGAGGTAAAAGCCTATTTCGAAGATCAGGGGGCTGATATCGAGGGAATGTCACTCAAGGATCTGGAGGAGGCAAGCGAAGTATTTGCCCTCCCGGATGGCAGATATCTGATCGTGGAAGCTTAAATTTTTATAAATTTCCCGGAATGGGATTGACAAAAGAAAAAATGTTTATTATACTCAAAAAGTTTGCAAAACAGGCAGAATGAGAACGTCCTTTTGCAGCAGAAAAAGACTGTAAAAAAGGCATTTTGACAAGGAGAAAACTACATGAAAAATTATGATGTGATTATTATTGGGGCAGGTCCTTCCGGTATTTTCTGTGCATATGAACTGATCCATGCCAACAAAGACCTGAAGATTTTAATGATTGAAAAAGGACGCCGTATCGAGAACAGACAGTGTCCGAAGAGAAAGACAAAAGTATGTGTAGGCTGTCAGCCATGTTCCATCACGACCGGATTTGCCGGAGCAGGAGCATTCTCCGATGGAAAATTATCTTTATCCCCGGACGTAGGTGGAAATCTTCCGGAGATTTTAGGATATGATGAGACTGTTACATTATTAAAAGAATCCGATGATATTTATTTAAAATTCGGAGCAGATACAAAAGTTTACGGTGTGGATAAAGAAAAAGAAATCCGCGAGATCCGTAGAAAAGCGATCATGGCGAACTTAAAGCTGATCGAATGCCCGATCCGTCATCTCGGCACGGAGGAAGGCTACAAGATCTATTCCAGACTGCAGGAGCACCTGTTAGAGGAAGGGGTCGAGATGGAGTTTGGCACCATGGTCAAGGACATCATCATCGAGGACAACCAGGTCAAGGGTGTCATCACCGACAAGGATGAGACATACACGGCGACAGAGGTCATCTCCGCTGTGGGACGTGAGGGCGCAGACTGGTTCTCCCATATCTGCAATCAGCATGATATTGAGACGAAGGTCGGCACCGTGGATATCGGTGTGCGCGTCGAGGTGCGCGATGAGGTGATGGAGTTCTTGAATGAGAACCTCTACGAGGCGAAGTTAGTGTACCATACGCCGACGTTCGATGATAAGGTGCGTACCTTCTGTACCAACCCGTCCGGCGAGGTCGCAACCGAATACTACGACAACGGACTGGCGGTAGTCAACGGTCACGCCTACAAGTCCAAGGATTTAAAGACCAACAATACCAACTTTGCCATTCTGGTATCGAAGAACTTCACAAA
>OGXM01001177.1_pt1 | contig 15016 bp, 14 predicted proteins | sample 1576271 | NCBI WGS metagenome assembly OGXM01 (sample SAMEA3541579, study PRJEB24748) | human gut metagenome | biome: human gut; feature: human-associated habitat; material: faeces | place: China | collected 2012 | reverse complement strand
GAAGAAAGGTATCAAAAGGATCATCATAATAATTCGCAGAAGAAAAATAGAGCTTGTTTGTTCTGAGCGCTTCCAAGCTTTTTGTGCTGACAGGTCGATACCGGAAAAGCAGCTTCGGATACTTAATTGATTTGAATAGTTGTTCGCGTTCTGCCACAATATCATTTCCAGGAAAAGAACATAATGTTTGCCAGAATTGTTCTCGTTCATTGTGATTCATTGATGCCCCTCCTCTCGATTATCAGATGTAATTTGTAGCCCGAAGCAAAACAAATATAAGCAGATTTACGAAAAATCGCCCATTTGTGTTTTGGTATGCTGCTTGCCGCTTGAATCTGTCCACTCAGTGATTATTCTAAACTTTGATGCAGAACCAATATGCGTGATTAAAATCAATTCATAGCTTTTTCTTGCCTCCAATTCTTCAAAAGGCTGCTTTTCTCGATCCATAATCATAATTCCAACATCACCATCAAATCGAGCAGTTACATTATAGGCGGTTGCATTTCCGGAATTCCAAACTTTCAGTCTGTGCTTGCCTTTGCCTACAGTAATAAACCGTGCCTCAACGCATGCAAGTACCGCATCTTCCTTTTCCTTGGCTATTCTGTCCAGCTCATTCTGCTTAATCTTGAGTTCCAGCTCATTAACCTTGTTCTGAAGGCATTGTGCCTTCGAAGATTTATACAACGAAATGACGGCAACTAACAGAGATATGCTTGCAATGATCAGCGCACCCCAATCTTCTATGAAGGTCGCTATTTTCTGCAATGTACTAATCAAAACTTCCATTTTTTCATCGCTTTCTTTAATTCTTTTTCCAGTTCTTTGATTGCGTCTTGCGCAAGCTCATCCACAGCATTATCAATAATCGCGGCATTGTTATCGAGTAACTCTCGTTTCGAGTATTCCGAACCGCAATCAGAACAACGCACCCGTACATCATCACTTGCGTGAAGGAGATCTTCAAACTCTTCGTCCAATGATGCAAACTGATCATTACCGCAGAGAGGACACAACAACGTGACTTTACGATCTATTTTTTTCATTAAAACACCTCATTTCAGCCGCTCACACAGCGGCAGAATTTCTTCCAGTTTGGCAACGATACGTTTCTGCTCAGCAAGAGGTGGGATAGGGACGAGATAATTTTTAAGAATCTCAAATGGCGGAATATTCTTAATTGCAGAGCCTTTACTACCGCTTCTGGCGTTCTTTTTCAATACAAAATCAAAAAAGGTTAAGAAGTATGGTATGTACAATGGTTCAAAAATCTTCATTCGCATTAGCGCCTGATTAATAATACCTTGTTCAAATTTGTCAGGCATTACGTATGTTTCTCCAATTGTACCAGCGCAACTAACAATTATATCTCCCGGAAAAACTTCAAATCCTTTCATTTTAGATTCAAAATAATCTCTGCGGATATAGTAATCTCCAAGAGTAGCGTCTTTTTGTATAGCATTCTTCTGCTCATAGACCTTAATTGCACCATTTCCTTTTGGGACGAACATACTTTTAGTTATTGCACTACCAAAAGGCCCTTTTTTATAGCTGCCCAAATCACCAAACCTCACCCATGTCCAATTGTCAGGAATATCGAACGGAATCTCATCCTCTGCAATTTCCGGCAGGGGCTTTTCCTTCTTGATTTTGCCTTCCTTAATTAGCCGCTTCTTTTCTTCCTGAATCTGCCGATACAGTTCTTCGCCCGTTCCTTCTTCCGCTCTCTGCTCAACGAGCTTGCCCTGAATCGCATATTGAAGAATGGATTTCTTCATATCCTCCGGGAATTTGGCGTTGAACTGCTCCAGCTTTTCGTAGGCTGCGGCATAGCGGTCAACATAGGGAAGAAACTCCTCGATTTTGGCAACGATACGCTTCTGCTCGGCAAGTGGAGGGAGTGGAACTACAGAATTAGAAACCTTGTCACTATTTAAGTTTTTAACTACGCCACCGCTAACTTTCCCGCAAAACTGCATATATGCATAATTAGAGGAAAGTAACCAGTATAGATAATCTTGATCAAATATTTCCGCAGATTGACTAATTACTAACCAACCGTCATGGATACAACCATCAACTTTCAAAATATAAGGTCTACCAAAACTCATCGAGTTTGTAAGAAGAAAATCTCCTGCATGTACCATCCGGCTTTTAGACACACCCGATGGTTTAATCTTTTCGGATGTAGCGCATATATATTTCCCATTTTTCTCGGTATCCCCGATTTTTATCCAGTTAACTCCATCTGCCTCAGTGGTAATGTACTCTTTGATAGGACGAGGGGAACCTCCTCTTGCTATCGTGCAAACATTGCCGAGTTTAATCCACTCCCACGAATCAGGTATATCAAAGGCTTTTTCATCCTCTGCTATTTTTGTGATTACTTTTTGTTTAACACGATGTCCGTTAATTTCTTCGTCTAAAATACTTCCCTCAAGCAAGTCTCTTGCATCTCCATCATTGGGGGATTGTGGTACCAGCTTGCCCTGTATGGCAAGCTGCAAAATGCTGTTTTTCAAATTCTGCGGCGTCATTCGTGTCCACCTCTCGCTTCTCTTTCCTTTTCCTTTGCCGTTTGCTCTAAGGAACGAATGGATTCCAGATAAGCCTCCTCCACGGGGGAAAGATTCTGCACCTGATACTTTCGATACTCTGCCTTCGCTTTTTCCATCGCCTGCGCATGGCTTACCTTTCCGGCACCGGTCAATACCTCCTCGCCGGTGGATTTCAGCAGGTTGTCCAGATGTTCTACATAATCGCTCATATACATTGGCTGGTGGCGCATAGCCTGCACCTCCGCAAAGTCGAAGTAACCGGAGACAATGCGGTTCAGAATTGCAAGCTCATCCTCTGTCAGATAGTTCTTGGCAATAGTGACATCCTGCATGGTTGGAAAATCGCCGGAGAACGTGGTCAAGCCCATGAAAGGCTTTTCGGCGTCGGCACGCTGGTAAATCACCTCTGCGGCGGTATGTCCGTGGGCAGCATAGTGAAGCTTGTTCTGCACCATTTTGAAAAATGCCACAGATTCGGCACTCTTTGGGTCATAGTCCGTACTGGTGGCATACAAATCCAGCACCTGACGGTACATAACCTTCTCTGAGGAACGAATATCCCGAATTCGTTCAAGCAGTTCTTTCCAGTAGGAGCCGCCGCCGAGTTTTTTCAGGCGTTCATCATCCATTGTAAAGCCCTTGACCATGTATTCCTTCAGCAGTTCCGTTGCCCAGCGGCGAAACTGCGTAGCAATGATGGATTTGACACGATACCCAATGGAAATAATCATGTCGAGATTATAATATGGAATCTCTCTTGTGACCTGTCTGCTGCCCTCGGTACGAACCTGTCGGAATTTCCGACAGGTTGAAACCTCGTCCAATTCACCCTCTTCATAGATATGCTGAATGTGCTCCACAATGTTGGTGCGGGAGGTTTGGAACAGTTCTGCCATTTGCTGCTGCGTCAGCCATACAGTTTCATCCACAAAGCGGACGTCTATTTTTGTATCGCCGTCCTCAGCCTGATAAATGACGATTTCGCCTTTATCTTTAGGAGAAACAGGTTTTAATTTATCCATCGATACTCCCTCCCAACAGAGCTGTAATGCTTTCCAACACACGGTCGATTTCCGCATTGAGAGCGGTTCTTCGCTCCTGATACTCTCTAATCGTGTCAAGTGGGTCAAGGACTTCTTCTTCCTCGTGCGGATAACCGCAAAGGTCGATGTTGCACCCTTGCTCATTCAGAAGATAATCAGCGGTAAATTTCTGCGCCTTGAAAGAGTCACCGTCGGGAATGACTGTTTTGTTGCTCCACCAAGCGATACACTCATCAAAGTGCTTCAATTCCATCGGCTTTGTCTTGGAAAAGTGCTTTCTGTCGGATGGAATATCCACTCTGTAAAACCATGTTTCCGTTGTCGGCCTTGTGTTATCAAAGAACAGCAGGTTTGTGGTAATCGAAGTATAGGGGCTGAACACAGAGCCGGGCAGTCTTACAACCGTGTGCAGATTAAACTCGCCAATGAGCTTTTTCTTGATGTTTACCTTCGCATTGTCCAGACCGAACAGGAAGCCATCTGGCACGACGACGGCAGCTCTGCCGTTTTTCTTCAAGCGGTATAGGATGACCGACATGAACAGATCGGCGGTTTCCGAGCTTGCCAGATCGTCTGGGAAGAAGCCCTGAATGGACTTATCCTCATGCCCACCGTAAGGAGGGTTCATCAAGATCACATCAAACTTATCATCATCCGTATAATCCAGCAGGTTATGCTTCAACGAGTTCATGTGATAGATATTTGGAACTTCAATGTCATGCAGCAGCATATTGGTTACGCAGAGCAGATACGGGAACGGCTTTTTCTCGATTCCGTAAATGCTGTCATCAAGCTGCTTTTGAGCAGAAGTATCGGTTACCTGCTTGGATAACTGTCCAAGCCAGGAGGTAATAAAGCCACCCGTACCGCAAGCGAAATCTGCCATCTTTTCGCCCAGCTGCGGCTTGATCATCAGAGCCATAAACTCGGTGACTGCTCTCGGCGTATAGAATTCACCGGAAGAACCAGCAGATTGCAACTCTCTCAGGATTTCTTCATAAACAAAGCCGAAAGCATGGCTTTCCTTGACATCGTCAAATTCGATTTCATCAATCACATCAATGACCTGACGGAGATAAACACCGTCTTTCATATAGTTGTTGGCGTCTTCAAAGGTCGATTTCACGATTGCTTTCTTGATTGGAGTGGCAGGTGTAACCTTAATGCCCTCATAGAGAATGGTATCGCCCTCTTTTACATCGTTACCCTTCAGCACAGGGAACAAGGTATTGTTGACGAAGCTCAGAAGCTTATCTCCGGTCATAGCATGACCGTTGCTGTCGGCCTTTGCCCAATTTCTCCATCTGAGGTCTTCGGGAATTATGGATTCGTAGTTGTCCTCATTCAGTTCCCAATCGTCTTCTTTGGCATCATAGACTTTCAGGAAGAGCATCCATACCATCTGCTCAATTCGTTGAGCATCGCCGTTGATACCTGCATCCATACGCATAATATCACGGATCCTTTTTATAAAACCTGACTGCATCGCCATAATTAACTTACCTCTAATTCATAAATATTCGCTTCAAGCTCCTTAATAGCAGCCTCATACTGCGCTTTGCCGCCGAACAGTTTTACGATCTTTGCAGGCTTTCCAAATTCAGCAAAATCCGCAAGAGAAAGTACCTTGATGTCCTCGACCTCGGTAATACCTTGGTTCATATACTTGTCCAAGAGAATGGAGAGGACTGCTTGTGCTTCAGCAGAATACTTGCTGAAAAAGTCCTTCTTCTTGACGTTGTTCGCCCGCTCTTTTCTCGTCAGCGGTTTCCTGCCGTATGCCACATAGCAGATAAAATCAAAGTCATCGACATCAGACATTCCTTGTTCCGCTTTCAGAGCCTTCAAATCAATCCCCATCGCAATAAAGGATTGTTCAATCGTTTTCTTCTTATCCGATGCCTTCCACTTGTGGATAAAGTCAGACAGAGAGGCATACTCGCCCTTGATGTTGGTTCTCGTGTAATCAATAATATCTTCCTGACGAAGCAGCTTGCCGTTGGCATCATACACAGAAACAGTCTTATTGATAATCTTCACACTGCACCCGTCTTTATCAACGATAGGCGTTTCAACGGGGTCAACGGGCGGTTCCTCTCCAATGCCGCCGGGTTCACCGCCTTTGGGTTTGTTTCCTCCGCTGCCGTGTTGGAACCCCTCAACCTGTTCTATGGGACCATCCCAATCAGGGTCGCTAAAGAGCCTTGTCACATTTCTAAAGTCCATAACAACAAAGTGTGTCTTACCTTCCTTTTCCCTGATACGGGTCCCTCGCCCGATAATCTGCTTAAAGGTAGTCATGCTCTCAACCGTCTTGTCCAGAACGATCAGCTTTGTCATCTTGCAGTCTGCTCCGGTGGAAAGCAGTTCGGATGTCGTAGCGATAACCGGATAAGGGCTGGACACGGAGATGAAATAGTCAAGTTTGGATTTTCCGTAAACATCAGAACCGGTGATTCTAACACAGTAGTCCGGATTTTCCTTGACCATATCAGCGTTATGGTTGATAAGGGCGATTCTCATGCGCTCGGCATGATCTTCGGAAGCGCAGAACACAATAGTTTTCTGCATCCTGTCGGTGCTTTTCAGATACTCGGTAATCTCCCTTGCAACCTCGTCAATACGGTCTTGGAGAATGATATTGTAATCATAATCCCTATTGTTATAGATTCGGTCTTCGAGCACATTGCCGTATATATCGGTTTGCCCTTTGTGCGGCCTCCAGCCGTCACCGATGTTGGTCGTGATATTGATAACCTTGAAAGGAGCAAGAAATCCATCCTCGATACCCTGTTTCAAGCTATAAGTATAGACAGGATTTCCAAAATAATCGATATTCGATACCTTTTCGCTCTCCTTTGGTGTCGCAGTCATGCCAATCTGTGTAGCAGAAGAAAAGTACTCCAGCACTTTTCGCCAGTTACTATCCTCCTTGGCACTTCCACGATGACACTCGTCCACAATAATTAGGTCAAAGTATTCTGCGGGAATCTGTTTGAAGTGTTCTTCATCATTCTGCCCGACCATCTGATGATAGAGGGCAAAGTTTACTTCATGGGATGCGATCTTGCTCAAACACGCCTTGTCGGAAAAGTCCACTTTATAAGTGGTCTTTTCAAGCGGTGCAAAATCCTGTAAAATGCTCTGGTCAACAAGAATGTTCCTGTCAGCCAAATACAGAATTCTCTTTTTAAGGTCAGAGCGGAGCAGCCGATACACTATCTGGAATGCAGTATACGTTTTGCCCGTTCCCGTTGCCATCACAAGCAACAATCTCTGCTGCCCTCTGGCGATTGCTTCCACGGTTCTGTTTACAGCGTTTCTTTGATAATAGCGTGGAGGATATGTGCTTTGAGACGAGTAGTACGGCTGGGAGACTATTTTCTTTTCCAAATCGGATACGCCCTTGCCGCCGTTCAGTTCAGCATAATATCTTGCTACAAGCTCATCCTGTGTTGGAAATTGCTCTAAAGCAATCTGCCGTTCCTGCCCGGTAAAGAAGTCATGCTCATAGAAAGCATCTCCGTTTGAGGAATATGCGAACGGGAGATCCATCATCTGTGCATATGTCATCGCCTGCTGCAAGCCGTGAGATACAGAATGATTATTATCCTTTGCTTCAACTACGGCAATTGGCTTCCCATCGTTGAGATAAAGCATATAGTCGGCAAATTTCGGCTTACTGCGAGCCACAATATTGCCGCTGATGTTGATTCTGCCATCAGTAATCTTGGTCTCCATTGTTATGTGACCTTTCCAACCATTCAGAATGACCGGAGTGATATAATTCAATTTGATGTCTTCTTCAGACATCTGTTTCTTGCCCAATATGGTCATATCAAAACCTCCTAATCAAATTCTTTAGTGTTGGTTAGTCACGAACCGTTTCGAGAATATCTTCAATCCGACAATCCATTGCCTCGCAAATACGAAGCAGAACATCTGTGGTAATGTTGTCTCCCTTGCCGAGCTTTGCAAGGGACGCAGAACTGATGCCGGCTTTTTCTTTCAAATCACTCTTTTTCATGTTCTTGTCAATAAGCATCTTCCAGAGTTTATTGTAGCTGATGCGCATATTGGGAAGTCCCCCTTATCAAAATACATAGTCACATTATAGCACACATTTGTGAAGATTGCCACCAGATTTGCAAATTGAAAATCTGTAAACGCAAATGAATTTTTGCATTTACAAATCAGATGTTTATATGCCATGTGCAATGCGCGTTCTACGCCTGCAACATATTTTGGATATTGAGGATATACCGGCGTGGCGGTGCTTCTATGTGTTGTTGCGGTCAAAACATTCCGATTATTGGTAAGCCCTGTTCTCATGCAAGCTCCTTTCTGCGTATCTGTTACGCAATAGGGGCGTTTTTCGGCTGTTTTCTCCGGCTCATGACTTGGGGAAAACGGAGATTTTCAAACAGGAGCACGCCGGACAACGCCCGGTTCGTCCGACGCGCTCCTGTTGGCTACTTTCGTATTTTTACGGCTCTACACCGTAGTTGCTCACAGCTCCATGTCGCGCTTCTTGCAGCGCGGCATATCACGGTTTCCGGACTGCTCCGGCTTCTCCGGCTCAGTGTGGAGCATGAATTGTATGAACTCCTTGACCTTGCGGGGCGCTCGTTTGAGTGCCGCCATGAAATCCTTTGTCTGCTCTTGCAGCTTTTCATATTTGCGTTTCCATACGCTGACATCGCGCTTGAGCGTCTCAACTTTATTCTGCAAACCCCCGATCAGCCCACGAGAAGCGATGCCCTCCTTGGCAAGCTCCTTGAGGAACTGCGCGTCCTGCGGCGTCATGGAGATATTGCCGTAAATGGTCTTTTTTCCAATGCTGTCGATTTCGTGGAAGGAAGCTGCCGCGCCCTTTTGCTCCCTGATCTTCTCGTTGTATTTTTCAAGCGTCTGCTTCCTCCTGTCAATCGTATCCTCAATCGATTCCAACCGCGCCTGCTCCTGCTGCACTTTGAACTGCGTCACGGTCAGGTGTTCCTCCGAGCTGCCGCGTTCGCCGCGCTCCACATCGTCATACCCTGCCTTTCGCATGGCGGCGAAGAAATCATCTTGCAGAACGGAATAGGATTTTCGGAGCACAGTTTTCCCGTTTGCGTTCAGCAGCGGTTTCCCACGCTCGTCCAGCGCGGGCTTGGAATCCCACTTTTTACTCATACTGACCTGCTGTATCGTTTCCTTGAGCGTACCCACCAGCGATTTATCCTTGCAGCGTTTCGACCACAGGATTTGCTTTTCCACGACGGGAATGTAGACCACATGAAGGTGATAGTGGTACACGTCCTGCCCCAGCGCGTCGGACATGGCGCGGTTGCGCTCGTCGGCGTGCATGACCGCTGAAAGAATGTACTGCTCGCCACCAACGATTTTGATTGCAGCTTTGTACGCATCGGTGTAAAATTGTTTTGCGAAGTCATAGCCGCCGTGGTTGTGAAAGTAGGCGGTGTTTACGTCAAAAATCAGTTCGCCGTAGAGAAAGGCATCCTCTTTCAACCCACGGGTGGAGATGATCCCGTCCTTTTTCAACTGCTCAAACATCTCCACATATCCGGCGGTCGGTTTCTTGAAATGGACATTGAGGTGCGTTCTCTCCGGGACAATATCCTGATTGACATAGGATTCCTTTTCCCGTTCGTTGTGCTGCTGCGCGTTGCCGATTTTGGCAGCGGTCAACCTCATATTTCTTGCGTTGGTACGATGAATACCGTCGCCTCTTGCCATAGGCAGTTTACCTCCTGATTTCAGATTGTGCAGGACGGGGTAGCTTTCGGGGGAGCACTTCTGCGGAAGTGTAATAACCCACTATGATACTTTCATCCTGCGGCTGCAAAGTATCGTGGGCTCTCCGAGGGGGAACGGGGAATGCGGCTTCTGCGGATGCCTCTGCCATGGCTTGCAAGTAGTACCCACTTTGCAAAATCCACGGCGTGACCGCCAGCCTTTCAGCAATCGAATTTGCTTCAACGCTGCCGCCCACAGGCAGAGAGAATTTTGAAAATCCTCTCCGCCATCCATCTCAAAATCTGCGGGTTTTTCGATGGGGACGGGGATGTGAGGGGCTGTGTCAGCCAATGCTTTACCTTGTCTGCCAGCAACAGGAGCGTGGCACGCTCCTGTCACAGCTCCCATGGAGGAGTAGTCCAGCGATAGCTTCGCGGCACTCCACGCCGGTCAAGATACTCCTGCCGTGCCTGCTCCCGTTCCTCTTCGGTGGGAGCAGTCTTGTACCGGGAATAGAGCTGCCGGTTCAGTATGGTATCGAGCTTCTGCTCCAAGCCCTGACGGATTTCCTCTTCGTAGTCGTCCTCACCCCGAAGGTGATACATGGCGAGGTCGATGAAGAGATCATAGGGAATTTGTACGCTTTTCATTTTCCTATCCATTCCTTTCCGCGACGGTCGCAACGATAGCGACGGTTGCTCTGACAGTATCATTTTCACCGTTGCAACCGTCGCAGCCGTCGCGCAGTCCTCATTCGATTACTTCGTACTCTACATTGTCGATTACCATATAGGTGAGCTTCACCTGTCGCCCGGAGTGTTTTGCTCTGTTCTCGTACTTCACATGGTACTCGTCCAGCAGCCTTCCGGATTTAACGTTCAGGTATTTGGTGAGAGCGTTTGCCGGCATGCCTGTGTTGACCGTCTCCGCAAGCTCAGTCGGGCTGCCTGTCCATTCTCTGCTTTCGTAGGAAACAAGCTGGGAAACCGTATCCAATACCGGGTCGGGCGGTTCCTGATACGGCTCGTTCTCTGTCCGTTCAAGGCTCCATATCTGCGTGTCGGCATCTTTTTTCAGATATAGAATCTGATCCTGTTGATCTCGCCCCACCGCATTGACCGTGGCCTCCAATACAGTCCGTTTCTTCTTCTGCATCAGGAGTGCTCCGTCTGCACAACCGAGAAGTCCTGTTGTGCCGGAGATTGTTTCAAAGCTGTCCCCGGCTGGCTGCTTTCTTGTGTGATGGACGGTAACGATGCAAATGCTGTGTCTGTCCGCAAAACGCTTGAGCTTGCCGATGATCTCATAGTCGCTGGCGTAGCTGTAAGCCTCGCCTCCGGCCTCCCGAATCTTCTGCATGGTGTCAATGATAACCAGCTTCGTGTCGGGGTGTTCCTTTATGAAATTCTCAAGCTGCTCGTCAAGACCGTTTCCGATTTTGTTTGCTGCCGTTGCAAAATGCAGGCTGGCGGTATCCGCCACGCCGTACATCATAAACATCCGGCTCTGGATTCTCTGGAAATCATCCTCCAGTGCAAGGTACAGAACCGTACCCTGATGGACTTCATAGCCCCACAGCCTTTGCCCTGTGCTGACATGGTAGGCAAGCTGCGCTACCAGAAATGATTTTCCGATTTTGGGCGCTCCTGCGAGGATATACGCTCCCGCGTAGAGCAAGCCGTCGATGATGGGCGGCCTGCTCTTGTAGGCGGTCTGATACAGCTCTGTCATGGAAACGGTATGAAGATAATGAGGGTCTTTCATGCGTCGGATTTTCTCACGCATTTCCTCAATATTTTCCTCCGGGGGATTGCTTTCGCAGGTTTCATGTGGTATGCTCTGGTTAGTTGAATCGTGAGGCGGCTGCCCTCCATCTGCGCCAACAGATGGGATGAGGGCGGTCGTTTTCTCATTTCCCGTCATTTCGCTCACCTCCGGGAATCTGGAAGCCGTAGAACTTCTGCTTGAAATACTGGGCAGGGCATTTTCCGGCAACGGTCAGATAGCCTTGGGCTTTCAGTTCTCTGTTCATCTCCCGGACAATCTGATATGCCTTGCTGCGGCTGATGCCCATGATCTCCGCCACCTCTGACGCTGTGATAAACTGTGCTCTCATAGTACCTCCTGTTTCAATGTGATTTTCCTCAGTCTGCGCATCTTTTGTTCACGCTCCTTTCCCCAGTCTCTCTGAAATACGCATCCTGAGTACATATTTTATTATACGCACACAAGATGCATCTGTCAAGCATTTAGAAAATAAAAATATGTACTTGCAATTCGCTTTATTCTGTGATATGATATGGACGAGGTGAATCAGACATGGACAATTTCGATTATCCCGCCATTGGGCAGAGAATCAAGCAGCTCCGAAAACGCAAAGGGCTGAACCAGACCGAGCTGGCACAAATGCTGAAAAAATCTCTCCGCACCGTACAGAAGTACGAAACCGGAGAGATTGAAGTGTCGATTGCCGTTGTCAATCAGATCGCAGACCTGCTGGACACGACCTCAACCTATATTCTTGGGTATGAATCCAGCACGACACAGATCAGGACGCTTGCCGACGTAATGGACTTCCTCTTTAAGCTGGAAACGGTAGAGGGCATCGACTTCAAGATCAATGTGCAGAAGCCGCCCCGCAGCAAGCAATGGGAGTGCTCGGTTTCCTTTGATGGAAAGAGCACGGCGGAGTTCAATGCGGATATGTGCCTCTTTCTTGAACAGTGGGAGGACGAGCGCAGCGAGCTTCGCGCCTATAACTCCACGCAGGCAGCATATAAGCGCTGGAAGGAGCAGACTTTGGCATATTACGCCGCGAACGCAGTCAAATGCACAGAGCCGGAGGAACTTGACCGCGATGAGCGAATCGCAAAGCGGACGGAGTTTCTGGAAAAGGAATACGGTAAAAGCGAGAGTAACGAGTGAATAACCTGATCAAAGCCTGATTCTTGAGGGAAGGAGGTAAAAAATGTCAGTAACAAAAGACGGCGACACCGGTCGCTGGATGTCCCAGATCCGCGTGACGGACTGGACGGGCAAGACCATCCACAAGAAGAAGCGTGGCTTTGCCACCAAGAAGGAAGCCCTGCAATGGGAACGTGACTTTATCAGCCAATCTACGGGCAGCCTCGGCATGACCTTCGGTGATTTCATCTCTCTGTATGTCAAGGATATGGAGCACCGCCTCAAGCCCTCAACCGTTGCCAGCAAGAAATGGCTGATCGACCTGAAGGTAACGCCTTTCTTCAAGAAAATCCCGCTGAACGAGATCAAGCCCACTCACGTGCGCCAATGGCAGAACTCCCTGACCAGCTACCGGGATGAAAACGGCAAGCCTTACGCCCAGACCTATCTCAAGTGCATCAACAACCAGCTCACGGCGATTTTCAACTACGCAGTCAAATACTATGGGCTGAAAGAAAATCCCTGCCACAAGGCGGGGAGCATGGGCAAGAAGAAAGCCGATGAAATGCTGTTCTGGACAAAGGACGAGTTCCAGACATTTATCGAGAGCATGAAAGACCGTCCCGCCAGCTACACGGTATTCATGACCATGTACTACACGGGGATTCGGGAGGGAGAGCTGCTGGCACTCACACCGTCGGACATCGACTTCGAGAAGAAGACCCTGACGGTGAACAAGAGCTATCAGCGCCTCGGCAAAGAGGATATTATCACCACTCCGAAAACACCGAAAAGCATCCGTACTATCCCTATTCCCGACGGCCTTTGCAACTGTTTGCAGGAGTATATGTCCCATTGCTACGGGCTGCAAAAGGACGACAGGCTCTTTCCCTACACCAAGAGCTTTCTATACCACGAAATGGAGTATGGCTGCAAGGCTTCGGGCGTGAAGCGGATACGGGTGCATGACATTCGACACAGCCACGCCAGCCTGCTGGTGGAGATGGGCTTCTCTCCGCTGCTGATCGCGGAGCGGCTCGGACATGAAAAGGTACAGACAACGATGGACACGTACAGTCACCTGTACCCCAACAAGCAGGTGGAGGTAGCCAGACAGCTTGACGGCATTATGCCGTGAGCCTCTGGCTACAAAAATCGCTGCAAATGTAGCCAATTTGTAGCCGCTAAAAAAGAAAAATCCTGAAAAACGCTGTATTACCAACGCTTTTCAGGATTCAGAAAACACTAAATGTTTATTCCCACTCAATCGTTCCGATCGGCTTGGGTGTGAGGTCCATTACGACACGGTTGATGCCTTCGACCTCGTGGGTGATGCGGTCGGTGATATGGTGCAGGAGGGGATAGGGTATCTCCTCTATTGTGGCGGTCATGGCGTCGGTGGTGTTTACCGCGCGGATGATTGCCGGCCAGCCCTCATAGCGCTTGCCGTCGCGCACGCCGACGCTCTTGAAGTCGGGCACGGCGATAAAATACTGCCAGACCTTGCCTGCGAGCCCGTTCTTGTCGAACTCCTCTCTGAGTATGGCATCCGCCTCTCTCAGGGCGTTCAGACGGTCTCTCGTTATCGCGCCGAGGCAGCGCACTCCGAGTCCGGGTCCCGGGAACGGCTGACGGTAGACCATGCTGTGCGGCAGGCCGAGCGCCTCGCCGACAACGCGGACTTCGTCTTTGAAGAGCAGCTTTACGGGCTCGACAAGCTCCATCTTCATGTCCTCCGGCAGACCGCCGACGTTGTGATGAGCCTTTACGCCGTGGGATTCGAGGATGTCGGGATATATCGTTCCCTGTGCAAGGAACTCGATGCCCTCAAGCTTCGACGCCTCTTCGTCAAAGACCTTGATGAACTCGCCGCCGATTATCTTTCTCTTCTTTTCGGGGTCGCTGACTCCGGCGAGAAGATCGAGGAAGCGGTCGGTAGCGTCGATATAGACGAGGTTCGCGTCCATTTGGTTTCTGAAAACCTCGATGACCTGCTCGCTCTCTCCCTTGCGCATAAGTCCGTGGTTGACGTGGACGCAGACCAACTGCTTGCCTATCGCGCGGATAAGCAGCGCTGCGACTACGGACGAATCGACGCCGCCGGACAGCGCTAAAAGAACTTTTTTGTCGCCTACCTGCTCGCGCACGGCTGCGACCTGCTCTTCGATAAATTTATTTGCAAGCTCGGATGTGGTTATTCTTTCCATGGACTCGGGACGCACATTGCTGCTCATGAAATTCTCTCCTTATGAATTTATTCCCATTCCACCGTTGCCGGGGGCTTTGTTGTAATATCATAGACTACGCGGTTGACTCCCTTGACCTCGTTGGTGATTCGGTTCGAGACCTTTGCGAGCACCTCAAACGGGATTCGCGCCCAGTCCGCCGTCATAAAGTCGTCGGTAGTCACCGCGCGAAGCGCGATGAGGCTGTCGTAAGTTCTCGCGTCGCCCATGACGCCGACGCTGTGGACGTTGGTGAGCACCGCGAAATACTGGTTGATGTCGCGGTCGATGCCGGCGAGCTTGATCTCCTCGCGGAAGATGGCGTCCGCATCCTTGAGGATGCTTAACTTCTTCTCCGTTATGTCGCCGAGGATACGCACGGCAAGTCCGGGGCCGGGGAACGGCTGACGCCATACAAGGTCCTCGGGTATTCCGAGCTCGAGTCCTACCTTGCGGACCTCGTCTTTAAACAGGTCGCGCAGAGGCTCTATGAGCTCGTCAAAATCGATGTGGTCGGGCAGTCCGCCGACATTGTGGTGACTCT